>Ga0265780_10002183_pt1 | contig 26865 bp, 14 predicted proteins | sample P1T30metagenome_FD_192432 | JGI IMG/M metagenome (GOLD analysis project Ga0265780, IMG submission 192432) | Plant litter microbial communities from East Loma Ridge, Irvine, California - P1 T30 | ecosystem: Environmental > Terrestrial > Plant litter > Unclassified | place: USA: California...
AGAAACAGGAAGTTATGTTGTTGGGGCGATTGCCATGCTATTGCAGCGGGTCGAAGGTGCCGTTCCACTTGTTGTTCTGCAGTAGCTTGGGGTTGTTGTCGATGGCCGACTGCGGAATGCCAAAGAATCTGTACTCGTCTTCTTTCCAACTGAGAGGTTTGGTGTTGGTGTCCACATTCTTAACAGTCAAAGTGAAGTTATTGGCGTATAAGTTGTCGAGGTTCAGCCCGTCGCGGGTGGCGGCGAACGTGTTGGCAGGAACAGTAGCAGTTGGCTTAAACGTAATGGTAAGACCAGTGCGGCGCTTGATGGCTATGTTCAGTACGTCATCGAGCTTGTTGTAGCGGCGCAGGTCCCAGAAGCGCTTGCCTTCGAAGGCAAACTCAAGCTGGCGCTCGTAGAGAATGGCGTCGAACATTTCGGCGCGGCTCATGCCGGCTTTCAGGCCGTAGTTGCCATCGGCGCCGGCTTCGAGGCCCGCCCGGGCCCGAATGGCTTTCAGCTGGGTGTAGCCTTCGGTTAGGTTATTGATGCCGCAGGCAGCTTCGGCCAGGTTGAGTAGCACTTCGGCGTAGCGAATCTCAATCCAGTCGGTACCGATGTAGAGCGCATCGCTCACCGAAGCAGTGGGGCTGATGGCCTTGCGGGTGTAGAAGCTGGTGTTGCTGGGTTTCGAGGTCTCCACGCTGGTCGTGCCCACTTGGTACGTCCAGAGCCGGTAGCCAGTGTTGCCATTCAGGGGCCAGGTGCAGCCGTTGTAGGCAATAGTCTTGTCGAAGCGCGGGTCGCGGTTCTTATAAAACTGCTGCATACTGTAGGTGTACTTGGACGTGGCATCGCCCGGCTTTTTGCCGTCGAGCATGGGGTAGGCCTGCACCATTTCCCAGGTGGGCAGGTTCGAGCCGCCGTTGGTACCGGTGTAGGCCGGGCGGGTCGAGTTGTCGTACTGGTTGTTCTTTTTAGTCTGGTCACCGGTGGCGGTGTTGTAGCCCGTTACCAGCACGGCTTCGGGGTTGCCGACTTCCTGAAACCACAGCTGGTCGTAGGAGGCGTGCAGGCGGGCGCCGTTGGCCACGAGCGTATTCCTGGCGGCAAGGTTGGCATCGTAAGCAGCCTGCCACTTGGCGGTATTATCGGTCGTGAACTGCGGGCTGGCGGCGTAGAGCAGCGCCCGGCCCTTAAAGGCCTGCGCGGCCCCTTTGGTGATGTGGCCCCAGTCGCTGGAAGAAGCCCATTTGCCGGGCAGCACGGCGGCGGCCGAGTCGAGGTCGGCCGCGATGGCGGCAAAGGTTTGGGTGGTGGTATTGCGGGGCAGGTAAGTGAGGTCGCGGGCTTCGTTGCCCACGCCATTGAGCGGGGTGAATACCAGCGGCACCCCGCCGTAGAGGCGCACGAGGTCGAAGTAGCGCCAGGCCCGGAAGAACTGCGCCTGCCCAATCAGGCGGTTTTTGGTGCCCGTGGGGAGCGTGCCCGCCCGCACGTCGCGGATGAACATGTTGATGGTCCGGATTTTACCGTAGTTGTTGTCCTTGCTCAGGCCCGTGCCGAAGTCCGTCACGTCGGACTGCTGCAACGTGCCTTGCATGAAGGCATTGTCGGAATACGACTCATCGGAGAGGCCGGTGGGGTTGCCGAAACCAATCGGGCTCTGCCCGAACCAGTTCGGCAGGTTCTGGTCGTAGATGGAGTTGAGGCTGAGATTAGTGAGCGTGGAGTCGTTGTAGATGAGGCTGCCTTCGGTAGCGCCCAAGTTCATTTTGTCCAGTACTTTTTCGCAGCTGCCCAGCAAGAAGGTAGCGCCGAGGCCCAGGCCCAGCGTAGCGAGAGAAATATATTTCATGATGCGGGTGGGAAGGAGATTACAAGCCTACGTTCAAGCCAAAAGACAGCGTGCGGAGCGTGGGGTAGGAGTCATAGGCCCCCCCGTAGTTCTTGTAGCTGTAGGGATTGAAGAAGTTGAAGACGTTGGTGCCCTGCAAGAACACCCGCACGCTGCTGACGCTGAAGCGGTTGGTGAGGGAGGTGGGCACCGTGTAGGAAATGTTGGCGTTGCGCATACCCGCCGAAAGCGAGCTGCGAAACCAGAACTCCGAGGTCACGTCGTAACTCCCCACGTAGTAAGGCGCGGGCATCGACGCGTTGGGGTTTTGCTCCGTCCAGTGGTCGGCCCAGAACTCGGGGCGGTTCACCGCGGCCTTGGCCTGGTTGCGGGCCGAGCCCTCTACCTGGGCCTGGCCGCCCCAAGAGATACCCATGGTAGCCGAAAAGCTGAGCGACTTGTACGTGATGCTGGGGTTGAAGCCCACGCCGTAGTGGTTGCTGGCCTTGGGCGTCAGGTATTGCAGGTCGGCATCCGTGATTTTGCCATCCGCTTCGGTGTATTGGCCGTTGGCATCTTTCGGGCCGCGAATGTCTTGGTAAGTCAACATACCCGGCATCAGCTTCTGGCCGAAGATGGTGTAAGTACTAGCGTTGTATTGGGGATTGGCGGCAAAAAACGCATTTACGTCATCGGTACTGCGTACCATGCCCAGGTAGTGATAGCCCAGCACGCCCTGGTCGGTCGACTGGCCGGTGGGGTCGAGGAAGGTGTTAAGCTGGCCGCGAGGCACATCCACTAAAATCTGCTTGTTGTCGCTCCAAGAGAAGAACGAGCTGATGTGGTATGACAAGTCGGTGGTGACTTTTCCGCCCCAGCCCACTGATACCTCGGTGCCGAACCCATCGACCGACGAGTAGTTTTCGGACGGTAGCGCCGCGCCAATCAGCAGCGGGGCGCTGCCCGTCAGCGACGTCAGCATGTTGTAGCGGTGGTCGTAGAAGGCATCGATGCCCACCGAGAGGCGGCCGCCGAGGAAACGGGCGTCGAGGCCCGCGTTGTACTTGGTGATGTTGTCCCAGCGGGCGGCGCGATTGGCCAGCGCGTTGTTGGCGTTGAAGACGAGCGGCCGGTCGGAGTTGCCGCCAAAAACCGCGCCTTTGCCCGTTAGCAACGAGTAGCTGGTTTGCCAGTTGTAGGGCCGGGTGTTGTCGCTGCCCAAAAAGCCCAGCGAGCCGCGCACCTTCAGGAACTCCGCAAAGCGCACATTATTCTTGAAGAAAGGCTCTTCCGAGATTACCCAGCCCACCGATACCGACGGAAACACCCCGAAGCGGTACTCCGGCGCGAAGTTGGTCGAGCCATCGCGCCGAATCGAGAATTCCAGCAGGTACTTGCTGGCGTAGTCGTAGTTCAGGCGGCCGGCGTAGGAGAGCAGGCCCGATTCCGATTGCGTTTCTTCGGCCGTTTGGGTGCCGGTGGCATTGCTCATGCTTTGCAGGCCGCCGATGATGACGCCCTCCCGCATGGCCGCCGTGCCATCGGCGCTCGTTTCCTTCTGTTCAAAGAAGGTCAGCGCCGATATGTGGTGCCGGCCAAACTGCTGGTCGTACGTGAGGTAGCCGTTTAGCTGGTAGTCGTCGATGTACGTGGGGTTGATGCGCACCCGGTCGCCATTGTTGAGCAGCACCGGCTTGAGCACGTCGCCGCCGTAGATGTGCTTGTGGTCGCCCTGCATCGCAAACTGGTACACGTTGTACTTGGTGCCGTACTGCTTGCCAAACGTGTTGTTCATGTTCTTGTTGAACAACACCCGGGCCCGCAGCCCTTTCAGGAAAGGTAGCTCGTATTCGGCACTGGCCGTAATGTTGAGCGTCGTGTTGCGCGTCGAGGTGAAGTTGTCCGACTTCTGAACTTCGAAGAAGTGGAAGGAAGTGAGGTCGGTGGCAGAAGAAAGGTAAACGGGTAGCCCATTGACATACATCGGCGCGAATTGCGGCGTGTAGAGCAGGCTTCGCATGTCGTTTTCCGCGTTTTCGCCCCCTTGCTTCAGCAAGTACTGGCGCGAATTGCCGATGCCACCGCTCACCGAAAGCGCCGCCTTCAGGCCGCGGGCTACCTTCACATCAGTACTGGCGCGGTACGTCCAGCGGTCGGAGTTAATGTTGTCGAAATTGCCGTCCTGCTTGTTGTAAGTAGCACTGGCAAAGTAGGTTACGCGGTCGGTGCCGCCGCTCATGTTCAGGGCGTGGCGCTGCACCGTCGACGGCTTCCAGGCTTCCTCCAGCCAGTTAGTATTGTGCGTAGCGAAGTAATCCAGCTCATCCTGAGTATAGATGGCATTGTTGGTCGGTAGCATGCCCCCCACCGTGTTGTAGTCGTTGAGGTACTGCGCCTGTTGCAGGCCGCTCATCATTTTGGGCAGCATCGTGGCGTCCGACACGCCCACCGAGCCGCTGTAGCTGAGGCGCGGGGCCCCGATTTTGCCCCGCCGCGTGGCCACCACGATAACGCCCTGGCCACCGCGGGCCCCGTAAATGGCCGCCGAAGCATCTTTGAGCACCGAAATTGCCTCTACTTCCGACTGGTCGAGCAGGTTGAAGTCGTCCTGCGAGCGCACCACGTTGTCAATCACGTAGAGCGGCTGCACCGTGCCCCCATCTTTCGACGTGATAGTAGGGTTGCGCACCGTAACTACCGCTGGGCTGCCGGGGCGGCTGGTGCCGCCCGACACGCTCACGCCGGGCAGCTGCCCTTGCAGCGTAGCCGAGAGGCTGCCCACCGGCAAGTCCTGAATCTGCTTCATGTCCACCGTAGCCACGGCCCCGGTCAGGGTAGCGCGGTTCTGGGCGCCGTAGGCCACTACCACCACGTCGTCGAGGGCGGCGGCGTCATCTTCCAGGTTCACGTCCAGCGTGCTACGGCCATTCACGGCTACCTCCTGGGTTTTGTAGCCCACAAAGCTGAAAATCAGCGTTTCCTTACCCGTGGGCAGGTTGAAGTTGAACACGCCGTTGGCATCGGTGCTGGTACCCGTTTTCGTGCCCTTGATGAGCACCGTCACGCCCGGCAGGGGCTGGCCCTTGGCATCCACTACCCGCCCCTTAAAGGCCACGAGGATATCAGCAGGGTGGTTGGCACGAGCGGCCGGCGCGGCGAGCGCGGCCGGTACCCCCAGCAGTGAGCTGCCCGCGAGCAGCGCCGCTGCCAGGCGGGTAGGAGTAGCGCCAGCCAAGGACCGGCGCGAGGGTAGAGAATGGGCCATAACAGTTTGGTGGGTGAAACTGAAGAGTGTATGATGAAGCGGAAGTAGGGTGGCGGGGCCGCCAGGCGCTGGCCCCGGCCGGTAGCTAGTTGGTAGCCGGAGCGGCCGCCGCCTTGCGGGCCGCGATGCGGGCCTGCCAGTCTTTGCCGGCCTGGTTCATGTCGATGCCGGCCGCCGACAAGTAGTTGTTGATGCGGCCCTTGTATTTGCCAAACCACTTGTGCTTTTCCTCCGAGGTGCTGGCATCCATGGCGTGCTCGCGGGCCTCGGTGAGCCAGGCCAGCATCTGGGCTTTCTGCTCGGCGGTGAGGTTGGGCAGCATGTCCTCGTAGGCCGTCATGGTGATGGGCAGCACGCGGTACGTCATGCCGTCTTTTACCATCGCTACTTGGTCAGTAGTGAGGTAGCGGCCGAGCTGCTTGAGGTATTTGCCGTGCAGCTTGTCGAGCGCGGCGGTGGTTTGGTCTTCTATTTTCTTGGTGGCGGCCTCCGTTTTGTCGTCCTTGGGCTGGGCCTTGAGGGCGGCGAGTTGAGCTTTGCGGGCCTCGTGCACGGTGTTGAGCTCGCGGTATTGGTTGGCGATTACGTCGCGCACTTTGGTGCCTTTGGCCTCATCGGGGAGGCCCAGCGTGGCCACGATTTTGGCGGCCCGCTCCGTAATAGTGCGGGTATAGGCGGCTTCTTGGCTTTCGGTGGGCTGCGGCGCTTGGGCGGCCGCGCTACCCGCGCTGGCGGTGCTTAGGAGGGCGGCTAGCAGCAGGGGGCGAAAGGGGAAAAACATGCGTGGCGTAGGTTTTGGGCGGGGAAAGACACTACCAGGATTACGACACGAATTTAGAGCTGCCTCAAAGGGTGCAGGTGGTGGTTTTTGCCAAGTTATTGTACGAAATTATCATCAAAAATTCAGATTTAACGTAGCCGTAATTTTAGGATGTATATGCCTGAAATACTGATGCTTAAAAACGAGTATATAGCAAGGCGGTAGCAGTAAAGCACGTAGTGACGAGCTAATGACTAGGTAGGATATCAGAATGAAACCAGCCCGAAATCATCAATGCAATCGTTGCCAATGAACAAAATGACCTAAAAAGCCGAAAATTAACGGCTTCCCTAAGTTGCCGCTGGTAAGACCTCGCCAACCGCCTGCGGCGGTACCGCCGCAGGCTCCGCCACCGGGTGCCGCCGCCAATAATTGGCCAGAATGGAGCCCGAAATGTTCATCCAAGGGCTGAAGACGGCGGCGGGTAGGCCCACCGTGCCCAGCTTGCCCATGCCACCGGCCAGGCCCGAGGCCATGCCGCCGTTTTGCAGCCCCACCTCAAAGGCTACCGTGCGGGCCGAATTCTTATCGAGCCCAAATAGCCGACCCAGCCAGTAGCCGAAGAAGTAGCCCGCCGCATTGTGTAGTACCGCCACCAAAAACAGCAGGAAGCCCACCCGCAGCAAATTGTCGTGCCCCGCCGCCGTGGTCACGGCCGTGAAGTAGATGATGCCGAACATGGAGATGTAGGGCATGAGGCTATCCAGCTTATCCACGTTTTTGGCCAACTGGTGGTAGAGCACGCCCACTACCAGCGCCGCCAGCAAGAAGCTGAAGATTTCCAACGCTTGCAGCCCCTCGGCGCTGGCGAGAGTGCGCTCGAAAAACGCCCATAGCCCCAGCGGTAGCGCCGCTAGCCAAGCCAGCGCTCCTATACATAGGATGTACACCACGCGCCGACCCTGCGGCGGCGCGGTTTTGAGGTAGTCGTGCAGCAGGGCCGCCAGAATGGGCACGATGACAATCTTGATAATTTCCATCATCATGTTCACAAACTTGACCTCGATGAGCGTGCCGGCCAGCAGCTTCAATAATAAAGGTGTGAGGAAGGGCGCGGCCAGCGTGGCCATCGCCGTCACCACCACCGAGAGCACCATGTTGGCCCGCGCCAGGTACACCATCACATTAGAGGCTAGCCCGCTCGAGCACGAGCCAATCAGGATGATGCCTGCCGCTATTTCGGGCTCAAAGTGGAAAATGCGCGTGAGCAAAAAACCCATCAAAGGCATCACCGAGAAGTGGCAAAACAGGCCGATGAGCACGCCCCGCCCAGTGGTGGCCAGCCCCGTAAAGTCGCGAATACTCATCTGGATGCCCATGCCAAACATCACGAGTTGCACCACCACCAGAATCAGCCATTTGTGGCGTAGGTCCACGCCGCCCCACTGCCGGAAGGCATCCGGGTACACCATGCCCGCCACCACGGCCACGATAATCCAGGCCGTGTATTGGTAGCTGCGCAGCAGCGGCACTGCTTTGATACCCAGGGCCAAGCTTACCACCGCCACCACGGCCGCCGGCTGCCAAATTGCCGCCTCGTGCCGGCCGATACCTAGTAGGAGCACGGCTACTGCCAAGCCACTTATCACCAAACAGAGTTGAAAAAATCGGTTCATCGGACGGGTGGGCTATGCGGTGGGTGGGGAGTAGGAAGCGGGGTATGTTATCTATTATGACGCCGATTGTCATTGCGAGCGTAGCGAAGCAATCGCACCAGAGCAGTGCGGCTGAACAGATGCGATTGCTTCGCTGCGCTCGCAATGACAGGCGATTCTACTGGCGCTAGTAGAAGCCTTTATAGGACAGAAGAGGACCGGCTACGCCAGTTCGGCAGCCAAATGCCGTATGGCAATGCCGGGGCTAGCCAAAATCGGCACCACGCGGTCGGCTGGGGCGAGGGTGTCTACTACCCGCGCCATGGAGGCTTGCGCCAGCAGTACTACATCTACTTTGGTTGCCAACTGTTTGAGGGCAGTGGCCACCAGGCTGTCGTGGCGGGCAGCATCGCCGCTCATCAGCGCGTCGAACGCGCCTTCGCAGAGCATGGAAGTCAGCTCGATTTCCTTGCCGGCCAGCGCGGCGCGGCGGCGCACGAGGTCGCTGGTGGGCTCCAGGGTGGTGGGCAGCGTGGCAATAACGCCGATGCGCCGGCCAGTGAGTACGGCTTGGTCGGCCATGGGCTGGTCTACGCGCAGCACGGGCACGCCCGTGAGGCCAGCCGCCGTCTCCACCGCCGCCCCGATAGACGAGCAGGTGACGAGCACGTAATCGGCCCCGCCCGCCTCGGCCGAGCCCACGTAGCTGACCACGCGGCGCGCCACGGCGGGCGTCAACTCGCCCTCGCGGGTGATGGTTCTTACCAGACTGTCGTCTACGATGTTGAACACCTGCACGCCGGGCAAGTGCTCGGTGCACAACTGCTGAAACACTGGCACCAGCGTGGCGGAGGTATGGATGAGGGCGAGAGTTTTGGCTGCCATAACGAGTTGGTTTTGATTGTTTTTAAAGTAAGTCTGTCATGCAGAGCGCAGCGAAGCATCTCGCGTGGTGCAGTATCTTCTACTGTTAGCAACGATGTGAGCGAGATGCTTCGCTGCGCTCTGCATGACAGCCGTTTTATTATGAGGCGTTAATCATTAAGCATTCGCCCCTCGCGCAGCACGCCGAAATACTCGGCCGCGCCCACCTGCCCGCCTTTAAAGTTGACCTCGACGCCGTGCAACGGTGAGCCGGGCGCACTGGCGCGGCACAGAGGCGCGCCGGGGTAGAGCGGCGCCAGCATTTCCACGGCTTCGATGCCCATGGCGCGGGCGGCGTAGCTCGAGGTGTCGCCGCCAGCCACTACCACGCGGCGCACGCTCGTTTGGTGCACTACTTCGCGGGCAATTTGGCCCAGCGCGGTGCCCAGCTTTTCGGCCGATAAATTTTGCGTTGGGCTGGCCGCGCCGCCATTCGTGTGCACGATTACGCTATGATTTTGACGAAGAAAATCAGCCGTTTGCTGCTGATAAGAAGCCAATTCCTGTTCATCGCCAGCGACCAGCCGCTGTGCATCCAGCACCACTTCCGTGAAGCCATTGGCCTTCGCCCAGGCCACCTGCCCGGCCGTGACGGGCGAGCAGCTGCCCGATACTACCAGCAGCGGCGCGGCTCGGCCGGGAGCGGGCCACTCGTGCACGGGCTGCAAAGTGCCGTTTTGGGCCCACAGCTGCCCCAGCGCCATCTCAATGCCCGACGAGCCCACCGAAAACAACGGCTCCGGCGCAGTAGCGCAGCTGTCGATAGCCGCACCGATGGCTAGCAGCTGTTCCTCATAAAGCGCATCGAAAAGCACGATTTCAGCCCCGCCTTGCACCTGGGTAGCCAGTGCGGCCTGCATGTCGGCCAGCGGCCGGGTGATTTGGAGAATGTCCAGCAAGCCTATTTGCAGGTTGGTTTGGCGGGCGAGGTGCAGCCGCAGGTCGCTTTCGTCGGCGGGCGTGACGGGGTGCCGGCTCATCGACGGGTGGCGGTCGAGCCGGAAGATGCCGCCGCTGCTGCCAATGCCCAGCCGCGCAAACAAATTGCCGAAGGCGCAATAGCGGCCCAGCGCCGGTGCGGCCACCAGCAGCGGCACAAACGGATTCTGAAACACACTACGCCCCACCTCAATGGCCCGCCCAATGCTACCCACGGCCGGCGAAGAATCGAACGTGGAGCATACCTTATAATGCACGTGGCGCGGCTCCAACGCCCGCAACTGCGCAAACGCCGGGGCCAGCGCCGCTTGCATGGCGTCGGGCAGCATGGCGCGGGTGAGGCCCGCCACCCCAATAGCCGTGAGGCCAGGGTAGGCAGCCAGCTGCGCGGGCGTAGGCGGCTCGATAAAAAGCGCAGTGCGCGCCCCGGCCCGGCTCAGAAATTCGAGCGCATCGGTCGAGCCGGTGAAGTCGTCGCCGTAGTAGGCTAGGAGCAGCGGCTGGCTCATTTGCTGCCGAATTTTTCGACCGAGGCTGCAAACTCCGGGTACTGCGCGGCGGCTTCGGGCAGGCTGAGGCCCGCCACCGCGCCCTGCCAGGCTTGCTGCAGGGCCAGCACGCCGGCCGCCGGCCCCAGCGGGTGGGCCAAAATGCCGCCGCCCGCCATGTAAAGCAAATCGGTGGTGCGGGTGCGGCGGTAGGTCTCAAACGCCTGTCCACCCCACTGGCCCGACGACACCACCGGCAGCACCGAGTAGCCGCCCAGCAGCGGCGTCTGGCACGCTTCGATGGACGCCACTACGCTGTCGTCTGACTCCCAAAACTTGTTCTGGATGCCGTTGACGTGCAGCTGGTCGACGCCCGCCAGCCGCCACAGCTTTTGGTAAGCGCGAAAGTCGATGCCCAGCAGCGGGTGCCGCGTGAGCATGCCCCAGCCATTGCGGTGGCCGTGGATGGCCAGCGCTCGCTGGTCGCAGATTTTGCGGGTGCCCGCCAGGCCCACGCTGTTGATGCTCACCATGGCGCAGGTGCCGCCGCTAGCCGCCACGTAGTCGTAGCGGCGCAGCATCTCGTCGATTTCGCCGCTGATGTTGAAGGCGTACATCACCTTTTTGCCGGTGCGGTCGGCGTGGCGGTTGATGACGTCCATCACGGCATCGACGCGGGCCTCGAAGGGTGAGTTGGCGGTGGCGGCTTGCAACTCGTCGTCCTTCACGAAGTCGATACCCGCCTCAGCCAGGGTGCGAACCAGGTCGGCCGTTTGCTCCGGTGTGAGGCCAATGCTGGGCTTGATGATGGTGCCAATAATCGGCCGCTCGGCCACGCCTGTTAGTGCCCGGCAGCCCGCCACCCCAAAAGCTGGCCCGGCGAAGTGCTGAGCGTAGGAAGCCGGCACGTCAATATCCAGCAGTTTCAGGCCCGTAAACTGCCTGATTTCATACAAGTTTCCTTGCAGCGTAGATACCAGCAGCGGCAGGTTATACCCAAAGTTTTCGACCGACCACGACACCCGCACCAGCGCCTGTTGGTAGGTGCCGGTGGGACTTGTGGCACCCGGAATAGCGGGCTCGCGCACTGTATCCAGGTGCTCCACTGACTCGACGCGGGCGGCGAAGCGCTGCTTAAGCTCGGCCGTCTCGCCCGGCACCGCCACGAACGTGCCCGACGACTGCTCGCCGGCCAGCACGGCCGCCGCGTCTTCGGGGCGGAAGGGGGTTTCGATGTAATAAGTGGCGGTAATGCGTTCCATTGGATGTAGCGCGGACTTTTAATCCGCGAGTGAATTAGTTGGCTGGCGGTTGGACTCGCGGACTGAAAGTCCGCGCTACCCCTGAAAAACCGACTTCAAATACGCGGCATTGGCCCCGAAATTCTTCTTCACGTTGCGCGGGTCGGTGGCGTCGCGCGAGCGCTCGATTACCAGCCAGCCCTGCCAGCCAATGTCGGCCAGCGTCTGCTTGACCTTTTGCATGTCGAGGCGCGTGTTGTTTTGGAGCCACACGCCATCCTCGTCGGTTGCGTGCATCTGGCAGATGCGCTTGCGACCTAGGATGCGCAGTTCCTGGTTGAGGTCGCGGCCTTCCTTGAGCGGGTTCGAGAAGTTGAAGTATATCTGAATGTGCTTCGAGCCGATTTCATTCAGCAAAGCAACTTCGCCGGTGGCATCGAGCGCGGTTTCTATGCCCACTACTACGCCGGCTTTTTGGGCCATTTTACCCACCACTTTCAAGCGCTCCACGATGGCGGGGCGTAGCTCGGGGTTCTTGCGGAGGTCGCCCTGGGTACCTAGGGGCAAGAAAGCGACCTTCACGTTCAGTGCCTTCATGGTGTCGAAGCAGTCTTGCAGCATGCGCTCGTAAGTCGGCCGCGTGGCGAAGGACTGCGCGTAAAACCCGGTCATGGCCAGCGAGCAGATTTCGAGATTCAGCTCCTTGGCTTTGTCAATAAACTGCTGCCGGATTTCGGGCTGGGCCAGCTGGTTGTCGAAGGTTTCGCGCTGCCCTAGGCCGCCCATGTCAATCTCCACGCCATCGGCCCCAATATCCTTGGTTAGCTGGAGCGCTCCGAGCTTCTGGCGCTTCAAAATCATGAGGTCAACTACCGCGATTTTGTAGGTCAGCTTCTTAGGCTTGCTGGCAAAGCCAGCTTGCGGCAGCAGCAGGCTGGCCAGCAGTAGCGAGCTGGCACCTAGGAAGTCGCGGCGGGTTCGTAAGTCGTCGTGGTTCATGGGTGGGACGAATGATGGCGCGGGCTTCTGGCCCGTGCCGACTATTGGCGGGCCTCTGGCCCACACGCCAGGGATGTGTAAGATTTAATTTAAATGGAAGGCCAATCGGCCGCTTGCTCTGGCGTACGGGCCAGAGGCCCGCTAATAGTCGGCACGGGCCAGAAGCCCGCGCCATCATTTATCTCACTTATCAGTGCGAAACGGCCGGGCCGGTAGGCCCGAGGCTGAAAACAGGTTGGGCTGCGCGGCCTCGTTCCAGCCGAAGCGCACGGCCACCGGGTGCGGCACCTGCGCCGCCGATACCAGCACCTGCTGGCCTTTGATGCGTGCCTGGGCAGGCACAAACACGCCATCGGCCCCGGCGATGGTGAAGTGGGTAAGTGGCTGGCCGTCTTTGCTGATGAGCGGGGCGCTAGTGGTGAAGGCTACGGTGGCTACGCTGCCTTTTACCGACAGGCGACGGAATACCGGGTTGGCGGGCACGTTGGCTTGGTGGTAGGTATCGGCTAGCGCCAGTAGGGCCAGGCGGCGGCCGATTTCCCACTTGTAGGGCGGGTGAATGTCGTCGAGCTTGGTGGCTAGGTCGGTCGTGACGATGAGGCCGGTATGCGGCACTTGTAGCACGGCTTCCTGGGCCTCGCGGAAGCGGGGGAGTGTCTCGGTGGTCAGCTCGACTTTGTTGCCTTTTGACTCCGAATACTTGAACGGCGCCAGCGATACGTAGTAAAACGGCAGGTTGGCGTCTTGCCAAGTGGTGCGCCAGTTCTGGATGAGTAGGCGCATTTTCTGCGTGTAGGTCGTGGTTTCGGCCAGAAAGCAATTGCTCTCGCCCTGGTACCATAGGAAGCCTTTAAGCGCGAAGGGTGCCAGTGGCCGTATCATCGGCTCGTAGAATTTGGCCGGGTCGCCCTCGACTTTCTGGTTGGCAAAGGCTGGGTCTTGCTGGAAGGCTTCGGCCGCAATCCAGGGTTCGATGCGGCTGCCCGGCACTGAGGAGGCCACCACGCCCACCGGCACGCCGAGCTTGTGGTGCAGCTCTTTGGCGAAGAAATACGCCGGGGCCGAAAACGAGCGCAAGGCCGAATCCTGGGCTACGCTCCAGCCGCGGTGCAGCGAGTCGGGCTTGGCCAGCGTCTTGCGGTCAACCAGGAAAATGCGGATGGCCGGGTCGTGGGCGCGCTCTAGCTCGCGGCGGGCGGTGGTGTCGGCACCGGGCGGCAGCGTCACCTTGCTGCTCTTGCGCATGGTGTACTCCATGTTCGACTGGCCCGAGCACAGCCACACCTCGCCCACTAAGATGTTGTGCAGCTGAATGGTATTGCTGCCCTTGATGGTGAGGTCGGCCGGCGTGGCCGAGGCGGCAAGCGGCTTTAACGTGACCTGCCAACGGCCGCTGGCGTCGGCCACGGTGCGCGGGTTTTGGCCTCCAAACTGCACCGCTACGGCTTCGCCGGGCGCGGCGGTGCCCCAGATGGCCACGGGCTTATCGCGCTGCAATACCATATTGTGGCCCAGCACGCGGGGCAGCACGACGTTGGCCTGGGCCGAGCTAGCCAGGGCCAGCAGTAGAAAAAGCAACCCGTTTTTCATGGCGTTATTTCTTCACTAGCCAAACTACTTCGGCACCTTCGCCCTGCTTCGTCAATGTCGTTGTTTTACCGCCTTTTACGGTTTCTTTCGTGGCCGTCAGCGCCCCGGTTTTGGGGTCGATGTGCCGCACCTGGAAGGTGCCGCTCAGCGCCCCTAGGTCCACTTGCGTAGCCGCCGCGCCTTCGCGGTATAGCAGCAGGCCGGTTTTGCCGTCGCTCATGGCCCACTGGTTGGCGGGTTTGCCGGGTAGTTCCAGCGGCGTCATATTGCTCACGGCCGCTGCAAACTGCGCATCGGCCACGCGGGGCACGCTCGCCAGCGAGCCGCCTGCCAACAGGGTGGCCCAGCCGAAGGCATCGTAGCCATCGGCCGAGTACAGTACGGCCTTGGTAGGAAACTGCTGCCGGTACTCGCGCACCGCCCGGTACACCTGCTCAAACGAGCTGCGCTTGGGTGGCGTGAGGCGGGCGTGCTGGCGCGGGGCCAGGTTTTGGCCACCTAGGGGGGCGTAGGCCGTGCCGTTGAACTGGTAGTGCCAGTAATTGATGTCGATAATATCGACCACGGCGGCGCGGGCGGGGTCAGCCAAAATAGCGTCCTGCACGTCCTTGGTCGTGCTGAGGGCGATGAGCGGGTGCTGCCCGGTCTCGGTTTCCCACTCCTTAATGGTATCGAGCCAAAACTGCGTGAAAGCCAGCGGCCCCGTAAACTCGGCCCCGATGAGGTGAATGACGCCCGACTTGCCCACGAAGTTGTTGAGGCACTGCCGGATGTAGGCGCGGTGCAACGGCCGCCGCACTTGGTCAGTCACGTCATAAAACTGCTCGGCCATGAAAATCCGCTTGTCGCCCGCGTAGGGCGCGGGCTCGGGAAAGCCGGTGTTGTTGATATTGTTGACCGGCCGCCACGGGAAGTCGGCGTAATGCGCGCCGGCCTCGATGATGTTGTGCTGAAAATAATGCTCATTGAGCAACACCAGGCCTTTTTGGTCGGCTAGGTCGGCAAATTGCGCCAGCCGGCCCCAGTACCATTTGTTGTACTTGGTGAGGTCGTAGCGGCTCAGGCCATCCCAGGCTTGGCCCTGCCCGCTGCGGGCAAACGGCTGCTCGTAGAACGGGGCCCACACCTCGCCATCCATGCGCCGAATGCGCTCGTGGTCGTCGCGCCGCCGCTCGTACCAGAGGCCGTAATTGTGGCTAATGGCCACCACGTTGTGCGGGCGCAGCGAGTCGGTCATCTGCCCTAGGTCGTCGGTGAGGCCGCGCCCGGTGAAGCCCGGCACGAAGCGCGTAATGTGCGGCTTGGCCTGCGGCAGGAAGAAGGAGCGGGCGCTGCCATTCCACCAGGGCACTTCCTGGCGCTGGCCCAGCACCAGCGCGTCGCCGCGCATCACCACGCCCCGCACCACCCGCAGGGCGGGCGCGCTGACGGGCGCAGCGGGCGCTTTCACGCCTAACTTATCAATGGTTGGAGCCGAACTCTGGGTGGGAATAGGTTGGCGGCCAGGAGCCGCGTCGATGAGCGCCGTAAGGGTAGGAGCGGGGCTAACCGACAGTCGCGTTAGCTCTTGCGCCACGGCCACTTTGGGGCTGCTGCTGGCCTCGGTGGGCACCGGCAGCAGCACGGCCCGGGCCTTGGCCGCGTCGCCGAGGCGGTCGGTGAGCTGAGCGTAGTAGAGGCTCCTAGGGTTGATGTTTTCGTTGGATTGGTCCCAGTAGCCGTTGCCGCCGAACTGCGCCCAGGTGCCAAACGCCCAGTTTTGGGCCGTGGGTGGGCGGTAGCAATCGACGCGGGCGGCGGTGCATTGCCAGAGCACGCTGTTGGCCACGGCCCAGCCGGCGCCTTGGCCGTCCTGCTCGCGGTTGCCGAAGCGCAGCGCCTGCCCGTATTCCTTCACGATGTCAAACAGCACGCCCGAGGCCCAGCTATCGATGCCGCCGCTGAAGCTGAGCGCCTGCTCGGCCTCGCACTGCACGAAGGCATTGGGACCGGCGGCGCAGTAGCCCACCGCAAAATCGTGGTAGCCCTGCTCGGCATACAGCCGTTGAAACAGCGTTTGCTGCCCTAGGGTGTAAAAGGTATTGCGGCGCTCGTTGCCGATTTCCGACACGGGCTCCGTCGATTTGCAGTCCTCCACCGTGAGGCGGCGCACCGTGGCGTGGGCCAGCACCGCCGAGCCCGCGAAGTGCCGAAACGCCACCTGCCGCACCCAGGCATCCTGGGCGTTTTCGAGGTCGATGGCTACCCAGCGGTGGTTTTCATCCTTGGGGTTTTCCGTGTCGGTGGTTGATTCCAGCCGTAGATTTTCGACGCCAACTTGGGTAATCAGACCCGGCCAGGTGTAGCGGGCCACGGTGCCGCCGCCGTAGGTTTTGTCTAGCGCGGTGGTCAGCGGCGCATCCAGGGTGATGCCGTTGGCATCCACCGCCACCACCTGCCGGTCCCAACCTAGGTCGCGCTGGCCCGGCTTCCAGCCCAGCGACGACAAGCCGCCGCCGAAGGTCTCCATGCCCAATTTCTTAATCCAAGCCGCCGTGCTGGGCCGCCGAATCACAACCCGGTCGCCCACCTTAAAAGCCGCCGCGTTGGCAATTTTTACCGTGCGGGCATTCACCGGCACGTAGTCGGCCGTGATGGCTTGTGCCGCTTCCACCTTGCGGTCGTTGCGCCCAGATACTGTGACGAGATGGTCGCGGCTAAAACCCGTGCCCACTAGCACCGTGCCGCCCTCACCCATGCCGTTGCCGCGCAGTATCACACCCGAAGCACGGATAAATAGCCGGCCCGCCACTTCATGCGTTCCCTTCTCCAGCAGCACCGCCCCGCGCAACCCATCCTTGCCCAGCGGCAGCCCCGCCACGTAGTCGAGCGCCGCCTGAATGCGCGCCTTGGCATCGCCCGGCTTGGCAGGCACCGTCACTTTCACCGTGGCGGTAGGTATCGCCGCGTCGCCCGCCCGGTAGCCGCAGTACGAGAAATCGGGCACCCGATTGCCCAGCGAATCCGGCGCGTACGTCAGCTTGCCGTCCTTGTACTCGATGGGCGCGGGCGGTGGCACTGGCTTGGGCGGCTTCTGCGCGGCGGCCGGTAGGGTAGCGAGTAGCGTGAAGAAAAAGGCGGGTTTGAGCACGGGTGGGCGGGAAAAGAACGAGAGTAATGTTGCGCGGACTTTGTAGTTCGCGTGCGAGTAGCGAGTATCGACGTTTAGTAAACCCCGACGCCAACTGCTCGCTTTGCTCACACGCGGACTACAAAGTCCGCGCAACTAGTATTACATCCGCGACAGGCCGCCGCCCATTTCTACGCCGCCTGTCGGCTTTACGTCCTTTATGTCTACCAAGCCGTTTAGGTAGTTCTCGATATTAGCGTAGCCGTTCTTCGCAATGGCACCCGCATCAGCAGCGCTTTTGGGGTTGAGGCCGTTCTTCTTTTCGTAGTCGTCGGGCATGCCGTCCTTGTCGGCGTCGGCGTAGGGCTTGCCGGCGTAGGTGGGGTAGCCGCCCACCTGCACGGGGTCGGTGATGATGCCTTGCTTGTACGAATCGATGGGCAGGCGGCGGTGCTTAAACTGCGTTTCCGGCAGCTTCACGCCCTCTTTATAGGTGATTTTGCCGGTGCGCACCTGCGTAATGACGCGGGTATCGACCGGGTCGCGCTTGGGCAGGGTGGCGCCGGCGTGGTCGAGCACGTAGGCGTAGGCCTTGTCGGCGGGTATCATGGTGAGCTGTGGCATGGGCAGCGGTGCGGTCGCCTTCATGTCGGCCGTGTAGGGGCCGGCGTTGGCGAGTTCTTCCACTTGCACGCCGCCATCCCAGTTGTCTTTGGTCACGTTGGGGAAGCCCTCCACGATGTTGCCGGCCACGTAGGCGCGGCCGTATACCTGGTATTTGAGCTTGCTGCGGCCCGATTCGGGCTTCAGGATGCGGTGGCCGATGTTGGTGTCTTTTGGCGTCGAGGGACCGGGCTTGTAGTAGTTGTTGACGATGTTGTACAGGGCGCGGTAGTCGCCGCCATCGGTCGAGCGGTGCACCCAGTTAAACATCACGTTGTTCACGAAATTGAATACCCCGTTCCAGCCAATGGACGGGTTGCGGCCCGCGTTGTCGGCCCACAGGTTGCGCATAAACGAGCAGTTTTCGCCCCCTAGGGTGCTGCCAAACGCGTGGTTCCAAGTATCGAGCGCCTCCGAAAAAATCGAGTTTTGGATGGTGATGTTTACCGTGCCCAGCTTCTGCTCCGCAATGCCGGTGCTGTCGTTGTACATGTGGCGGTACATCGACATGTTCTCGTCGAGGCCCCAGCTGGCCGACACGTGGTCAATCATGATGTTGCCAATCGGGTTGCCGCCGATGGCATCGTCGCGCCGGCCCACGTTGGTTTCGCCCCGCCGAAAGCGCATATAGCGCACCAGCACGTCGTGCGTATTCAGCCACACCGACTCGCCGGCCACGCAAATACCGTCGCCCGGCGCGCTCTGGCCCTCGATGGTAATGTAGGGCGCCCGGATAATGAGCGGGCTTTTCAGGCGGATAATCCCCGCCACGTTGAACACGATGATGCGTGCGCCGCCCTGCTCGCAGGCTTCGCGTAGCGTGCCGGGGCCGCGGTCCTCCAGGCTCGTAACTACGATAACCTTGCCGCCGCGCCCGCCAAACGTGTGCGACCCGCCGCCCTCGGCGCCCGGAAACGACAGCAGCGGCGACTGCGGCAAGTCAATCGGCCGCGCTGCCCACGGAATGTAGGGCTTGCCCTGCGCGGCCTCCTTCTTAATAATAGGATAGGCCTTGTTCCAGGCAATGGTAGATTGCCGCTGCTCCTCCTTCATCATATCGTCGCTGGCCTTCTGCACATCCGGCGGGATGGAAGGATACTGCGCACGGGCCAACTGCGGCAAGGTGGCGAGAACGGCCAGGGAAGCCAGCGAAGCGAATTGTTTTTTCATGGAAAAGGTGGGAGTTGGAGCAGCGAAATAAGCGGGTTAAACCCGCCACTACCTATACCATTTTTTCGAGCCTGTGTAGGATGTTAGCATTCAGCTAAGAGCAGCCGGCAACGGGGCTTATTTAACTTAAATAAAGCGGATTTTGGACCGTGCCGGGCTGTACCGTGGACCCTGTGGGTCCGCGAGTGGCTACGGCCTACCCACGCGCGGACCCGCAGGGTCCACGGTACACCCCAACACACCCGGCGGGCCAATGGCAATATCTTACAAGAGCCAGAGAAGATGCTATAAATCGGCCTAGGTAGGCGCGGCTACTTTTGACACCAGGTATAGTGTCCTTACCGAGCTATCGAAAACAAACCGCGCGCCAATGAACCGAAGCCGATGGAAGCAACTTGCTGCTAGTTATTTACTGCTCAGCGGCCTCCTGCTTCGGGCCATTGGCGCGCTTGGGTTGGGCAGTGCGCCGCCGCAAGAGGCGCGCATTATTCAGCTCCCCAAAAACGCCCACCCGCGCCTGCAATACGGCGCGGCCCGCTTAGCCACCGCGCTGCGGGCGGCGGGCTACCAAGTGCAGGTGCAGCAGCAAGATAAGCTGCTAAGCAAAAAGGGCTTGATAGTAATTGGTCAAGCCGCCGACCCGCTACTGAAGCAAGCCGTCGCTACTGCACAACCTACTACTGATAAAGCACCGGGCAAGGAAGGCTTCGCCATAAACTCCGCGAAAAACGACGGCCTTATCATCAGCGGCACCGATAACTCGGGCGCGCTCTACGGCTGCCTGGAGCTGGTCGAAGAAGTAAAAAAGCAAGGCAAAATCGGCCCCAATCTGCACCTCACCGACCAGCCCGAAATGGTGATGCGCGGCGCGTGCATCGGCGTACAAAAGCCCACGTACCTGCCCGGCCGCGGCGTATATGAGTACCCGTACACGCCCGAAACGTTTCCGTGGTTTTACGACAAAGCGCTGTGGGTGAAATACCTCGACATGCTGGTTGATAACCGCATGAACTCGCTCTACCTCTGGAACGGGCACCCCTTCGCGTCGCTGGTGCGGCTCAAGGAATATCCCTTCGCAGTGGAGGTCGATGATGCCACGTTTAAGAAAAACGAGGAGATGTACCGCTTTCTCACCGAGGAGGCCGACAAGCGTGGTATTTGGGTGATTCAGATGTTTTACAACATCATCGTTTCCAAGCCCTTCGCTGAGCATTACAATATCAAAACTCAGGACCGCGCCCGGCCCATCGTGCCGCTCATTGCCGACTATACGCGCAAGTCCATCGCCGCCTTCGTGGAGAAATACCCGCACGTGGGCCTGATGGTGGCCCTAGGTGAGGCGATGGAAGGCACCGGCCAGGACGACGTGGATTGGTTTACCAAAACTATCATCCCCGGCGTGCAAGACGGCCTCAAAGCCCTCGGCCAAACCGAGCAGCCGCCCATCGTGCTGCGCGCCCACGACACCGATGCGCCTAGGGTCATCAATGCCGCGTTGCCACTCTATAAGAACCTCTACACCGAGGCCAAATTCAATGGCGAGGCGCTGACTACCTACACGCCCCGCGGCTCGTGGGCCGAGCTGCACCGCCAGCTCAGTGGCATGAATTCGGTACACATCGAGAACGTGCACATTCTGGCCAACCTAGAGCCATTTCGCTATGGGTCAGCCGATTTCATTCAGAAGTCGGTGCAGGCCATGCACCACACCTACGGCGCCAACGGCCTGCACCTCTACCCCGAATCGTCGTACTGGGACTGGCCCTACACCGCCGACAATGCGCCCGGCCGCCAGCTCCAGCCCGACCGCGACTGGCTTTGGTACGCCGAGTGGAGCCGCTACGCCTGGCGCGCCGACCGCCCTAGGCCCGCCGAAATCGACTACTGGGGCGGCCGCCTTGCCGACCAATTCGGCAGCGACGCAACCGCTGGCAAGCACATATTAGAAGCCTACGAGCAAGCCGGCGAAATAGCGCCCAAGCTGCTGCGCCGCTATGGCATCACCGACGGCAACCGCCAAACCCTGACCCTCGGCATGCTGATGAACCAACTCATCGACCCTAAGCGCTATGGCCTATTTACGCTGCTCTACGAGTCAGAATCGCCGGAAGGGGAGATGATTATCGAGTACGCCGAGAAGGAGGCGAAAGGGCAGAAGCACATCGGTGAAACCCCGCCGCAAATAGCCGACGAAGTAGTGACGCACGGCCAAAAAGCCGTAGCCGCCATCGAGCGGGCCGCACCCGGCATCACGAAGAACAAAGACGAGTTTGCGCGCCTCAAAAACGATATGTATTGCTACGACGCGCTGGCTAATTTCTACGCCGAAAAAGCTCGCGCCGCGCTGCTGACATTACGTTACAAATACTCGCACAAAATAGCCGACTTAGAGCAGGCCGTACCTTATTTGCAGCGCAGCGTGAGCCACTGGCAAACGCTGACCAAGCTAACGAAAGACACCTATTTATACGCCAACAGCATGCAAACCGCGCAGCGCAAAATCCCGATGCGCGGCGTAGATGGCACCTACAAAACGTGGGTGGAAATGCTACCGGTTTATCAGCGCGAACTGGCCGATTTTCAGCATAATATCGACTCACTGAAAGCGGTGAAAAATGCGCCCGTAGCGCAGAAATCCGTGGCGCTTCGCAATGCCTCGGTGACGCTGCTGACCAAAGGTATAAGCTTGTACACCGCCGCTGCAGGTCAGTCGGTTTTCGCCGATACTACGGCAGTAATTACGGCCCTTGCGCCGGAACTGGCGGGGCTGAAAGGCCTGCGTTTCAGCAAGGCGCAGCAGGTGGCGCAGGGCACCGAAATTCAATTCTCAACCAAGAAGCCTGTGCAATTAATAGTAGGGTTTTTCAACCAGAAAAGCCCGCGTTATTTACCAATTCCAACGCTCGAAATTGATGCCAGCGCCAACGACTACGGGCAGGCCGATAGCAAGATTTCCAATGCCGTGGCCATCGCTGGAATGCCGCCCGTGAACGTGCATACCTATTCCTTCAAACCCGGCACGCACACGCTGAATCTGGCGCGAGGTGCGTGCGTGATTCTCGGGTTTGTAGAAGCCAGCCAGCCGGTGCCGACTTACAATGCCGGCCTAGGTGGCGCGGGCGGGCAAGGCAAAGAAATTGATTGGTTGTTTGAGTGACCTGTTGCGCGGACTTGTAGTCCGCGACCGCCCGCTTAGGTTACCGCACTACCCCAACGCGGACTGCAAAGTCCGCGCAACTGCTCTCCCATGAAACCCACCCGTCTCGCTTTTATTCTGAGTTTGCTAAGTAGCGCGGTCGCCGCCCAGCAAGCGCCTAGCGTACTCACTACCGCGCAGTTGCGCGCCAGCGTGGCCCGCTTCAATGAGCTAGATAAAGAGGACGTTATCAACCTCGTGCCCAATGCCCAGGCGGCCGATTGGCTGGCGCAGCAGGTGCCGCTGTTCGAGTGCCCCGATTCGGCCATTCAGCAGGCGTATTACTACCGGTGGTGGGCCTTCCGCAAGCACCTCAAGCAGACGCCCGATGGCTACGTGTTCACGGAATTTATCACCCCGATGAAGCACGCGGGGCCTTATAATACCATCAGCAGCGCCCTAGGTCACCATATCAACGAAGGGCGCTGGCTGCACGACCCGCAGTACATCGACCAGTACACGAAATTCTGGCTCACGGCCAAGCAGCCGCAGGTGAATGCCAAGCTGCACAGCTTCAGCAGCTGGCTGCCCGATGCGGTATACAGCTTGTACGAGGTCAACAATAACCAGGCGTTTGTGCAGGAGTTATTGCCCGCGCTCAACGCCGATTACCGGCAGTGGGAAAAGGAGCGCAAGCTGCCCAGCGGAATGTTTTGGCAGTACGATGTGAAGGACGCGATGGAAGAATCCATCAGCGGCGGGCGCAAGGAGCAAAACGTGCGCCCCACCATCAATAGCTACATGTACGGCAATGCCAAAGCACTGGCCGCCATGTACAAGCTGACCAAAAACGACAGCCTCGAACGCAAGTACGCCGCCAAAGCCAAGCAACTGCGCACCGATGTGCAAAAGACGCTGTGGGACCCAAAAGCCGACTTTTTCAAGGTGCAATACGCCAAGGGCGGCTTGTGCGAGGCGCGGGAGGAGCTAGGCTACATTCCGTGGTATTTCGACCTGCCCGCCGACAAGCCGCAGTACGCCCGTCAGTGGACGCAGCTCACCGACGAAGCTGGGTTTAAGGCGCCGTGGGGCATCACCACGGCCGAGCGGCGGGCGCCCGGTTTCCGCACCCACGGCTCGGGCCACGGCTGCGAGTGGGATGGCGCCGTGTGGCCCTACGCCACTACGCAGACCTTAAAAGGCCTCGCCAACCTGCTCACCGAGTACAAAAACCACGGCACCATGACGCCGCAGGTGTACTACGACGAGCTGCACAAATACGCCATGTCGTTCCGCAAAAACGGCGTGCCCTACCTAGGTGAGTATCAAGATGAAAAGAACGGTGAATGGCTGAAAGGCGACAATCCGCGCAGTAGCTATTATAATCACTCGGGCTTCGCTGATTTAATAATTACCGGCCTCGTCGGCCTCAAGCCGCGCCCCGATAATGTGGTGGAAGTTTTCCCGCTAGTGCCCGCCGGACAGTGGGATTATTTTTGCCTCGACCAAGTGCGTTACCACGGCCGCACGCTCACGGTGTTGTGGGATAAAACGGGCCAGAAATACGGCAAAGGTCAGGGCCTTCGGGTGCTGGCCGATGGGAAGGAAATTGCCCATGCCAGCGAGTTGAAAAAAATAACGGCTAAGCTGCCCGGTTAATCATCATGAAACATAGCATCTACGCAGCTTTAATTCTGCTTTGCACGGCTCTCACCGCCCGCGCTCAAGACACCTACAACGTCCTCAAATACGGTGCTCGCAACGACAGCACCAAGCTTTCCACGGCCGCTATTACCAAAGCTATTGCGGCGGCCAGCAAGGCAGGTGGTGGCACGGTGTATTTCCCGGCGGGCAAGTACCTCACTGGGCCGATTCACCTCCAGAGCAACATTACCATTGAGATAGGGGCGGGCGCGGTGTTGTACTTCAGCACCAACTTTGATGACTACATGCCCTTCGTGCAGACGCGCTACGAGGGCGTGGATATCATGGGCTTTTCGCCGTTGTTCTATGCCTACAAGGCGCAAAATATCACGATTAAAGGGCGGGGCACCATTGACGGGCAAGGCAAGCGGTGGTGGGATTTTGCCGAAGGCGAATCGCGCCGCAAAGAGGACTCGAAGTGGCAGCAAGAGTTTCGCCGCCAGAATACGGAGGCCCTGGAATTGCTCAAGCCCAACGTGCCCGGCGTGATGGCGCGGGGCTTTCTGCGGCCGCCGTTTATTCAGCCCATGTTTTGCAAAAATGTGCTCATTGAAGGCATCACCATTCGCAACTCGCCCTTCTGGACGGTGAACCCCGAGTTTTGCGAAAACGTGACGGTGACGGGCGTGACAATTAACAACCCCAAATCGCCGAATACGGACGGCATTAACCCCGAGTCGTGCCGCTACGTGCACATTTCGAACTGCCATATTAGTGTGGGCGACGACTGCATTACTATCAAGTCGGGCAAGGACAAGGCGGGGCGAAAAATGAACGTGCCGGCCGAGAATTATACCATTACGAATTGCACGATGCTGAGCGGGCACGGCGGGGTGGTAATCGGTTCGGAAATGTCGGGCGGGGTGAAGAAAATCGCGATTTCCAACTGTATTTTCGACGGTACTGACCGGGGTATTCGCATCAAAACGGCCCGTGGGCGCGGCGGCGTGGTGGAGGATATTCAGGTGGATAACGTAGTGATGAAGAATATCCGCGACCAGATTATCGTGCTCGATATGCAGTACGACAAGACCACGCCCGAGCCGGTGAGCGAGCGCACGCCGCGCTTCCGTAATATCCATTTTAGCAATATCACGGCCGAGGGCAACCAAGCCGGCCTGCTCAATGGCCTAGTCGAAATGCCCATCGAAAACGTCACGTTTTCCAATCTCAACCTCGATACCAAGCAGGGCTTTACGGTGAAGGAAGCCCATAATATTGCCTTCCACAACGTGCAAATTAATTGCACCACCGGACCGGCCATCCGCACCGAAAACGTGCGCGAAATCTGGCTCGATGGCACGCGGGGCACCACCGTGGCCGCGCCTCTGCTGGAGCTGACCAATACTACCGATGCCTTCGTATACAACTCTTTTCCGGCCGCGGGCACCGACTCGTTTTTGAAATTGAAGGGCGCGAAGACACGCAACATCGTGCTTCAAAACAACAATTTAAAATACGTGAAACTGCCCGTAAGCCGCGATACTGATGTGACGGAAGCGGTAGTCGGCCCGTAGCGTATATAGCCGATGGCGCGGGGCTCTGCCCCGTGCCTACTAGTTGCTGGCCTCTGGCCGGCGACGTGGGCGAACGTTGTTAAGTTGCTGTAAATCAATTTGAAGTGCCCTGGCGTGCGGGCCAGAGGCCCGCGAATAATCGGCACGGGGCAGAGCCCCGCGCCATCCTGCAAGTCCGCGCTACATCCCATGTCCCACCCGCGCCTCCTTTCATTCCTGCTTTGCCTGCTGGCCACCCGCGCCCTGGCTCAGCCGCAGCCCCTGAAGCTGTGGTATCAGCAGCCGGCCGCGAAGTGGACCGACGCGCTGCCGCTCGGCAACGGGCGCCTAGGGGCCATGGTATTCGGTGGAGTGGTGCAGGAGCATCTGCAATTTAACGAAGCCACGCTGTGGACCGGCCGCCCACGCAATTACAACCGGCCGGGCGCGGCGCAGTATTTGCCGCAGATTCGGCAGCTGCTGGCCGAGGGCAAGCAGGCCGACGCCGAGGCGCTGGCCGAGCAGCACTTCATGGGCCTGAAAGACCACGAGGAGGGATACGACGCCGCCAAAGCGGCCTGGCTGCAACAAGTGCGCGCCGTGAGCGTGGCCCAGGCCAACGCGGCGGGCCACGACTGGAAGCCGCTGGCCATCCCGACGCCCAACGGCTGGGAAAGCGCTGGCCTCGAAGGACTGGATGGGGCCGTGTGGCTCAAGACGACCTTCGACCTGCCCGCCGCTTGGGCCGGCAAAGACCTGACCTTGAGCCTAGGGCGCATTCGCGACGTGGATTTTACGTACGTGAATGGCCAGCAAATTGGCACCGATGAGGGCATCAGTAAAAAGCGGCGCTACCGGGTGCCCACGGCGGCGCTACGGCCGGGGCGCAATGAGGTGGCCATTCAGGTGCTCAACTACTTCGACAAGGGCGGTCTGATTGGGGTAAAGGAAAAGCAGCCGGTCTTTGTGGCTTACCCGGAAGGGGCCGACCCCGCCACCGGCGTGCCGCTAGCGCCCACCTGGCAATACTGGGTGCAGGACGCCGCGCCGCCGTTGGCACCAAGCTACCAGGCTTCGTACCAGCCATTTGGCGACGTGCTGCTGGATTTCGCATCGGCCGGCCCGGTGAGCGACTACCACCGCGAGCTGGATATCAGCCAGGCGGTGGCGCGCACTACCTACACGCAGGGCGACGTGCGATTTACCCGCGAGTACTTTGCCAGTGCGCCCGCCAAGGCGCTGGTGTGGCACCTAGGGGCCGATGCGAAAGGGAAAATCAGTCTGCGCGCTTGGCTGCAAAGCCCGCACCAGCAGGCCCGCGTGTACCGCGTCGATGACCACACGCTAGCCTTGGCCGTGCAAGTGCGCGATGGGGTGCTGCGCGGCGTGAGCTACTTGCGCGTGGCCGCCAAGCACGGCAAAATCACCGTTTCGGACACCCAGATTCAGCTGGAAAATGCCGATGAGGCCACGTTCACGCTCACCGCCGCCACCAATTTCAAGACCTACCAGGATACTTCGGGCCAGCCCGAAAAGGTTGCTGCCCAGGCCGCTGAGGCAATAGCCCGCAAGTCGTATGCGGCGTTGCGGGCCGCGCACGTTGCCGATTATCAAAAGCTGTTTGCAGGCTTCACTATCGACCTAGGCCACCAGCCGCAGGAGCAGCTGCCTACCGACCAGCGCATCCTGAAATTCACCCCCGCCTCCGACCCGGCGCTGCTGGCGCTGTATATGCAATACGGGCGCTATTTGCTGATTTCTTCCTCCCGAAAAGGTGGCCTGCCGGCCAATTTGCAAGGCATCTGGAATGATGCGCTGACTCCCTCCTGGGGCAGCAAGTACACCACCAACATCAACCTTCAGATGAACTACTGGCCTGCCGAACTGCTGGGCCTGGGGGCCTGCAC
>Ga0265780_10002184_pt1 | contig 26864 bp, 23 predicted proteins | sample P1T30metagenome_FD_192432 | JGI IMG/M metagenome (GOLD analysis project Ga0265780, IMG submission 192432) | Plant litter microbial communities from East Loma Ridge, Irvine, California - P1 T30 | ecosystem: Environmental > Terrestrial > Plant litter > Unclassified | place: USA: California...
ATTGGTGTGCTTGCTGCTGATAAGAACAGCCCGTTGGGGAGTTGGAGGCTAGGATCGGATGATAATACCGCAGTGTCTGTTTTAGAGGGGATGCAGCAGTATAAAGGGAATACCCTGACGTATGAAAAAGGTGCCGACCTGATAGTGGGTAAAGCCACTTTTCTTGATGAAGTGATATACAACACTAACGATCGAAGTGGTTTTGACGCGGCTATAAAAGCAGCCAAAGAAGCCAATGTGGTGGTGCTGGTACTTGGCGAGCATGGCTTTAGCAGTGGTGAAGGCCGCAGCCGCACAGATATTAACCTGCCTGGCCTTCAACAGGAATTTTTAGAGGAAATTTATAAGGTAAACCCTAATATTGTTTTAGTGCTTAACAATGGCCGACCGCTGGCATTACCATGGGCTGCCACACATATTCCATCGATTGTAGAAGCCTGGCAACTGGGCAGCGAATCCGGCAACGCTATAGCACAGGTGCTTTATGGCGATTATAACCCGAGCGGCAAATTGCCTATGAGTTTTCCTAGAAATGTAGGCCAGGCACCTATTTATTATAACCTGCTTAACACAGGCCGGCCTATAGATGCTGATAAAAATGTGTTTTGGTCGCATTATGGCGATGTTGAAAAAACACCGCAGTTTTCTTTTGGTCACGGCCTTAGTTACACCACTTTTAAATACAGTGTGCCAAAAATAGATAAAAAAGCTTACACAAAGGGCGAAGTTATAAAAGTAGCTGTAACTATTACTAATACTGGCAATTACGACGGTAAAGAAGTAGCACAGATGTACATACAGGATGTCGCGGCCAGCCTGGCACGCCCTGTAAAAGAACTTAAGGGGTTTGAAATAGTATTACTTAAGAAAGGCGAGAGCAAAACGGTAACTTTTACCTTAGCCGATAACGAATTAGGCTTTTATGACAACAATGGTAATTACCTTATTGAGCCTGGGGTATTTAAGGTCTTTGTGGGTACAAGTAGTGATGATGTGCAGGAACTCGAATTTGAATTAAAATAGCTTTTGATTTATTGGTAGTGTATACAAAAGCAGGCAGCACGCAAAAGCGCTATAAAAACTGATGCAATATGGTAGATGTGAAAATTACGAATCAGCATTTAGAACATTTTTTGTGTGCCGAAGATAATCTTTTTCTCATAGTGACCTCCAAGTACTTTATGCGAAATTTGTTAGGGGAACATTACGGCAGAGTAGCCATCGAGGCCGTTTTTCTACAATTGCTGAAAGACATCAATTCATTTTACACGGAAACACCAGAGGTTCGTTATGAAAGGTACTTAACCAGCCACCCTGATCTGCAGCAAAGGATTTCCCAACACATAGCCTTGTTTGTTGGTGTAAGCCGCACTGATTTGATACCCACTATGGGAATATGGATGTAAGCAAGAAAGAAAGCTTATAGGTTCGAAATTTCCTGAAAAAATCGTTTTTGACGGAATAGAATATCGAACACCCAGGTTCAATGAGCAGCCTGACTTATCTATATGATAACAATGACTTATATTAGAAAAAACGGAAAGGACACAAATCTGAGTGCCTTTCCGTTGATGTGGGCGTGCCCGGACAATTTTCGAACACTTTTATAGAAGATTTATCAATATTGGCGCGGTTTTCAGTATAAAGGTTTAAAAAATTAAGATAGTTCTATGGTGTGTTAAGGATTGGTGTGTGAGCAAACGCTTTTAGCTATTCTATCTCACATTAACAGGCATTTATTTATATCAGTAATGCGCCATTGGTTTGTTTCCCTGATACAAGTATGCGGTAATTACCGCCCACTACAGATAGTATTTCTCCACCTGTAGGGTCTATTGTAATGGGTGTTGGATTCAAGTTCTTCATATTTTTTAATTTTAATGTTGTAAAATCGCCTAAAGATAAAGAGAGCCGTAACGTTCGCCTTCATTGACTTTAGCATAAAGTTCCTGAAGGTCACTATGCGAAATGACTAAAAGATTGCAGTCTTCTATGGCCTGAATGATTTTTGGCGACTGTCTTTGAGGAAGAAAGCTTTCATAATTGCATACATATTGCCTCTTTTAAATCCAAAATTTAGATTTCATTCAACAATGTAATGAACTTTTCGTAAGTTTAAAAAATTAAAATAATATCTTGATTTAAGGAAGACACTTTCTGTGACTTATGCTGCTTGCTAAACCAAACCGACAATGCCAAGAGTTGTTTTAGTTTATCCCCACATGTAAAGACTAACCTTAACGGATTCATTATAGAAGCAGCTATAACGGACAGAGCCAACATTTTGGCACAATTAACGAAAGAAATTATACTTATGGAATATGACGATAAAAATGGTATGCTGTACACCGTTAATGGGAGCTTAAATGAAGTTATTAGCCATTACTATCATATTTACCATACAGGCGATCAAACGATTGCCAAACACTTATCACCAAGCCTGGAAATCCTTTTGATCTTTAACTTTGGTACAACTGTAGATATATCGTTCAATAACGGTTCCTTTCCGCATAAAATTGAAAAGGGATGTGCCGTGGTAGGACCTTTAAAAAAAATGCTGAATTACGAACTTAAGCATGGTGCTGATGCCATTGTTGTAAACTTTAAACTAAGCGGATTTTACAGGCTTTTTAAAGTGCCTCTCAATACCTTTGATGGACAAACGGTTTATGCCCCAAGTGATTTAACCGACAAGTTTTCTTTTGATGACCTTTGGCTTGAACTTTCAAATATTTCAGATCTCAGGGGCCGGTTAAGTATTATTTCAGACTACGTGGCACATTATATACACGAGATGGACGATGCTGCCAAGCCGCTGATTGATGGCGAACATTACTTCTATAACGTGGCCACACACCCGGCCAAAGCGATTGCATCGGATGCTAACTTAACCGAGCGTACGGTACAGATTCGATTTCAGAAGTATGCCGGTTATTCTCCAAAAGAATTGCTGCGTTTTCTGAGGTTCAAAATGGTTATCGCACGGCTTGCCGATACCCGGGAAAAAATGCCCGATATGTTCGAGATTATAGCAACATATAACTATCATGACCAGAGCCATCTCATTAAAGATTTTCAGTATTTTCTGGGTACCACCCCTCAGCAGTTTATAAAATATTTAAAGGGAAAAGAATTTTTTACCGTAGGATCGGGTACCAGTAGCCCTGACATGATTGGATAATTATTAAGTGATGGCTTTCTGAGCATTCGTTTTCTTACAATGGGAGTGAACATTTGCGGTGTAGTTTTGCTTTAGAAATAAACAATATTCTAAATTCTAAAATTATGACCCATACCATCTTAGGTGCTAACGGCACTATCGCAACTGAACTTATACCGGTATTAAAAAAACATAATGTAAATATAAGGCTTGTATCAAGAAAGCCCCAAAATGTTGAAGGTACAGAATCGGTAACAGCTGACGCCCTCAACTCGGAGGAAATTTTATCTGCTATACTTGGTTCGGATGTTGTATATCTTGTCATTGGTATTGCCTACAATGCTAAAATATGGAAAGAACAATGGCCGGTTATTATGCGAAACGTTATTGATGCCTGTAAAGCTACAGGAGCAAAGCTGGTTTTTTTTGATAATATTTATATGTATGGAAAGACAGATGGTATAATAACCGAGGATACGCCATACGATTATATAAGCAAAAAGGGGAGGGTTCGCGCAGATGTTGCCAGGATGCTATTACAGGAAATGGCTGCCGGAACGCTGAAAGCCACAATTGCAAGGGCAACAGATTTTTATGGCCCCAGGGTAATGGATAAAAGCTTTGCCGGTTTAATGATCTTTGATAAGATGAAAAAAGGAAGCAGTGCGCAATGGTTTATCAATGCAGACGTGCCACGATCCTTTAATTATACACCTGATGCTGCAGAAGCGTTATTTATTCTGGCTACCAACGATAAATCATTCGGACAGGTGTGGCACCTGCCATCTGCCGACCCTCTGACGACAAGGCAATTCGTAAAGCTGGCGGCAGAATATATGAACGGTTCCGAAAAAGTTTCAACCTTGCCAAAGTGGCTGTTAAAAGTTATAGGCCTGTTTAATCCTTTTATGAAAGAAGCTTACGAGATGAACTACCAGAATGAATTCCCCCTTCATTTCAGCTCTGCCAAATTTGAGAAGGCTTTTAAATTTACACCAACATCTTTTGCCGATGGAATAAGAGAGACTTCAGCATGGCATTTGTCAAAAGATTAGAGGTGTATTTTTTGTGATAGAGCATAAAGCCCTCTATGATATCGTGTACCAGTGCCGGAATACTAGCGTTATAAATTTTGTTGAGCACGATAAAATGCCACTTTTCTAAAAATGGCTATGACAATCACAGGTTTGGCTACGCTCGGCTGATTTGATAAACGGATATTTGTATAAATAAAAATCAACACAATGAAAATTATTATTACAGGTTCTTTAGGACACATCAGCAAGCCACTTGCTAAGGAGTTAGTACAAAAAGGTCATGCAGTAACTGTCATCAGCAGTAATCCGGACAAACAGAAAGATATTGAGGCTACAGGCGCGATAGCCGCCATTGGTTCCATCGAGGATATCAGTTTTCTGGCAAAAACATTTACCGGTGCCGATGCGGTTTACAACATGCTGCCGCCGTTTAAATTTGAAGAAAATCCCAATCTCGATGCCAGGGAAGAAGCGCGCAGGCTTGCCGGCAATTATGTTGCGGCGATTCAGCGATCGGGCGTTAAAAAGGTAGTTCACCTCAGCAGTATAGGAGCCCATACCGATAAGGGAAACGGATTGCTAGCCTTCCATTTTGTGGCCGAGCAGGTTTTAAAGGAGTTACCTGCAGATGTAGCGATTACGTTTATGCGGCCGGTGGGTTTTTACTATAACCTGTATCAGTTTATGGATATTGTAAAAGGGGAGGGGTTTTTAAAAGGTTTTGTCGGCCTTTTCCTTACGCTTCGCCACTATGGCTTAATGGGTTTGCTGCAGGGTAAAAAGGGGCTTATTGTCTCCAATTACGGTGCTGATGACAAAATGCCCTGGGTTTCGCCAATTGATATTGCAGCCGCAATCTCAGAAGAACTTACAACGGCCGTTCAAGGGCTTAAGACTCGTTATGTAGCCAGCGAAGAGCTGACCTGCGACCAAATTGCAGCTATTCTTGGTGCAGCCGTTGGTAAACCTTATTTGAAATGGGTAACCATAAGTGACAAACAAATGCTGGATGCATTACTAAAATATAAAATGCCTCTAAGCCTTGCAAATGATATTACAGAAATGAATGCCAGCCAACGCAATGGCGGAATTTTGTTTGAGGATTATTACAAGAACATACCTGCAATGGGTAAAGTAAAAATAAAAGATTTCGCCTTGGAATTTGCTGCCGTATATAATTCAAAATAGTTAGATTAGTAAAAAAATATGGAACCCTACCAGATTAAAACCATCAGCCAATACCATCAGGTTTTAGGGATAGCCAAACCGGAACATCCATTGGTGAGCGTCATCAGCATGGATGATTTCAAACCACTGGCAGGGAACAGCCGGATCAGTGTCGTATTTGATTTCTATGTCATTTCGCTGAAAAGAAATTTTGAGGGTACGATAAAATATACCTATGGACAGCAGGTCTATGATTTTGATGAGGGAGTCATGTTTTTCATTGCTCCTAAACAGGTGTTTTCATTTGATGCCGATCAGGATTATAAAAATTCAGGATGGATGTTACTTGTCCACCCGGATTTTTTATGGGGCACACCGTTGGCAAAAACAATCAGGCAATATGGGTTCTTTGATTATTCGGCAAATGAGGCACTTTTCCTTTCCGGGAAAGAAGAGATAACCATTGGCGGTATTGCCCAGCTGATCGAACAGGAATATCATGCTAACATCGATAAGTTCAGCCAGGGGCTAATAGTGGCGCAAATTGAGCTGTTACTCCAGTATTGTGACCGGTTTTACAACCGCCAGTTTCTGACCAGGAAAATCAGCAGTAATCAGATACTGAACCGCATGGAAGAAATATTAGAGGGATATTTTAACGGTGATGACACGATTCAAAAAGGATTGCCAACCGTACAAATGATTGCGGATGCTTTAAATATTTCACCAACCTATTTAAGTGCATTGCTAAAAGCACTGACCGGCCAGAGTACACAACAACATATCCACGAAAAGCTTATCGAAAAGGCTAAGGAAAAGCTTTCCCTGACAGAACTGTCGGTCAGCGAGATTGCCTATGCATTAGGTTTTGAACACCCACCATCCTTCAGTAAATTATTTAAGAGTAAAACCAGTCTTTCTCCCATAGAGTTTCGGGCTAAATTTAATTAAAACACATATCCATAAAATTATGATCGATTTTTTCACTGTTTTAAGATCCAGAAATGAGCCTTTGTTTTACTTTGGCCTGATCTGCCTTTTGAGTGCCGTTTTGATGCTGTTGATTGCAAAATTCAGCGATGTCCAGATAAATGGGGTTAACGCCTGGTATAAGCCGTTTAAATTTGCTTTGTCAATCGGTACATTTTGTTGGACGATGGGCTGGTATACCGGGTATCTTGAGTTGCCTAATCAGGTGAGCACATACAGCTGGGTAACCATCATACTATTGGGGTTTGAGTTGTTGTATATAACCTTTCAGGCGGCCCGTGGTCAGTTATCACATTATAATGTAAGTTCATCCCTTTATACTTCGCTTACTGCGGCCATGGCTTTTGCAGCAATTGCCGCCACTTTATATACCGGCTATATCGGCATATTATTTTGTACAGGAAAATTTCCCGAACTCCCGGGCTACTACCTTTGGGCTATTCGTATTGGCATATTTTTATTTGTCGTATTTGCGTTTGAGGGTGCAATCATGGGTGCCAACGGTTCACATAGTGTGGGTGGTACGGGCGATGGCGGAGGTTTACCGTTGCTTAACTGGAACCGTAAATATGGCGACCTGCGCATCGCGCATTTTGTGGGAATGCATGCTTTACAGGTTCTACCACTAATAGCTTTTTATGTGCTCAGGGATATTAAATGGGTTATAATTTTAGGATCAGTTTATGGAGCCCTGGCACTTTTTTGCCTGGTACAGGCACTTAACAGTAAGCCATTATCAAGCTTTTCTTAGCGATAATTATTGTTTCCTTAGCTTTCCGGGTTGTGTAACTTTTTAATTAAATACAAAATACAGATAAATGCATTGGTTTGGCCAGATAGCCCCAGAATTTAAGGGATCGTTTGGTGATCTTACCTGGGGCCGGTATGGTGGACAATATTTGCAAATAGGAGAAGGTCGTAGTTCATTAATGTGGAAATTAGACGTAAAGCTGCACATCAGGATAACTAAGTCTAACCTCACGGCATTTCTATCAGATAATGAGACTTTTAATTTATTTCAAAAGATTTTCAAAAAAAGACTTCTGTGCCTTCATGGCTTCATCCAAAGATCTCTGGATGTAGGCTATCCCGTCAATTGCCTCCTTGGTCGAGGCCATTTTTAAACTTTCGGGATCGGTAAAATCAATTTCGGCAACACGTTGATTTATCCACCAAAGATTACCAAACGGGTCAAGAATTCTGCATACCTTTTCCCCGAACCACAACTCTGTAATGTCTGTGACTGCCGTTGCACCTAATGCTATGGCATTATTAAATGTCTGCTCTGCATCTTTAACATATAGATTTAGAAAACTGGGTGCAGGAGCCCATCCGTCCCGTGAGTCGAAAAGCATAACCAATGCATCTCCAATTTTAACTACGGCGTGGATGATAACCCCATCTTCATTTGTGATCCTGCTATTAGGAATTTCCTCCGCTTCAAATGCAATTTTTAAAAAGTCGATTACGTTTGCTGAAGATGGAGAAATTAGCCATGGTGTCACAGCTGTATATCCATTTGGGATAATTTTGATTTGTTGATCATTTTTGATTTTCATATTGTTATAATTGATTGATTATTAGGTAAAATTAATCTATCGCTGTGACAACCCTATGTCAGTAGTACTCAAATTTATTAAATTGCTGTCATTTTTTTAAGGAGAATAATTCAAATTGCCCTTCCTTTCCCCTCAGGGTGTTTTTACCCATCGATTCGGCCTCAAAGGTGGTGCCAAGGTCAAGATTTTTAAGAAGATCGCCCGATATTAGAATATCTACGTTATATTGATTGCAAAGCCCTTCAATTCGCGCTGTTGCATTTAGCACATCCCCTGTAAATATTATTTCTTTCTTTAATATCCCGATTTCTCCGGTGGTAACTTTTCCACAATGCAGTCCTGCTTTAAATTGTGGTGAAAGTCCATATTTTTCTATGTAGTTGGCTGATCTATCAATTAACGATTCTTTCATGGCAAAAAAACAATTTATGCAAGCATTGTTTTTCAGTCCTTTTTCCAACGGCCAAGATAGAATCATCTCATCACCGGCATACTGATAAATTTCTCCGGAGTGGTCAATTACGGGTTCAGTCAGGTCTGAAAAATAATGTTGAAGCATCTGAAAATATACAACATGGCCCAGCTTTTCTGCAATTTGGGTGGATGATCTCATATCCAGGAACATAAATATCCTTTCTTCTTCCACGGGCTTGTAGTATTTTCCAAGAAAGAAATTGCTTAGCAGGCTTGTGCCCATACTTTCGCTCACCTCAGTATAGAACTGTGTAATAAGGATAATGCTTGCGATGTAGGTTAATATTCCAAGAAAGGAGTAGTCGGTATAGAAGGCCCACATTCCCATCCAGAAGTCCTTGTGGGCTATCGCTGTTGGAATCCGATTAGCAGTCGTCAGGAATATTATAATGAGTAAGAACAAAATGATAAACAGGTAGATGGAAGACTTGTATATTATCTTTTTTGTGAAGCTCTTGCGGATGAACCATTTATTGAAGTACAGAATCTCCAGTATACCGGTCAGGGTTCCGAATACAGTAGCCAATAGTGGGATAGCTAAGATATTTCGTCCGAAATTATACTGGTTATGCGATGAGGGGTAAAAGTTAAGGTCGCCCAGCAGCCCCCTCTCAAGAACGGCATATATAAGGCTAAATACCAACCATATGATACCAAATGGTACAATTCGTGCAACTTTTCTTTTAGATCTTGGTGTAATCATCTGGACTTGAATTGGTAAATCCCAACTAAGATATTCATTCCGGGCCAACTAAAAATGATACTGTTGTGAAAATGCTTGTTTCACGCAAATTCCAGGCATTACAAATTAGGTCAGTCTGATCCATTAAATGCATATCAGTTATAAAAATGGAGTATGAACATTTCTACCAGATGGTTATGTGTCATAATACATGGATTAAATAATAGGTTACATCATCCGAACCCGGTTTTATCCGCCACAGTCACATGAGATAGAATTCAAAAGTTGACTGTGGAACGGACATACCAGATTATGTGTTTACTTAGCGGTTACTATGACCCTCTTTGTCATATTTACATTTCCATAGACCACGTTTAGGATATATACCGCAGACCCCAAACCGTTAAGATTGATGCTGAAATCTTCATTATTGATAATAGATTCCCTTACAAGCCTTCCCTGAAGATCATATATTTTTGCCGTAGCAATGTCAGCAGTACCAGCGTCAGGCATCTTTATAAATAAACGATCGGATGCAGGATTGGGATAAATCAAAACCTTTTCTTGGGCTAAATCATTTTGGCCCAGCACCGCTGCTGTATACATTACTTTGTTCTCAGTAGTATTCCTGCATACCGCAACGAATGTATTGTTACCATAAGCCACAGCGCTCCATTTTTTTGCATCACTGGCTTGTACGTTAGTCCAGTTTACTCCATCTGTACTTATTATTACCTGATTTGTCTGTCCAACGCTGGCGACAGCAACGAATAGTCCGTTTCCATAGGTTACTGAACTCAACTCCCAAGTATTAGGTGATGCGATTACCGCCCATGTTATACCATTAGTACTGGTCATTATCTTATTTTCTGCTCCTAAATTGCTCGCTACAGCAACAAAAATATTATTACCATAGGTAACAGAAATCCAACCTCTGTTAGCTGGCGGGGTAAGGTATGTCCAGGTTACGCCATCCAGACTTGTCATGATTTTATTACCGCTTATTGCCGTTGCAACAAACAAACCATTTCCGTACGTTACTGATGACCAATTTATATTAATAGTCACCGCCTGGCTTATCCACGTAATACCATCAGGGCTTGTCATTACCCTGTTTCCGTCCCCGTTAGCGGCAATTGCGACATATAAACCATTTCCATAGGTTACTGATCTCCAGTCGGCATCCGTGCCTGTAGCCGCACTCCGGCTCGTCCAGGTAATACCATCAGGGCTTGTCATGACTTTGTCAGTTCCGTTGCCTGCAACTGCCACAAACATACCGTTTCCGTAGGTTACTGCATTCCATCTATTGTCTGCAGCGGATACCCTGCTTGTCCAGGTAATCCCGTCCGGGCTTGTCATTACGCGGTTTCCTGTTCCGCTTGTTGATACCGCGACAAACAGGCCATTGCCGTAAGTAATGCTTTCCCACTTGTTGTCCGCTGCCGGTTCAGTGGAAGTCCATGTCAGGGTCTGGCCGTTCGATAGCATTGAGAAGCCCAATGCAATAAAAAAAATAATCTTTTTCATAGTTAATTTGGTTTTTAAGATTGGAGAATAGAAACACCATCTGGTGCATCCTTTAGATTTATAGCGAATTTTAATATTTTTTTTTCATAAAGGGTGTTGGTACAACAGCAGATGTACATGGACCGTTTGTTAATCGCATGAAAAGTTTACGGTGCCTTGAATAGCATTCGAAGTCGGGGTGACAAGCAGTACTGAACCTCCAAAGGTCGTCGGCACATAACGGCGGACAACATTCCTGTAAGCAGCGCTCTGGAACGTTGGAAAGCCGTCAGCATTATATTCATACGAATAGTCAAGGTGGGTCGTGTCGCTGGTAGCATAGCGATGCGCAATGATCTCGATGTTCTTCAGCATCTTTTTTTCAGAAGGGGTCTCCTTTGCGAAAAACAATTGGGTGTTGCTTCGATCAGTAAAAAATTGCAGCCCTTGCTCATTGGACAGACCGGAGATAAAAAGCAGTCCGAGTGGACCTTCAAAATATGTATTTATCTTGTTTTCCCTGTAGGGAAGTAGGTATAGCTATACTCTGCATTGTAGTATTCCTGTGAATTAATATCGTAAAGGTTCTGGATCGCTTTTTTTATTAAGCTTCCGTCTGCGTAGTGATATAGGCTGGTCACATCTGCGGATGTACCTTCGGTATGGGTCGTTATTGTTGTCAAAGTACTATTATCGTCGTATTGTGCTGTAGTATAAGATGTTAAGGTGCCCAGTGCATTGAACTCGAATTGTTTGGATACTTTGCCGGCGGAATTATAGTCTATCTGGTAAAACGATTTCAATTGACCGTCCACAGATTTGGTCACTTTAGTGGCATGTCCCTGCGCATTATAGTCTATGGTATACACTGTAATTACAGGGGGCAGGGTGGGGGCGACCAAATCATGTTTGGTGTTGGTTATCCTGATCGGTTTATCCTGGGAATTATATACGATATCATTTGTGTCCCCACCGGAAGAAATTTGGCCCAGCCTTTTTTTGCATGTAGTTGTGTCGATAGCTTCGGGATCCTTTGCAGGGGCATTATCGTCGCTGCAGGAAGAGGACAGGGCAATAAGCAATGCTATACCGAAAAGTGATATGGTGTGGAACCTATTGAATTTCTCCCATTGCCTTGCAGCGTGTGACGCGATTTCTTTACGTGTTGTTTTCATAGTTTTTTAAGAGCTTTTTGATTGACGTATTATATTAGAACGGTTAAGCAAACCAGGGCAGGTCACATTAGATCCGGCGCTGAAAGATCGGTAATCAAATATTTCTTTTCTATCTTATGGTTTATTTGACCACAAGATTACGGATTGTATTTTACCCTTCCAAATTATATTTTTATAATCGTACTATATAGAGTAAAGCTGTTTATACCATCAGCCCTATTCTGTACCCATTATGTTTTTTAGTACCGCGGGTTTTGCTTTCAGAGACCATTTCCATTGCGGATCCTGCCCATAACCCTAAAATCTCGCGGTAGTAGCTACTTTTTGGTAAAAGTATATGTCAATCCGCAGTAATCATTGTAACGAAACGAATCGGCAACCTATGAAGCCATTTTATTCGATTATTTTCGTCAGGATATTTCAGTATGCCTGTAATCAAACGTTATAGTGAATAACTGCCCGATGCTGTAATTTTTTTTTCACTTCTGAAAAATAGTTGCAAACGAGGAAGTCTTGCCTGCTTTTGCCGTAAAACAGCCTAAACGAACAGCGATAGCACAACGGGTTATATCCTGTGGCAGGCCTCAGTAAATTTGATTTCATCTTTCCACTTTATGCCCGGGGCCGTTAACGATCCAAAGTTGGGGCGGTACGTTTACAATAAAAATGAACTGGTTCAGAAAATAATGTTGAACCAGTTCAACTTTTGGCACTTTGCATTACAATTATCGGATGACCAATGTAAACGGAGTACATTGCTTCTTTGGTTTGATTATAAACTTTTGGTGAATTTTTCGGCAGATCAATGTCCTGGCTACTTTAAGTGGTTCAAAAAGTCAACGATCAATGCTGTAAGTTGTTCCGGCTGTTCCTGCTGTACCCAGTGGCCCGCACCATTAATGATATGGAAGCTTTGCATTTTTGTACAGGCCTTGTGCTGCATCTGTTCCAACGCGCCTACAGGGCGAAATCTGGCCCAATCAGCAATCCCTGAAATAAAACAGGAAGGCACGTCTATGGTGCGGCCCGAAAATAGTTCGAGGTCAGCCCTGTTTAATCCGCTGGTGGTGCAGCGGTACCAGTTTAATCCGCCCTGGAAACCGGTACGTTTAAATTCTTCCGTGTAGACGTCAAGCTCATTTTCCGGCATCCATTTACAAGAGGCTATCTCTTTTGGTGAGGGCATGTTGGGAGCAACTACCTGCGGCATTGTCTTATCGAGATCCAAAACATAATAAGCGGGCTGTTTGGCAAATTCTTCCGCCGTGCCTGAGGTAAGGGGAAAGGGTTTGTTCTGGCTCCAGTCAGCGCTCTTGACGTGAAAGTAAGCACGCTGAAAATCGTGCAGGCCCTGCCTGCAGTTCAGCATCTCAGTGTTGGCGGTGCGGGATGAAAAATACGTGGTGCTGTCCTTACGGGGCTTCGGTAATGCTGCAAGGGGATCTTGTAAAGGCACTGCCTGTCGCGCATTTGGTGCAGGTTGCACCCCTACGCCAAAAGGAAGGGGAGGCACCCCGCCGAAGGGACAGCTTAATAGAACAACAGACTTAAAAAAGTCCGGTCTTACGAGGGCACAGTAAGCCGCTACTATGGCGCCCACATCATGCCCGACGATGGTATGCACGGAATCATGCCCCATAGCCATCATAAGGCCGAGCGCATCGCGCGAAAGTTCATGCGTCCTGAATGTGGCAAAATTCCCCTCAAAGGTAGTGTCCGCTCCTGTTGTGCGGCCGTAGCCACGCGAATCGGGGGCGATAACATGGTAACCCGCAGCGGCCAATGGAAGCATTATTTTGCGCCAACTGTAGGCAAGTTCCGGAAATCCGTGCAGAAGGAGTATAGCAGGACGGTTTGCTGCCTCAAAACCGGCTTCCAGTACATGCACTGTCAGGCCATTGACTCCGGTAACATACCGTTCACGTATCCCTTTGGGCAGGTCCATGTCCTTTAAAGGATCATTTTTTTTGATTGGATCTTTTGTTTTCGCTGTATCTGTTTTTGTTTGCGCCACTACTTCCAATGGGCTGATCAAAACCGCGCCCAAGGCTGTAAGCGCAATGTTCTCGACAAAGTTTCTGCGTTTCATGATTGATTATTATTTAGTTACTGTTTAGTAAAAGACTTTTTGGTCTTTTATTATATCAAAAAATATGGTTTACATGACGGGATCATTAAAACCATATAGCTTATTTAGGTCTGCTTGTTCTCAAAAGATTTTAACTCTGATTTGAGCATTTTTATGACGGTGTTCATCGGCTTAACGCTATCGGTCACTCTTGAGACCAAAGTAGCCCCTTCCAGCATTACCAGTACTTTCAGGCAATACTCCTCTGGGTTCAGTTCATCTGATAATTCTCCGTTTGCAATACCCTGTTTTAAGATAGCTGCAAAAAGGTCCATTGAACCGTCTATCATTGCTTTTACCTTTTTTTTGACTGTCGGATTGGTATTATCCGAATCCACACCGAAATTTAAAATAGGGCATCCGCCTTCAATAAAGGGAACCAAAGGATTTTTACGCAGGTCCAGGAATGCAAAGAGCTTTTTAACCGCCGTTTTTTCTTTTGAAATTGCAGTGTACGTTCTGGCAGAGACTTTACTGAAAATAAAATCCACACTGGCGATAGAAATCGCCTCCTTGTTTTCAAAATTCCCATAGATACCTCCTTTGGCCATCTTTGTGGCTGAGAGTATATCATCAATAGTGGTTCCGGCAATCCCTTTAGAATTGAATATCGGCGCTGCCTGTTCAATAATAAACTGTTTGGTCCTTTCCGCTTTTCCTTTTACGTTCATTCTGAAACTATTTAAGACCAAAAAGTCTTTTTTACTAATACAAATAAAGACCAAAAAGTCTTATTTAAAACCTTAGCAGTTAAGTTTAACAATAGTTTAACAGTTTTGAGGAGATGGTCAGGACGTGTCAGTGAATGAGTGGTAAGCAATTCCAGTCGTGCCGGGCCGATAACCAACAATAAAGCAAAAGCCCTGTATCTGTTACAGATACAGGGCCAGTGTATGAAGTGGTGGGAATTAATCTATTTTTTGGATAGTGAAGGAAGACTGGCTCTTGTCTCCTCCCAAGAGCATACCTAATTTAGAATTTACAACGTATACATGGCCGTTTGAAGCTAATGCGGCGGTGGTCGGAAATTCGTCTTTCCCTATGTGGCCTCACTTACTTTAGTAGCGCTTACCCAGCCATTACTGCTGGCGAAGGTATGTGACTTCCCGGCACCCAGGCCGTTCTCGACAATTACCAATTCATTGTTCTTGTTGAATTCTATCCCGTCCGGATAATTGAAAGCCATACAGGTAACCTCAGTGACAACCTCTGGATTGCTCAGTGACACCTTCAGCAGCTTCGAGGTATCGGTCTTGGCGATTAAAAAGTAACCATCGGCGAGGAAAACAATCCCATTCAGCCCAAAGCTGCCCGAAGTAGCTGCAAACAGCGGATTGTTAGCAAAGTAGCTGCCATCTATTTATAGATCAGGGGAGAAAAGGAGTCGTTGATGTAGATATTCCCATTGGCATCCACAGCAACATCATTAGTGCAGGAGCCTGCATTCGGGGTGAATCCCTTCAGGTCTATTTCCTTTATCAATGCACCTGTGGTCAGGTTAAAAATACTTACGGTGGCTACCGAACCGGCGCTTCCCTGGGTACTTTTTTTGGAAATCCCCAGATCGGCGTTGGCAACGATCAGCCGGTTTCTGCCCTCATCGCCGAGAAGAGTAGAGAAGACCGATCAGGAGTGGAAGGAAATATTGACACCTGAATCTTATTTTGTAACCAGGCAGAGAGGGACCGAGCGGGCTCACAGCTCTGAGATGTGCAGCCTTTTCGAGCCCGGAAAGTATAAGTGTATTTGCTGTGGCACACCATTATTGACGCTTCGGGGAAATTTGTAAGCAAGTCGGATGGCCGTCCTTTACCCAGCCTATAGTTATAGAGAATATAACCCATCACATGGATAAGAGCTATGGGATAGACAGGATAGAGGTGCTGTGCAATGTCTGTGATGCACATCTTGGGCATGTTTTTTCCGACGGGCCGGCATCGAGTGGCCTGCGGTATTGCATAAATGCCGCTGCCCTTGATAAAATCACCGAATAATCTAATATCTTTAAACAACTCTAAATTTAAGATCATGGAAAATATACAAAAAGCGTATCTCGCCGGCGGCTGTTTCTGGGGTATGGAAGACCTTTTCAGGGTACGTCCGGGAGTCATGGATACGGAAGTTGGTTATCTTGGGGGAGAAAATGACCATCCCACCTATAAGAACCATCCTGGCCATGCCGAAGGCATTGAGATCACCTATGATGCGGATATTACTTCCTATAAGGAACTGCTGGATTATTTTTTCACGCTGCATGACCCTACCACGGTAGACAGGCAGGGCAATGACAGGGGATCGAGTTACCGTTCGGCGCTGTTTATACAGGACGTGCAGGAGAAGGAAACTGCCCAGGAGGTTATCGGTATTGTCAATGATTCGGGGCGCTGGCCTTCCGGGGTTGTCACTACACTTGAGCCCTTTACCAAGTTTTGGCCTGCGGAAGACTACCACCAGGATTACCTGATTAAAAATCCCGGAGGGTACACCTGCCATTTTGAGCGCTTCGGCACCTATCTGTAAAACTTTATTTTTTGTAAATAACTAAAATTAAAATGATGGAAGATCAAAAAAAACCGGAGTATCAGGACATGATTAAAACTGCCTATGCCGCATTCAATGCCCGCGATATTGACGGGGTGCTACAGGTAATGCATCCGACTGTCAAATGGGCAAGAGCCTGGGAAGGCGATTATGCTATTGGCCATGAAGATGTCCGCTCGTACTGGGAAAGGCAATGGCAGGAGATCAACCCTACGGTAACGCCTGTCGGTTTTACTCAAAGAGCGGATGGCCGGCTGGAAGTTCAGGTCGATCAGCTCGTAAAAGACAATGAGGGGACGGTTATTTTTAGCGGTATCGTGAAACATGTTTACCTTATCAATGACGGATTGTTTCAACAAATGGACGTTGAGGCCGAATGATTTAGCACATTGCCGGCCCTGAGCAGTAGCAATCAAAATTATCTACGGCGCCATTGAACCGATGGCGCTTTGCTTTGACAGTATACTGTTATGAGGACAGGCTTTCTGTCTCCAACTGAAAAATATGTATTGTACACATACGGGGTAGGTTACCACTAGTGGTAATCTACCCCTGTTTGTATATAAAAAAATGGCAAACCAGTAAACAATATAGGACATGATTGCAATGGCATTTTCCCTTTTCGTCAGCCTGAGTTACGGCAGCGGCGACTTTATGGCAGGACGTGTAGCGCACAAGCTGCCGTCGGCCCTGATCGTCCTTGTCACCCAGGGCATGCAGACAATCCTTGTATTGGGGATTCGCACTTATGAGCGGTCAGCCGTTCCTGGCTTCTGCCCTTATCTGTGGGGTAGTCGGCGGCCTTGCAAACGGTACTGCCTATATGCTGTATTACAGGGCCTTTACCATGGGTGCATCTTGAACTGGTTGATACGCGTCACCATGGCATCCAGGAAATGATTCAGCGTCCGGGTATACTCCTTATTTCCGGTGGCTCTTTCTGTCTTCGGGTCCCATCTGTGGATGACCCATGTCCTTTTGGTTGAAGTTTCCTTGCGTACCCCATCAACTGTGATCCTAAGGTAAAGTACCTGATGGTTGTTTCTTTGCTGGTTGTCTTCATATAGAAGGTCAACCCGAAAAAACTTGTCTCTAATATAATTCAATGTTTTTAAATTAATAAATATAAGATTATGCCGTTCTTCAGTCAAGTCGTTATCCTGCTTTATGTGTTGAAATACAGGATTTTAGATGTGCTTTTGGTACAAATTCGATGCACTTTTTTCGTTGGTGCGAAATTGCACCGGAATTGCACCGGAAACTTTGGGCACTTTTGAAAATTTTGCTTGTTGCAGGGGAAATAAAAAAGCCTGCAAATATTAAATTTGCAGGCTTTAAAGGTTTTTCGAGATGTTTTGTGCGTTTTTGGCAACTTTGAAAAGTGTGCCTTAAACCGTCTTCGTGGACTTGCCCGTACAATTTTCGAACTCTTTTATAGAAGACTTGTCAGTATTGGCGCGGCTTTCGGCTTAACAAGAATTGAAATTTAAGATGATTTTATGGTGTGTTAATAAAGCAATGTATGCCATTAATTTAACTTGTAGTATTACTTTTATCCCATATATACATTTATAAATGTCTAATTATCTTAAAATCGCCGTTTTCATACTGCTCTTTTCTGCTACTGAATTATCCGCACAAACCTGGAAGGGTAAGTGGATTACTACCGCTACCGCAAAAGATTCAGCTAACGAATGGCTTGCTTTTAACAAACAAACCGAGGTTAAAAAACTCCCCTCGAAAGCAATTATTAAGATAGCTGTCGATGGTAAATACTGGTTGTGGATAAACGACAGTCTTGTAGTATTTGAAGGTGGGCTTAAAAGAGGACCTAATCCAACAGATACTTATTATGATGAAATAGACGTTGCCCCTTATTTAAAAAAAGGAAACAATACTTTCTATTTTCAGTTATGGTATTTTGGGAAAGATGGTTTTTCCCATAAAAATAGCGGAAAAGCCTATGAGCCTTCCTGAACGAAGTGTAAAAGAAATAAGGAACGGCTGTACCGTTGCTATTGAAACAGCAATGAAAAGTAATAAGAACAAACTGGCTGAAAAAAAGCAGGAGTTGGAAAGTGTGCAGGAAAAAATGTTCTCTGTTGAAGAAAAATGGATTAAAAATGAAATTTCAAGAGAAACCTATGACAGGTGGTATTCCAACTACAACAACTCTCTTATAAATCTTAAAGGAGCAATCGAACGTTTGGGTACTGACCAATCAAGGGCATTCACCATACTTGAAAAAAACCTTGACCATTTGACCGATATAAATTACATCTACAATAAAGCCGATGTTATACAAAAGGGAGAGTTTGTAAAGATGGTGTTCGACAGCAACTTGTACTATCAGGATGATATCTATCGAACACCTACAATGATGAATTTGTTTACACATAATTCATTGGAAATGAAAGAGAAAGGGTGCTTGGTGTATGAAAAAAAGCGGGATGATTTTTCAATCATCCCGCTCAGTGGAGTCGCCGGGAATCGAACCCGGGTCCAAACAAGGAAGCAAAGAGCTTTCTACACGCTTAGTTTCCGATTAGATTTTCGTTAGTATGCTTGGCCGAAAACAGCCACACACCACTTAGCTTCTGTTTTCTCAGGGCTTCCGCGAAGCGAAGAAACCCCCAGGTTTACTTTTACGGTTCTCCTAAACGAAACGCCATAAACCAGGGCTTTTCAGGAGAATCCTGCCTCCCTGCCTTGCAGGGACGAGGCTAATCTTACTTTAATTTAGATTAAGCAGCTAGAGCGTAGTTATTTTCGCCGTTTAAATGTTGAAGCAATGATATACGGGAACAGCTTCATTTCCCGACGTGCTTACTGTCTGTTTCGGCCTGCTGTCAAAACCAGTCGACCCCAGTGTAAAATGTGTAGCACATAATGTGCCAAACAGCCTGCAAATATAGTAATAAAAATTTTATTTAATAGATTGGAGACAATTTGAATTTATGTTATATTTGAGCAATAAAAATTAAACTTTAGTGATAAAATTTTAATACATCGTTTTCGTAAATACGAAACTCACAATTTTATCTCTTTAAGCTAAATTAACATTGCTATGAAATTTGGTATAATAAAAGAGCGTAAATCACCACCGGATAAACGTGTTGTTTTTTCGCCATCAATGCTACAAGCCTTTAAACAAAGATATCCTGATGCTGAATTTGTTGTAGAAAGCTCTGATGTAAGGGTTTTTAAAGATGAAGAATATAGTGCATTAGGCTTCGAAGTTACTGATAATATGGATAGTTGTGATGTACTGATAGGTGTTAAAGAAGTACCTGTTAGTGCCATGATACCAGAAAAAAGTTATTTCTTTTTTTCGCATACCATAAAAAAACAGCAGCATAATAAAAAAATGCTCCAGGCTATAGTAGATAACGATATCACTCTATATGACCACGAAACGATAACTGATGCTGCCGGTAAAAGGCTGATAGGTTTCGGCCGCTATGCGGGCATTGTAGGTACCTACAACGGTTTTAGGGCTTTTGGTATTAAGTATGAGCTTTTTAACCTGCCTAAGGCAGAGAGCCTTGATGGAAGAGATGCGCTAATAGAGAGGCTTAAAAGACCGGTGCTTCCTCCATTAAAAATTGCTCTTACAGGTAGGGGTAAAGTGGGGCAGGGAGCTAAAGAAATGCTTGATGCAATGAAAATTAAGCAGGTTTCGGTACACGACTTTATATCTAAAAACTATGATCGTCCGGTGTATGTTCAGTTAGATGTACTGGATTACAACAAGCGTATTGATGGTGTTACAACCCAGGGTAATGAAGATTTTTTCAAAAATCCAGATAAATATGTGTCAGATTTTGAAAGATTTACCAAAGTAACCGATGTATATATAGCCGGGCACTTTCATGGAAATGGTTCGCCGGATATATTAACTAACGAGATGCTTAATAGCGGAACTAATAAAATTAAAGTAGTTGCAGATATATCTTGTGATGTGGATGGGCCTATTGCCTGTACATTAAGGTCGAGCACTATAGCTGAACCTTTTTATGGCTATAATCCTTCTACACAGCAAGAAACAGATATGCACCATCCTTCAGCCGTTGTAGTAATGGCTGTTGATAACCTGCCATGCGAGTTGCCAAGGGATGCCAGCGAAGGCTTTGGTGAAATGTTTTTAGAACACGTTATACCGGCATTTTATAATGCTGATAAAGATGATATTTTGCAACGCGCCAAAATAGTTGAAAAAGGAAAACTTACATCCCGGTTTAAATATCTTGCCGGATATGTAGAAGAAAATGTGCCCCACTTATAGGGGCTTTTTTTTGCGCTATAATTTGTCGATTAGTTTTTTAACTTTGAGAAAATGTTAAGTAGCTGTTTATGCATTTAAAAAAAATCTTTTTTTTATTATTTAGTATTTTCTCTGTTACTGCCTATTCGCAGGAATCGCTTCCTTTTATAGAAAACTTTACAAAATCTGACTACACTGGTGATAATCAGGTTTGGAATGTAGTGCAGGGCAACGATAAGGCCTTATATTTTGCGAACAATCATTTTTTATTGCGTTATGATGGTGTTGTGTGGGAAAAATATACATTACCAAATAAAACCATTATAAGATCGGTATTTGCTGATGGCGACAGGATATACTGCGGATCTTATAAAGAGTTTGGATATTGGCAAAGAGGTGATGGTATAATGCGCTATACATCATTATCAAAAGATAAAAAACTGTTTTTAGGTACCGCCGATAATGAAGAAATATGGAAGATATTTAAACATAATAACATTATTTATTTTCAGGCATTTAACCAGGTTTGCCGGTATGATGGTAAGAATGTAAACAGTATTAAATTCCCAGCTCAGGTATCTTATTGTTATGTGGTTGATAATAAGGTTTATGCAGCGTCTGTAAGAAGTGGAGTTTATACCCTGCAGGGGAGTGCATTTAAACCGGAAGATGCATGGCCACAGTTAAAAGAAACTGTAATACACGGTATTGAAAAATGTGGAAGCCAAATTTTTGTATTTACAAAAAACAACGGTATTTACGTGGGCAATACAACTGAAATAGCACCATGGGCAAGCCCCCTCAATTCATTGCTTAAGAATGATGTTATATTAACAGCCAAAGTTGTTGATAACCATACTATTGCCATAGGCACTGCATTGCGCGGGCTTTATATTATTGATATGGCTACAAATACATATAAAAATATTAACCGCGAAAACGGTATAAAAAACAATGCAGTATTGTCAATACTACTGGATAATGAGCATGATTTGTGGCTGGGGTTAGATAATGGTATTGCGCATGTTGAAATAAATTCTCCGGTATCTTTATTTACAGATAATTCCGGTATTCTTGGGTCGGTTTATGCTTTATCAGAGTATCATAAAGGCTATCTATTTGCTACAAACCACGGATTATTTACATATTCTAATGGTTTGTTACGTGCTGTGAACAAGTCTCAGGGGCAGGCCTGGGATATTTATAAAAATGGTTCGCAATATATTGTGGGCCATAATGATGGTACTTTTGTTTTTAACTCGCAGGGCTTAATAAAAAGTAACCCCATTAATGGAGGCTGGAATTTTGTGAAAAGTCCGTTTGATAATGTGTGCTTTCAGGCAAACTATTCCGGTATAGTTGTGTATAAAGATATTAATGACCTAACTAAATGGCAGGTTCTGGCTGGTATAACCAAACCTATTCGGAATATTGCGCAAACGCATCGTGGAGAATTATGGGCTGCGGATAACTACCGGAGCTTGTATAGAATTGTTTATAATGATGATTTTGTTGTTCAGAAGGTTGAAAATATTTCTGAGAAGAATAAAATAGGCGCGGACTTTGGCGTGAAAATTTTTCCGTTTAAAAACCAAATGTTTTTCTACATAAACAACACCTGGTATACCTATAATAACCTTGATGATAAGCTTGAAAAAAACGATCAATTTCAAAATGAATTTTCAGGTATTTCAGATATTATTTCTGTTGACGATAACAATTTTATCATTGTAAAAAATAACCTGTTATATTATATAAATCATGTTGCTAACAGGTTTACCTGGAAGCTAATACCCGAGAAATATTATCAGGGGAGGCTTATAATGGAAAACATGAAGGCTTATAAAAATGGCAATACATTATATATAAACCTCGATGATGGTTTTATGGCGTATGATCTAAAAAGTCAGTCTGCTATAAATTTAAAACTTAATATAGAGGCGTTTTATGAGGGGCAGCTAATTAATGATAACATTAAAATAGCTTACAATAAGCCGGTTGAGCTAAATGTAAGTTCAGGGTTATATGGCTACAGGCGTCCTGAAATTTTTTACAGGTTAAATAACAGTAGAGATTATGTACCGGTTAAAAAAGGAAAAGTGGTGCTTAATAACCTTGGGAGCGGTCAGCAAAATGTAGAGTTTTTTTATCATGATGGCATAAATTATGTAACACTGACTGTGTATAGTTTTACTGTCAGCAAACCCTGGTACTTTTCATTCTACATGATTGTTATTTATTTTTTAGCAATTGCTGGTATATTTTTATTGTACTATAGGTGGAACCATTTGCGCTATGAACAAAAAGTTAAGCTAAACGAGGAAGAACTTAAGCACCGTACGCAAATTTTAGAACTGCAAATGCAGGCAGAAAATAAACTGAGACAGGAGCTGCATGAAAGGCATATGCTTGAAGCTGAAGTTCAAAGTAAGGCATCTGAGGTAGCGGGTAAATCGCTGTCTATTGCTAAGCACAGCGAGATGATAGATAATATACAGGCAGTATTAAATGAAGAAGGTAATACAGACCAGCTTAAGACTAAAATAAAGAAGATCATAAAAACTAACGCTATAAATAAAAACGAATGGCAGAGTTTTGAAAAAAATCTTTTAAAAAGTCATGAGGAATTTGTCGATAGACTAACCCAAAAGTTTTCTCAACTTACGCCTAAAGATATTAAATTGTCAATCTACCTTAAGATGAACCTATCCTCTAAGGAAATTGCTCCATTGATGAACATATCCTATCGAGGGGTAGAACTGCATCGTTATCGTTTACGAAAAAAATTGAATCTTAGCCAAGATGATAGCTTATATAAATTTATGATTACTCTATAAAATAACATTTTTATTGTAGTATTTTCATTAATTTTACCGCTAACCCAAACTATTAATACTACATCATTACTACATCAGTTTGTTAATTTTTGATGTATTTTAAATGATGCTATTTTTCTGATAATCAATGTTTTTTTGTAATATTTTCTTTTTATGATGTAGTCTAGAGAAGTTACTGGAATGTTAACTAAAACGTTTTAGTTGGTACATTTGAGTAACGATAAATATCTCGCATGTCATGAGGAAAACATTACTCAACACATTATTAATCTTTTCGGGTGGAGTTGCGTTTGCACAGGTTCCTCCCCAACAAACCATAACCGATTCTTTATTCAACGACTCCTTATTTTTCAATAACGAAGTAGAAGAAGTGGTGCTGATTGGCTACGGATCTCGCAGGGCAGGTGCTATTACCGGTTCTGTGTCTTCCATAAAAGCAGCAGATATTGTGCGTACTCCGGCGCAATCTGCAATTCAGGCAATTCAGGGTAAAGCAGCGGGTATTAATATTGTTACCAATGATGAGCCCGGCTCCGCGCCATCGATAAGGATTAGGGGGCTTGGTACCGTTTTAGGCGGCCGCGATCCGCTATATGTAATTGATGGTATAGAAACTTCGAGCCTTAACGGGATTAATCCCAACGATATTGCCACAATAGACATACTTAAAGATGCTTCATCTTTGGCTATCTACGGACAAAAAGGATCGAATGGAGTAATAATAATAACCACTAAGAAAGGTAAGCAGGGAGAAATCAAAATAGCTTATGATGGTTATTATGGTCAAAAATTCATTCAGCGTGATGTAGAGATGGCCGACTCTTACAGATACGCTTACTTTAATAATGCTGCGCTTGGATCGGCCTCATATTTTAATTTTGAGCAGCCTGTTAATACAAACTGGCTTGATGAAATTACCGGTACGGGAGAGGTTATTAACAACTCAGTATCAATTTCAGGAGCATCAGATAATGCCACGTATTATTTAGGTGCATCAAATTATCAGGAAAAAGGTATTCTTAACGGTACTCAATTTGAGCGCACTAATGTAATTAGCAATAATACCTACAAACTATTTGATGAGAAATTAAAGATAACATCCTTTATGAATTTCTCTGTAGCAAAAACCACTCCCAAGCCCTTAAGCGCCTTTACAAATGCTTACAGGCAATCGCCCATAATGCCGGTAATGTATGATAACGGACGCTGGGGCGCGCCTTTAGTAAATCCGCAAGGTTACAATGATATTACAGGAGACCGCTATAATAATGTGGCTAACCCGGTAGCACAGCTGTATTATTTTAATGAAAAAAATAAAAGTACTACACTAATAGGCTCTATAAACGCGGAATTGAAACTTTGGGCAGATAATTTAAAATTCAATTCGAATTTTGGAGCCACAGCAGGTTGGGGCAGGGGCTATAGCTATACACCCACACGCGATTTATGGCTTGCGGGCAACCCTTCAAGTTCAGTAAGCGATTATGTAACGTTAAACCCAAATAACCCTATAATCAATACACTGCAACAACGCCGTAACTCTAATTACAGGTGGAACTGGGACAATTACGTTACCTATACCGAAACCTTTGCAGAAAACCATAATGTTACTGTAGTAGGCGGTTTATCAAGAACTACATTTAATATTTCGGAAAATCTAAATGCAACGAGGCAGGATGTACCGTTGCAATCAAACTACTGGAGCCTTGACCTTGCTACCTATAATGGCGAAGTGGCTCCGGGTTCTGTTGCGCAAAATTCAAATAGTACGCCTATAGTATCTGTGGCTTACTTTGGGCGTGCAGAATATGATTATAAGGGTAAATACCTGTTTTCTGCCTCTGTAAGGAGAGAGGGCATCAGTGCCTTTACCCAGGATAAGCGTTTCGAAGTATTTCCTTCGGCCTCTGCCGGTTGGGTAGTTACAGGAGAAGATTTTATGAAAGATGTAAAGTTAATCAACAACTTTAAAATACGCGGAGGATATGGCGAAGTAGGCAATGGTAATGCCGGCACACTGAACCAGATTTTATTTAACTCAGGCTCTAACTATGCATTTGGCCCTGAGCAGATAATTTATCCCGGCAGCAACGTGCCTTATCAGGTAGACCCTAACCTTACATGGGAAACCATGAAAGAAGTTGACCTTGGTTTTGACTTTGCAATGCTTAACAACCGGCTAACGGGTGTTTTTGATTATTATAACCGTAAAACTGATAATGTAATATTACCGGTAGCTGTACCAACGGTGCTGTCTCCCGATCCGGTATACCTTAACAGCGGCCTTGTTACCAATAAGGGAATTGAGATTACTTTAAAATGGCAGGATAATATTGGCGAAAATTTTAATTATTGGGTAGGTGGTAACTTCTCTCAAAATAAAAACGAGCTCGAAAAGGTGTACAGTCCATTTTTTGGAGAGTACATAGGTGGAAGCCTTGGTAACGGCCAGTATACAAAGCAAGTTCTTGAAGGGCAGCCGTTAGGCAGCTTTTATGTATATGATGTTACCGGCTACAACAGTGATGGAGGCCTTACCTATAGCGATAAAAGGGTAGTTGCCGGTTCCTACATTCCAAAAATTACCTATGGTTTAAACATTGGCTTTAGCTATAAAAATTTCGATTTTTCGGCAGATGCTTATGGCGTGGGTGGTAATAAAATATACAACGGTAAAAAAGCCCAGCGCTTTGGCGGAGAAAATATTGAATTTGACATATTGGATAGCTTCTGGACACCATCTACACCTAATGCCGCCAATCCGAGGCCGAGCAATGACGTGCCGAGGGCTTCAACGTACTTTATTGAAAAAGGCGATTACCTGAGGATAAATAATATAACCCTGGGATACAGTTTTAAAGATATGTTTGAAGGCCTTGATAAGGTAAGGCTTTATGTAACGGCTGTTAACCCATTCCTGTTTACAAAATACAGCGGTTTTTCTCCAGAGGTTGTGGGTAATGACAGTGCCAACCCGCTTGGTGGCGCCGGTGTAGAACTGGATGCTTATCCAACTAATAAAACGTTTCTTTTTGGCCTTAGCGTAGGCTTCTAACACATTGCTATGAATATTAAAATTACAGAGATGAACAAAAGATTTTCATACAGACTAGGGTTGGGGCTTTTAATGGCAGTTACATTGGTAACAGCCTGCGACGACGAACTTAACGTAGACCCCCAGAATGCCATTAATGAAGGGGATTTTCTTAATAATCCGGACAATGCTGTAGCATTAGTAAATGGTGTATATAATAAAATGCTGGATTATGATATGTATTCGTTCAGCTGGATTGGCATTACAAGCATCACGTCTGATGATGCCGATAAGGGCTCTACGCAAA
>Ga0265780_10002185_pt1 | contig 26862 bp, 19 predicted proteins | sample P1T30metagenome_FD_192432 | JGI IMG/M metagenome (GOLD analysis project Ga0265780, IMG submission 192432) | Plant litter microbial communities from East Loma Ridge, Irvine, California - P1 T30 | ecosystem: Environmental > Terrestrial > Plant litter > Unclassified | place: USA: California...
GACGCGTCCGCGTCGCGCGGTGATCGACCGTGCGACCCGTTTGGCCAGCCGGTGCGCCGGCAGCTCGACGAGCCGGGCGAAGAGCCCGGCGACCACGACGGCGACCGGGATGGCCACGAGCATCGTGAGCCACGGCACCGAGGTGGGCAGCAGGTAGGCGACCGACACCGTGATCGGCTCGTGCACCAGGTACAGGCTGAAGGAGAGCCGTCCGAGCGCCCGGGGGACCGGTCCGAGCATCACGCGTTCCGCCGGCAGCCACTTCCCGCACAGCAGGACGATGAGCCCGGCCGAGGCGAGGACCACCATCGGGACGTGGATGCCGACCAGGGAGCGGGGGAGCCACCACTCGAACGTGATGCCGAGCACCGCCAGGACGGCGAGGACCCAGCCCGGGCCACGCCGGATCTCGGGGATCCGCTCCCACCCGGCTGCCAGGGCGGACCCGAGCAGGAACATCGGCAGGTACATCAGCCAGTCCTCGCGGTACTGCCGGCCGAGTGCCGAGAGCAGGAGCGCGGCGATCGCGGTGAGCCACCACACCCGGTGCGTGGCCTTCGCGATGAGCACGAAGAGCGGCAGCAGGAGGGAGAACGCGACCTCCCACGTCAACGACCACAGCGGGCTGTTGAGTCGGGTCGGCGCGACCAGGGTGAGGTCGCCCAGCAGACCGCCGGCGGTGAGCGGTTCGACGTGCCGGAGCAGCCAGCCCGAGGCCCCGGCTTCGGGGGTCCGAGGGACGAGCAGGAACAGGGCCAGCGCCAGGCCGACCGAGGCGATCACGGGGATGTAGAGCCGGAGCATGCGGCTCGGGTAGTAGGCGATCCAGTCCTGTGCGCGGCGGAGTGCTGGGAGCGTCAGCACGAAACCACTCAGGACGAAGAAGACGAAGACCGCTTCGCCGCCGGCCCAGAACACGTGCAGGGGCGTGTCGACGAGCCAGGCGCGGTTCGCCGGGATCGGCTGGCCGTTGTTGCCGTCGGAGAGCGTCGGCACCACGAGGAGTCCGTGGTGGATCAGGACGACGGCGGCGGCGACGCCACGGAGTCCGTCCAACGACCCGATGCGGCCCGCGGGGCGATCACGCATGCGGCGATCCTACTGCTCGGCGGGTTCGGCCCCGATGGGTGCGCGACGGGCGCGGATGGCTTCGACGGTCGTCGCGACCCCCTGGGGGAACGGGACGAAGGTGCGGTCGCCGACCTGCGGCAGCACCTCGGACCGCATGCGGAGGTCGAGTCCCTGGAACGTGGCCGAGGGGTCGGCGCCCTCACGGATGTCCAGGCGGCTGCCGATCGCCTGCTCGACCGCGTCGATGACGTCGGCGATCGTCGCCGGCTGCCCGGAAGCCAGGATCTTCGTGACCGCGGCCGCAGGGGGACCCTGTTCGACGAGGTCGATGGTCCGGAGCACCATGTCGACGGCGTCGTCGATGTACAGGTAGTCGCGGGTGGTCGACATCGGCACGTAGATCGACGACGGCCGGCCCTCGAGGTGGGCGAGGGTGAGCTGCGAGATGAGCCCCTGCGGCTTGCCGAGGTTCGCGCCCGGGCCGTAGAGGTTCGAGATCCGCCCCACCACCAGGCGCGTGCCGGTCTCGGCGGCCCACGTCCGGAACTGGGCCTCGGCGGCGAGCTTCGCGTGGCCGTAGGGAGCCAGCGGGAGCGGTTCGGTGCCCTCGTCGAAGGGCGGTTCGACGCTGCCGGCGTAGACCGCTCCGGCCGACGACGCGAAGAAGAGCGTGCCGTCTCCGGACGGGTCGTCCCGGGTCGCGTCGAGGACCCGGGCGATCAGGCGCTGCTCCTCGTCGAAGACGTCGGCTCCGGTGGCGACGACCCCCGTGCCCGCGCACCACAGCACGCGCCAGCGGCCGGGCTGCGACCGCACCGAGCGGAAGGCGTCGACGAGTGCCTCGACGGCGGCGTCCTGGTCGTCCCACGGCACGCGGGCGGCGATGGTCGCTGCGCCCGAACCGACGAGTGACCGGTGCACGGCACCGCCGAGGAACCCGCCGGCGCCGACCACCAGGGTGGACGGCTGGGTCATGCGCGGAAGATCCCGGCCTCGGTCGCCGCGTGCAACGCCTCGCGCCAGTCGCGCATCGGGGCGAGGCCCGCGCGCGACCAGGCGTCGTGGCCGAGCACGCTGTACGCCGGGCGGGGTGCCGGACGGACGAAGGCGCCGCTGTCGGTCGGCAGGACGCGCTCCGGGTCGAGACCGTTCTCGGAGAAGATCGCCCGGGTGAAGTCGTACCACGAGCCCTGACCGCTGTTCGTGCCGTGGTAGATGCCGGCGGGGGCGTCCGCGTCGAGGAGCTCGACGATGCGTGTGGCCAGGTCTCCGGTCCAGGTGGGCTGCCCGACCTGGTCGGTGACCACGCTCACGGTGTCGTGGGACGCCGCGAGCCGGAGCATGGTCGCGGCGAAGTTGGGTCCGTGTGCGCCGTAGATCCACGCCGTCCGGACGACGTACGAGGAGTCCGGCGCGATCGCGCGGACGCGGGCTTCGCCGACGGCCTTGGACCGGCCGTAGGCGTTCAGGGGGTCCGTGGGGGCGTCCTCGGCGTAGGGAGCGGTGCCGTTGCCGTCGAAGACGTAGTCCGTCGAGATGGTCACGAGCTTGGCCCCGTGCCGCACCGCGGCCTCGGCGAGCAACGCCGGCCCGTCCGCGTTCACAGCGGTCGCGGTGTCCTCGTGGGTCTCCGCGTCGTCCACCTTCGTGTAGGCGGCCGAGTTGATCACGACGTCGTGCCCGGCGACCGCGGCGTCGACGGCCTCGGGATCGGTGATGTCCAGCTCGGCACGGGAACGGGCGGTGACGTCGCGGCCGGCCAGGGCGTGCTGCAGGTCGTGGCCGAGCATGCCGGCGGCGCCGGTGATGAGGTACCGGGTCATGGTGTCGCTTCCGTGTCGGGGGTGGCGGTCGAGCAGGGGTCGGCCCAGGAGCACGCCGGTGTGCTCCTGGGCCGCGGCGGCTCAGGAGAGGGCGGCGCGTTCCTTGAGCGGCTCCCACCAGCTGCGGTTGTCGCGGTACCACTGCACGACGTCGGCGAGGCCCTGCTCGAACGGCACCTGCGGCTCGTAGCCGAGCTCGCTGCTGATCTTCGAGATGTCGACCGAGTAGCGCAGGTCGTGGCCGAGGCGGTCGGCGACGCGGTCGACGTACGACCAGTCCTTGCCGGTCGCGTCCAGGAGCAGCTGCGTCAGCTCCTTGTTGGTCAGCTCGGTGCCGCCGCCGATGTTGTAGATCTCGCCGGCGCGACCACGGGTCAGGACCATCGCGATGCCGCGGGTGTGGTCGTCGACGTGCAGCCAGTCACGGATGTTGTTGCCCTCGCCGTAGAGCGGGACGTGCAGGTCGTCGATGAGGTTCGTGACGAAGAGCGGGATGACCTTCTCGGGGAAGTGGTAGGGCCCGTAGTTGTTCGAGCAGCGGGTGATCGAGAGGTTCAGCCCGTGCGTGCGGTGGTAGCTGCGGGCGAGCAGGTCGCTGCCGGCCTTCGACGCCGAGTACGGCGAGTTCGGCTCGAGCGGGCGCTCCTCGTCCCACGATCCCTCGCTGATGGAGCCGTAGACCTCGTCCGTGGACACGTGGACGAAGCGCTCGGTGCCGTGGCGGAGCGCCGCGTCGAGCAGACGCTGGGTGCCGACGACGTTCGTCTCGACGAAGATGCCGGAGTCGCGGACCGACCGGTCGACGTGGGACTCGGCGGCGAAGTGCACGATCGCGTCGATGCCGGGGATCACCTCGTCGAGCTTCGCGGCGTCGCGGATGTCGCCCTGCACGAACGTGTACCGGGGGGAGTCCGAGACCGGTGCGAGGTTCTCGAGGTTGCCCGAGTAGGTCAGTGCGTCGTAGACGACGACCTCGGCGCCTTCGAGTCCGGGGTACGCGTCCTGCAGGGTGCGTCGGACGAAGTTCGAGCCGATGAAGCCGGCTCCGCCGGTGACGAGGATCTTCACGAGGTCTGGTTCCTTTTCGGAGTCGGTGTGGTTCTGGGATCGGTGTGCTCCGGTCGGCGGTGGCCGTCCGGTGGTGCGTCGGTCGTCGGTGTCTCGTTCAGGATCGCCGGCCGACCGTGGATCGGTTGACGATACCAGCCGGTCACAGCCCTGCCGCGTCGTCGCCACGCCTGCGGCGGCGCCGGACGAGCAGGGTGACGACGGTGCAGGCGAGGACGGCGAGGACGATGCTGCCGCCGGTCAGCAGGTACCCGGTCCGGGCGCCCGGCACCGCGTACCGCAGCTCCACCGTGTGCTCGCCGCCGGGGACCCACACGGCGGCGCCGGCGTCGTCGGCTGCGACGAGGTCGGTCGGTTCGCCGTCGACGGTCGCCGTCCAGCCGGCACGCTGGAGCGAGTCGGAGACGACCACCCAGCCGCTCCCGGTGGCGTCGACCTCGGCGACCGTGCTGTTCACGTCGCTGTCGCGCAGGGTGATCTCGGCGCTCGAGTCCGGGTCGGCCGTGTGCTCGGACGGCGCGCTCAGGACGACGGTCGAGTCCGGCAGCGACTGGTCGGCGAGTGCCCGGACGCGCGCCGGTCCGGTGCGTTCCACCACCTGGCCGGAGGCCCAGCGCACGCGGTCCAGGGCGTTGCCGCGCTCGTAGATCGTCGCATCGCCGGTGTGCACCACGCGGACGCCGTCGCCGGAGACCGGACGGGTGATGCTCATCACGGCGTCGCCGGCGTCGTCGGTGCCGATCGGCACGAGCTTGTCCTGCCCGGTCACGGTGATCCGGACGTGCCACGAGGTCGACGTCGGGATGGTGGAGCCCTGGAGCGCCACGTTCCGCGGGCCGCCGAGGCCCGGCACGTGGGTCGACGTCGAGGTGATCGTCTTGCCGGAGTCGTCGGCGACGATCGCCACGTCGAGGGTCATGCCCCCGGGCGTCAGGGTCGGGGCCGGCGGACCGGTGAAGGTGATGCCGTTCACCGGGCCGGTGTTGCTGGCCGAGTCCACCGAGGGGTTGTCCGCGGTCAGGTCGGACCACTTCGTCTGCGCTGCACCCGGCTCGGCGGTGCCGGCGAGCGGCCCCGACGGGTCGGCGACGAGGTACTTCGTGCTGAGCCGGTCGAGGATCCCCGACCGGGCGAGCGACGGCATGAGGTTCGGTTCGAACGTCAGGTAGGTGGCCGTCGGGTACGTGTCCGGGTCGACCGCCCGCATGAGGTCCTTCCACTCGCCCGTCTGGAACGCGTGTCCGGTGGTCTCGCGGATCCGGTAGTAGGAGGACGACCCCGGGAGCATGGCGCTGCCGGTGGCGGCGTAGCGGTCCTGCGCGGAGACGTGTTCCTGCAGGTAGTCGATGGCGGGGGTGGTCGGGTAGAACGTCGACGTGGGCGCGATCGGCCACCAGGGCTTCGTGGCCGTCACCGCGGGGACGACGACGAGCGCGACGACCCCGATGGCGGCGACGGTCGCCAGCACCCGCGACCGGAACACCCAGACGAGCACGACGAGCACGACGGTGACCGCGCCGAGGATGCCGACCGCCAGGATCTCGAGCTTGGTGCGGTGCACGTACTCTTCCGCGATCGGCGGGATCGCGAGCAGGGTCTGCATCCCCACGCCGACGGCGGTGAACAGCACGACGGCGACGGCCGCGATCCGACCGGTGCGCCGGAGGGGCCCGGCGGCGCGGAAGCGTGCCAGCTCGTCGCGGAGGTTCTCCGGCTGCACGAGGCGGCCGAAGCCCACCCCGGCCATGGCCGCGGCGAGGAACATCACGACGACGCGAGCGCGACCGATCGGGTTCGTGTCGAAGACCGGCAGCTCGCGGACGGCGGACAGGACGGGGCCGCCGAGGTAGACGATGACCACCGCGAGCGCCAGCATCGAGGCGACGATCGCGACGACGCCGCGGGTGCGACGTCGGGCCAGGTCGTGCCGTGCGCGGACGGCCGGCGTGGCGTCGTCGGGCAGGGCCGCGGCGGTGTGCGTCGCCGGGCGGATGAGGACCGCCACGGCGACGAGCACCACGGCCGCGATCCCCAGGTAGGAGTACTCCTCCACCGGGTTGCGGATGCCCCAGGCGGGGCCGGTGCTCTGCACGAACGAGATGTCGGGCACCCACGCGCTGACGAGCGGCGGGGTGCCGAGACCGTTCGGGCCGCTCTGCCCACGGCCGCTGAAGTCGACCAGGCTCGTGGCGTTGATGGCGAAGGGGACGAGCTGCCACGCGGACAGCAGCAGGCCGAACAGGATGCCGCCCACCGCGATCGCCCCGCTCACGACCACGGGGACCCACCGTCGGTGCGCGACGATCGTGCGGACGAGGAAGTACAGCCCACCGATGAAGAGGGCGTAACCGACGATGGCCGGGAACCCACCGAGCAGCATCGACGCGAGCGGCACGCCCACGGCGATGACGTCACGCGCGCGGAGCTCCACCGCGGCGCGGTCGATCGCCCAGAAGAGCAGGGGGATGCAGGCCGCGACCCGGGTCTGCGGCCAGTTCGACCACGCGACCATGAAGCCGGACGACGAGTAGACGAGGGCGGCGATCGCCCAGCCAGCGCGGGGGACACCCCAGCGGCGCAGCAGCAGGGACATGCCGACCGTGACGACGACGATCTCGAGGAGCTTCACCCAGCCCGGCGCGGCCGCCAGGGGGAGGATCCACCAGGGCAGCGCGAGCGGGGACCACGCGCCCGAGTCAGGCACGCCGCCGAGTTCCGCGCCGCCGGCGACGTAGGGGTTCCACGCGCCGAAGACGCCCTCGTGGGCGAGGCGGGTCAGGAGCGAGGTCTGCGGCGCGACGGTGTCGATCGTGTCGCTGTTCAGGATGTTGGTCGACGTCGCCGTCGACTGGAACAGCGAACCCCACGGGGTGTACCGACCGAGCAGGCCGGTGTTCAGGAAGGTGCCGTGTCCGATCAGTGCCGGTCCGATGGTCAAGACGACGAACGCCGCGAGCGCAGCCCAGGCCGCGATCTCCACCCAGCTGCCGGGTCGACGGACCCAGAGCGCGAAGCGTGTCCGCCGGTCGAGCACGGACGCTCCGCGCTCAGTCCCCATACCGCTGCAGCTTCTGCAGGTCGAGCTGTTCCTCGGCCAGGGTCCGGTTCAGGCGGGTCAGGTCCGCCACGACGCCGATCACGATGCTCAGCACCGCCGTGATCAACAGGACGACGCCGAGGATGATCGACTGCAGGTGGTTGCCGCCGGTGTGCATCGCCAGCAGCACCAGGTACCGGACGAGCGGCCAGGCCCCGAGCGCCCCGAGGATCGCAGCCACCCAGAGGAACAGCGCCATCGGCCGGTACATCAGGTAGACGCGAGCGATCGCCGAACCCGACTGGAACATGTGCTGCCAGATGTTCTTGAACAGCCGCGACTCGCGGGTCTTCGGGTTCGTGGTGATCGGCACGGAGGCGATGGCCAGGCGCTTGTAGCCGGCCTGCACGATGGTCTCCATGCAGTAGCTGAAGCGCGTGACGATGTTCAGGCGGATGAGCGAGTACTTCGAGTACGCGCGGAACCCGCTCGCGGCGTCGGGCAGGTCGAGCCCGGCGGCGCGGCTGGCGACCCACGAGCCGAAGCGCTGCATGAGCTTCTTGAAGCCGGAGAAGTGCTCGATGGTCCGCGTCTGCCGGTCGCCGATGACGATCTCGGCCTCTTTCCGGAGGATCGGCTGCACCAGTTCGGCGATCTGCGACTGCGGGTACTGGTTGTCACCGTCGGTGTTGACGACGATGTCCGCGCCGTGGAGCAGCGCGTAGTCGACGCCGTCTCGGAAGGAGCGGGCCAGCCCCATGTTCGTGGTGTGGTGCACGAAGTGCTTGACACCGTGCTCCTTGGCGACCTCGACGGTGCGGTCGGTGCTGCCGTCGTTGATCACCAGGATCTCGATCTCATCGATGCCGTCGATCTCCCGCGGGATGGAGTCGATGACGCTGGCGAGGGTGTTCTCCTCGTTGAGGCAGGGGATCTGGATGAAGAGCTTCACGGGTTCGCAGTGTCTCGTTTCATGGGGTCCGGCAGGTGCGCGAGGCCATGACAGCCTATGCGAACCCACGGACCGGCGCAGGTACGGCCTGCCGACGCGTCCCGGGGCGGGCGGCTTGGTAGGGTGCAGCCGTGCAGATCCGCGAACTGAAGATCCCCGGCGCGTGGGAGTTCACGCCCGTCCAGCACGGCGACGCACGAGGAGCATTCCTCGAGGCGTACCGCGCCGACGTCCTCGAAGAGACGGTCGGTCACCCGCTGGACCTCCGACAGGTGAACATGTCGATCTCCTCGGCCGGTGTGGCCAGGGGCATCCACTACGCCCTCGTCGCGCCGAGCCAGGCCAAGTACGTGACCGCGGTGCGCGGCGCCTTCATCGACTACATCGTCGACATCCGGGTCGGCTCGCCGACGTTCGGCCAGTGGGACTCCGTGCGCATCGACGACGTCGACCGTCGGGCCGTCTACCTGTCCGAGGGCCTCGGGCACGCCATCGTCGCGCTCGAGGACCAGTCCACGGTGAACTACCTCGTCAGCGCCCACTACGACCCGGAGCGCGAGAAGGGGATCACCATCCTCGACCCGACGGTCGGCCTCGAGCTGCCCGACGGACTCGGTGAGCCGGTCCTGTCCGAGAAGGACACCAGCGCGCCGACGCTCGAGGAAGCCGCCGCCGCGGGTCTGCTGCCCACCTACGAGGAGTGCGTGGCGTACACCGAGTCGCTCCGCACGACCAAGTAACGAACGAAGGAAGCACAGCGCGATGAAGGGCATCATCCTGGCCGGGGGTTCCGGCACCCGTCTCTGGCCGATCACCAAGGGCATCAGCAAGCAGCTCATGCCGATCTACGACAAGCCGATGGTCTACTACCCGCTGTCGACCCTCATGATGGCCGGCATCCGCGAGGTCCTCGTCATCACGACGCCGGAGTACAACGACCAGTTCCGTGCCCTGCTCGGCGACGGTTCGTCCCTCGGCATGGACATCCAGTACGCGGTCCAGCCGAGCCCGGACGGCCTCGCGCAGGCCTTCGTCATCGGCGAGGACTTCATCGGCGACGACAGCGTCGCGCTCGTCCTCGGCGACAACATCTTCCACGGGACGGGCCTCGGCACGAACCTGCGGAAGAACACCGAGGTCGACGGCGCCACCATCTTCGCGTACCACGTGGCCGACCCGAAGGCGTACGGCGTCGTGGAGTTCGACGACGACTTCACCGCGGTCTCCATCGAGGAGAAGCCGACGGAGCCGAAGTCGAACTACGCCGTCCCCGGCCTGTACTTCTACGACAACAAGGTCATCGAGATCGCGAAGACGATCGAGCCGAGCGCCCGCGGGGAGCTCGAGATCTCGACCGTCAACGAGCGCTACCTCGAGGCGGGCGAGCTCGGCGTCCAGGTCCTCGACCGCGGAACGGCCTGGCTCGACACCGGCACGTTCGAGTCGATGATGCAGGCGTCCGAGTACGTCAAGGTCATCGAGGACCGTCAGGGCTTCAAGATCGGCTGCATCGAGGAGATCGCCTGGCGCAACGGCTGGATCGACGACGCGCAGCTCGCCGACCTGGCAGCACCGCTCGTCAAGGGCGGCTACGGCGTCTACCTGCAGCGACTGCTCGCCGTCTGACGTCGGCGCGGCCGGTCCTCGCATGGCACTCTTCCGTCGGCGCCGGCCTGACGCGGCGGTCTTCGGCCCGGAGGCCCGTCCCACGTCGGTGACACCGGCCCACCCCGAGCGGGTGGTCGGCTGGGACGGTGCCCTGCCGGCACTCGAGGTGTCGGTGACGGTGCTGCTGGTGAGCCGGTCCGACCGGTACGACGCGCTGCCGTCGATGGTCACCGCGGCTCGTCTGGCGTTCGGCCCCTCGGCGGACGTCCGCGCGGTCGGCTACGTCGCCGATGCGTCGCCGGTCGGCGAGCAGGCGCGGGGGATCCCCTGGGTCCGCTCGGCGCCGGTCGACGGCATCGGTTCGGCGATCAACGCCGGGGTCGCCGCCGGGGTCGGGCGTGTGCTCCTGGCGCTCGACTCGACGGTCCGGGTGACCGACCGAGACCTGCGTGTCCTCGCACAGGCCGGCGGCGACGGCGTGGCCCAGGCCCGCATCCGGATGCCCGACGGTTCGCAGCGGGACGGCGTGCGGCTGCTGCGCCCGGGAGCACTTCCCTGGTCCGACGACGGGTCGACGAGTCCGGCCCGCAGCCAGGCGGACGACCGCCAGGACTCCCCGCTCGCCGTGGTGCCGGTCTTCGCAGCGGACCAGCCGGCCGTCTCGGTGCCGGGCGCTTCCCTGGTGCCGGCACCGTGCCTCCCGGACGAGCGGATGACCCTGACCAGCTGGACCCGCGCGGTCGCCGACCGCGACGGCCGACCCGTGCGTGCGGTGTGGTCGCTGACCCGCTCGGCTGATTCCGGACGGACGGTCGACGCGGCGACGGTGGATGCGTTCTCGGTCTGGCGCGACCGGGCGCCGGACGGCGACGGAGCGGTCGCAGCCGGACCCCCGCTGCCCCCGTGGGGTGCGCGACCCGTCACCCCGGCGCCCCGATCGCGCTCCGACGACGACCGGTTGTCCTGGTCCGTCAAGATCGCCGCCCCGGCCGGGCCCGAGGGCGACGGGTGGGGCGACGTGCACTTCGCCACCGAGCTCGCGGGCGCGCTCGAGGGCCTCGGCCAGCGGGTCCGCGTCGACCGGCGTGACGCGCACGTCCGGGACGACGACGCCGCGGACGACGTCACGCTCGTCATCCGCGGGCTGGACCGTGTGCCGCCCAACCCGGCGTCGGTGAACCTGCTCTGGGTGATCAGCCACCCCGACGACGTCTCGGACACCGAGCTCCGGTCGTTCGACGCGGCGTTCGCGGCGGGTCCGGTGTGGGCCGCCGAAGCCGCCGCACGTGCCGGCGTGCCGGTCGGGGCACTGCTGCAGGCGACCGACCCGGCGGTGTTCCACCCGGCCGCCCGGTCGGACGCGGGCCAGGACGCGGGGCACGTGGTGTTCGTCGGGTCGACCCGTGGCGCGGCCCGGCCGGTGGTCGCCGACGCGGTCGCACTCGGCACCGACCTGCGTGTGCACGGCCCGGGGTGGGACGGCGTCGTGCCCTCCGCGATGCTCGGGGCCGTCGCGCTGTCACGGACCGAGGTCGCGACGGCGTACGCGTCCGCGCGCGTGGTCCTCAACGACCACTGGCCGGACATGGCGGCGGGCGGTTTCGTGTCGAACCGGGTCTTCGACGTGCTGGCGTCCGGTGGGGTCGTCGTCACGGACCAGGTCGCCGGCCTCGGGGACGTGCTCAACGTCCCGACGCTCGCCGTCGCTCGTTCGCGGGACGACGTGGCCGCCCTGCTCGACCCGACGCACGCGTGGCCGGCGGCTGCCGAACGTGCTGCGGTCGCCGATCGGATCGCCGCGCAGCACTCCTTCGACGCCCGGGCCGCGGTGCTGCTCGCAGCCGCTCGTGCCGCACGCAGGCGTCTGCGCCCCGGCCCCTGACGCCCGCCGCCGGCTCGCGCTACTTGCGCGTGACCCAGCGGGCTCGGAGCGACAGACCGGCGTGCAGCACCACACGGAGGGGCAACAGCCACCACGCCCGGTACTTCCGCGACAGGAACCGGTACGCGCTGCGGTGGTGCTCGATCTCCATCCGGCGGCGGTTCGACGACGTCGAGTGCGCCCCGGTGTGCGTGACCACGGCGGTCGGCACGTACACGTTCGTGCGACCGGAGCGACCCACGCGCTGGCCCAGGTCGACGTCCTCGAAGTACATGAAGTACGACTCGTCGAACCCGTCGAGCTGCCGGAACAGGTCGGTGCGGATGAGGAAGCACGCGCCGGACAGCCAGCCGGCCTCACGTTCGACGACCTGCGTCGTGGACCAGTACCGCTGGCTCCAGGGGTTTGCGGGCCAGAACCGCGAGAACGCCGCGTGGCCGAGTCCGGTCCGGAGCGACGGCAGCTGGCGCGCGGACGGGTACGTCTCACCCTGCTCGTCCAGGATCCGCGGCCCGAACGACCCGCCCGTCGGCAGCCGGTCGGCGGCGCGCACGAGTTCGTCGATCGATCTCGGTGCGAGGACGACGTCGGGGTTCGTGACGAGCAGGAACTCGGGGCGGACGTCGGGCAGGACGTCGTCGAGGGCCGTCAGCGCGGCGTCGATGCCCCCGCCGTAGCCGCGGTTGCCCCCGGAGGAGACCACGACGGCACCGTAGGACTCGCCGATCGCCCGCAGTGCGTCGATGTCGGTCGAGCCGTTGTCCGCGATCACGACGGCGACCGGTTCGGACGACGCCGCTGCGACGCTCGCCAGGAACGGCCGGATGGTCTCACCGGTGTTGTAGGTGACGGTCAGCACCGCGACCCGGATCACCGTGCACCCCCGGCGACGACTGAGTACGCATCGACGTGCACGGCCGCGGTGGCCTGCCAGGTGAACACGTCGGCACGCGCCAGCGCGGCCGCCCGGTGCGACGCCACGAGTGCGGGATCGTCGAGCAGCGCGGCCATCGCTTCGGCCAGTGCGTCAGCGGACGGCTCGGTGTACACCGCTGCGTCGCCGCCGACCTCGGGCAGCGACAACCGCCGGGTGGTCAGGACGCAGGCGCCTGCGGCCATCGCCTCGACCACCGGCAGGCCGAAGCCCTCGCCGAGCGACGGGTAGACGACGAACTCCGCCCCACCGAGGTAGCCGGACAGGTCCTCGAGGGGCAGGTAGCCGGCCTCGATCACGTGGTCGTCGGGCTGCAGGGCGTCGAGCCGTGCGATCGCGGACTCGTCCCATCCACGTGCCCCGGAGAGCACCAGCCACGGGGTGTCCGAACCGGCGGCCGCTCGCGACGCCCGCACGGTGGCGTAGGCGTCGAGCAGGGCTGTGATGTTCTTGCGGGGCTCGATCGTGCCGAGGAACGCGATCCAGGGTGCGCCCTCGGGCAGTGTCGCCGCGATCCGGGCGTCCTCGACCTCGGCGATCGACGGCTCGTGGAACACGGCACGGTCGACGCCGAGCGGTGCGACCCGGACGTCGGCGCGGATCCCGCTGACGACCCGCGCGGCCTCGGTCGCGGTGGCCGCACTCGGCACGATGACGACCGGGCGGCTGCGCAGCGATCGACGGCTCCACCAGGTGAAGAACGTGCGCTTCAGGCGGGAGTGCCACTCGGGGTTCGAGAAGAACGTGGCGTCGTGCAGGGTGACGACGGAGCCACCGCGCCAGCCGAACGGGAACGTGTAGTGCGGGGAGTGCAGCGCCTGCGCGCCGATCCTGCGGCCGAGTGCCGGCAGGCCGGTCTGCTCCCACACGAACCGCAGCGGCACGGAGTCGGTCCACGCCGGCGCGGTGTGCACGGTGGCGTCCGGCGCCACGGCGCGGAAGTGCTCGGCGTGCACGGGTCGGACGACCAGGTGGACGTCGAGCGCCGGGTCGGTCAGGTGTGACACGACGCCCTCGACGTACCGGCCCACACCGCCGAGTTCGCGCGGTACCGCGGTCCCGTCGACGAGGACGGTGAGCTGCGGCACGCGTGGGTCCTTCCGAACGGGGGCGCCACGGTCGGGTCCGTCGGCGGGGGAGTGACCAGGATAGCCCTCCGCGCTCATGCGCCCGGGTCCACGCTGCGACGAGGGACGGACGCGCGCCGCGACTCGCGGAGCCGCCGCGCGAGGTGCGACGGGAGTGCCCCGACGACGTCCGTGAACGCTGCCAGGACGAGCCGGGCCTCCCGACGGGTGGATGCGGTGCGCAGTCCGCGCAGGCCGCGGAAGAGGGTCCGGGCGCTCGCGCGCAGGACGGTCGGCCACGGTGCGTGCCAGAGCGCGACGACCATCCGGTTCCGCGCGTTGCGGAAGAGGAACAGGTCGCTCTGCACGCCGGACGACGCCGAGTGGTCGTGTTCCACGACCGCGCCGGCGGCGTGCTCGACGCGCCACCCGCGTCGGCGGAGCCGCCAGGCGAGCTCGGTGTCCTCGTAGTACATGAACAGGGACTCGTCGAGCAGGCCGACGTCGTCCAGCGCGCTCCGCCGCAGGGCCGACGCGCCGCCGGAGAACCCGAAGACGTCGACGTCCGCGGCCCGGTCGACGGGCGCGAACCAGTCGCGGTCCATGCCGTTCCCGTCGCGGTCGACGCGCACGCCGGTCGAGTTGAGCCGCACCTCGCCGTCCGCCGACGGCGTCCAGGGACGGCCGTCGTGGTCGCGGAGGACGCGCGCGTCGGGGGTAGGTTCCGCACCGGCCGGGAGGCCCGTCCAGCGTCCGGCGAGCACGATGCGGCCCGTCACCGCCGCGACCTCCGGCCCCGCCTGCGCCAGGTGGTCGCGGAGCGCCGCGACGAAGCCGGGCGCGGGCACCGCGTCGTTGTTCAGGAGCACGACGACGTCGGCGTCGGTGTGCCGGATACCGGTGTTCGCGCCGGCTGCGAACCCGCCGTTGTCGTCCCGCGCAATCACGACGGCGTCCGGAAGATCGCGCCGGAGCACGGCGACGGAGTCGTCGGTCGATCCGTTGTCGACGACGATCACGTCGTCGGCGGTGCCCTCGGCGAGCACGGCGCGGACGGCCGCGGTGGTCAGGTCGGCGCGGTTCCAGTTGACGACGACGACCGCGGTGCTGGTCACGCCGTCGGGGATCGTCAGCCCAGCTCCTCGATGGAGGGCTTCGCGTAGACGCTGCCGACGGCGTCGCCGAACGACGGCACCTCGAACGAGTCGCACTCGGGCAGGTCGTGCAGGTGCCGACCAGCGGAGTCCATCATCGACACGTTGATGAAGTACTTGCCGGTGCCGAAGTTCGTGTCCGCGATCCGGAGGCGGAGCTTCTTGCGGCCGTGCAGCGGGTCGAGGTGGATGCCCATGATGCCGGTGGTGGTGCCGTACACCACCTGCCCGGCCGTGTTGTTGATCTGGACCGCGGCCTCCCAGTCCTCGACGCCGTCCAGGTGCTCGAACTCCATGTCGACCAGCAGGTCGTCGCCCGGCGTGACGCCGTCGCGCTGGCCCTTGCCGTCGGCGTGCACCGAGGCCCCGATGACGGTGCCGCGGCCGACCGCCACGTCGGCGCTGAGCTCACCGGCACGGCGCTCCTCGAGGACGTCGCGGAACAGGCTGACCGCACCGATCGGGTCCCCGTCGTGCAGGACCTTGCCCTTGTTCAGGAGCACGACCCGGTCGCACATCTCCTGCACCTGGCTGAGCGAGTGCGTGACGATGATGATCGTCTTGCCCTGCTCCTGGAACGAGCGGATGCGGTCGAGGCACTTGCGCTGGAACGCCTCGTCACCGACGGCCAGCACCTCGTCGACCAGCAGGACGTCGGGGTCGGTGTGCACGGCGACCGCGAAGGCGAGTCGCACGTACATGCCGGATGAGTAGAACTTCACCTGGGTGTCGATGAAGTCGCCGATGCCGGAGAACGCGAGGATGTCGTCGAAGCGCTCCTCGGTCTCCTTGCGCGTCAGGCCGAGCAGGCTCGCGTTGAGGAAGACGTTCTCGCGGCCGGACAGATCCGGGTGGAACCCGGCGCCGAGCTCGAGCAGCGCAGCCAGACGACCGCGGCGCGCGACCGTGCCGGACGTCGGCTGGATGATCCCGCCGATGGCCTTCAGCAGGGTCGACTTGCCGGAACCGTTCTGCCCGATGAGCCCGACGGTGGTGCCGGCCTGGATCGAGACGGTGACGTCGTCGAGCGCCCAGAAGTCCTGCCGGTGCTTCCGTCCGGCGCGGCCCAGGGTGACGATCCGCTCGCGGATGGTGTTGTCCTTGCGGACGACGAACCGCTTGCGGACGTGGTCGATGACGATGACGTCCGGACGGTCGGTGTGGGCGCCGGAGGCCGCCGGGGAGACGGGGGTGCTGATGGCCATGGTCTAGAGCTCCTGCGCGAAGTTGCCCTGCAGCCGGGAGAACACCCGCTGCGCCCCGAGCAGGCAGAAGAGCCCGATCACGAGGGCGATGCCGAGGCGCATCATCAGGTGCGGCGGGTAGTCGACGGGCGTCGGGTGGATCCAGATCGCGTTCTGCAGACCCAGCACCGACAGGGTGAGCGGGTTGTTCGTGTAGACCGCCAGCAGCCACTGCACCTTCAGCTCGGCGACGACCATCGAGTACGAGTAGACGATCGGCGACGCCCAGAGCAGCACCATGAGGCCGACGTCGATCACGAACTGCACGTCGCGCAGGTACACGTTGAGCGCGGACAGTACGAGGCCGATGGCCGCGCCGTAGACCAGGATCACCAGGAGCGACGGGATGAGGTAGATCAACCCCTCGTGCCAGGGGAAGACCCCGAGCACGACGGTCGCGGCGATGAGGATCGCGAACTGGATCAGGAAGTTGACCAGGGCCGCGCCCACGCTGGCGAGGGGGAAGACCTCGCGCGGCACGTAGACCTTCTTGATCAGCCCGCTGTTGCCGACGATCGACCCGGTCGAGCCGGCGACGATCTCGCTGAAGAGCGTGTAGGCGGTCAGGCCCGTGAACACGTAGATCGCGAAGTTGTCGATCGCCCGTGACGAGCCGAGGATCTTGCCCATCACGAAGTAGTAGATCATCAGCTGGGTCAGCGGACGCACCAGCGTCCACACGAACCCGAGTGCCGAGTCCTTGTAGCGCGCCTTCAGGTCGCGGCGGATGAGCATCCCGAGCATCTCGCGCTGACGGAAGACGTCGCGCAGTTCTCTCCAGGTGCCCTTGAAGGCGCTCGTCGGAGCGCCGATCACGACGAGGGGCTCGTTCGCGAGCGCCGTCATGCGGGCTTGGTCGACCATACGTCTCTTCGTTCGTGGGGGCAGGACCGGAACAGCATACTCATTGCACCGCGGGGGAACGCCGCGCGCCCCGTGCGCGGAATCCCTGGCGACTCCGCCCCCGAGCGGGGGGCAAAGTGCGCGAGAACAACTCTCAACCTTCACTTTGGGGTTACCGTTGACTCAACCCGGACCCTTGTCAACAACCACAGGACGGCCCGAAAGCATGCAGCTTGCTCCACGGTCGATCGCTGCGCTCGCGGTGGTCGGTGCTCTCAGTCTCTTCGCGGCGGGGTGTTCCTCCGGCGACGACCCCCGACCCTCGCCCAGCGCGACGCGGACGGCCAGCGCGACCCCGACGACGTCGCCGAGTGCGACCCCCTCGACGCCCTCGACGCCCGAGTCGACCCAGCCGACCGCGGAGCCGTCCGACGACGACGTCCCGACGGCCTTCCCGGGCAGCGGCGAGACCCCGCAGCCCGACGTCGACCCCGGTGACTTCCCGGCGACGGCGGTCGTCACGTTCTCCGGCTGGGACGCGGGCAGCAAGACGCTCCAGGCGGGCGGTCTGGTGTCCGGCACCACCGACGCCTCGGGGACCTGCACCTTCCAGGCGAAGAAGGGCGGCGTCACCCGCAGCGCGACGAGCACGGCGCAGGCCAGCGCCTCGTCCGTGAACTGCGCGCAGGCGTCGTTCCCCGCGAGCCAGGTGTCGACCGGCACGTGGTCCATCACCCTGCAGTACTCGGTCGGGTCGAAGTCGACCACGTCCGAGCCGATGACGGCGGAGGTGCCGTGATGCGTTCCATCCTCGACCGTGGCGGTCGCCGTCGACCCCTGCGCGCGGTGCTCGGCATGACCGCCGCCCTGGCGATCGCGGTGAGCGGCCTGACCATCGGCACGATCGTGTCCGAGCAGACGACGACCGAACCGGCCTCGGCCGCGGTCCCCGCGAACTTCGACCCGGGCAACATCATCAGCGACGCCAACTTCTACGACGGCGACGCGATGAGCGGATCGGCCGTCCAGTCGTTCCTCAACAGCGTCGCACCGAACTGCAAGCGCGCCTCGGGCGGCCCGGCCTGCCTGAAGGACTTCACGCAGAACATGAGCGCCATCGGGGTCGTCCCGAACCGGTGCTCGGCGATCCCCGGCGGCAACAAGTCCGCCGCCACGGTCATCGCCCAGGTGGGTGCCGCGTGCGGGATCAGTCAGAAGGTGCTGCTGGTCCTGCTGCAGAAGGAGCAGGGCATCGTCGCGACGAACTCGCCGACGAGCTACATGTACCTGCACGCCACCGGCTTCGCCTGCCCGGACACCGCCCCGTGCGACCCGGCGTACTACGGCTTCGGCCAGCAGGTCTACGCCGCGGCACTGCAGTTCAAGCGCTACCAGGCGTCGCCGACGTCGTGGGCGTACCAGGCGGGTCGCAACAACTCGATCCTCTACAACCCGAACGCGGCGTGCGGGCGCAAGACGGTTTACATCAAGAACCAGGCGACCGCGGGCCTGTACATCTACACCCCGTACACGCCGAACACGGCGGCGATGTCGAACCTCTACGGCACCGGTGACTCCTGCTCGGCCTACGGCAACCGCAACTTCTGGCGGATGTACACCGACTGGTTCGGATCGCCCACGGGCGGGTCCTCGCCGATCGGGCACGTCGACTCGCAATCCGGCAACGTGGGCGGCACCATCGCCGTGCGCGGCTGGACGGCCGACCCGGACACCACCGCCTCGATCAAGGCGCAGTTCTACGTCGACGGCGTCGGCAAGGCGTCGGTGATGGCCGACGCGAACCGCACCGACCTGGCCTCGCGCCTCGGCTCGGGCAACACCGCACACGGCTTCCAGACGACGCTCACGGGCATCACGCCGGGCAAGCACACCGTCTGCGTCTTCGGCATCAACGTCGGCGCGGGCGCGAACACGCTGCTCAACTGCGGTGACGTCACCGTCCCGGCCGCGGCCCCGGTGGGCAGCCTCGAGACCGTCACCGGCGGCACCGGCACGATCGCGGTGAGCGGGTGGGCGCTCGACCGGGACTCGTCCGCCGCGACCGCCTACAAGGTGCAGGTCGACGGTGTCGGCGCGATCTCGGCGACCGCCGACGTCCAGCGGACCGACATCGCCGCGAAGTACCCGGGTGCCAGCAGCACGGTCGGTTTCTCCAGGACGATCCAGAACGTCGCGGCGGGATCGCGGACGGTGTCGCTCTGGACCCAGGACAAGCCGGGCGCGACCTGGGTGCGCGTGGCGCAGAAGGCCGTCACCGTCACGGCGTCCACGGGGACCTCCGGCGCCGTGAAGGGCTCGTTCGAGTCGGCTACCGGCGGCATCGGTTCGGTCGCGCTGAAGGCCTGGGCGATCGACCCGGACACGTACGCGTCGGTGCGGTACAAGATCCACGTCGACGGTGCCGGAGCGGCGGCCGGCAGCGCGAGCGCTGCCCGCAGCGACGTCGCGAAGTCCTACCCGAAGTGGGGATCGTCGCACGGCCTGGCGACCACGCTCACCGGCCTCACCCCCGGCAAGCACACGGTCACCCTCTGGTGGCAGGACCTGCCGAGCGGCACCTACGTCAGCGCCGGGACGAAGACCGTCACGGTCGCGGCCCCGCCGTCGACCGGCACCACGGGCAAGACCGGCGCCGTCACCGGCTCGTTCGAGCAGGCCACCGCCGGTCCGAACACCGTGGCCCTGAAGGGCTGGGCGATCGACCCGGACCGCTACGACCCGGTCAAGTACAAGATCCACCTCGACGGCGTCGGTGCCGCCGCGGGCAGCGCGAACGCGGTCCGTGCGGACATCGCCGCCGCCAAGCCCGGGTGGGGTGACGACCTCGGGCTCGCGGTCACCCTCACCGGCGTCAAGGCGGGCACCCACACGGTGACGGTCTGGTACCAGGACCTGCCCGGCGGGAACTACGTCAGCTTCGGCACGAAGTCCGTGACCGTGCAGGACGCCGTCCCCGCACCCACCGGCAAGACCGGAGCCGTGTACGGCGCCTACGACGCCGCGACGGGCGGCCGGGGGACCGTCGCCGTCAAGGGCTGGGCGATCGACCCGGACACGTTCGCCCCGGTGAGGTACAAGATCCACCTCGACGGTGTCGGCGCGGCCTCCGGCACGGCGAACGCGGTCCGGACCGACGTGGAGCGGGCACACCCGGGATGGGGTTCCGACGTCGGTCTGGCGACGACGCTCAGCGGCGTCAAGCCGGGCAAGCACACCGTGCGCATCTGGTACCAGGAGCTGCCGGGCGTGGCCTACAAGGACTTCGGCACCAAGACGGTGACGGTCTCGTAGCGGGTCCGGGACGACGGAACGGGAGGCTCCCCACCGGGCACGGCCGGTCCGCCGCTGGCGCGTCGGCCCGGAACCGGCCGGCAGCTGCCAGCTGGCACCGCGCCTCCCGTTCCGTCGTCGTCCAGCCCGGGGCGCACGCGGCCGCGGCAGCGGTGTCAGCCGCGGCGCCGGAGGGCTCGCGCCACGCCGCCGAGCCGGTCGAGGGCACGGAACTCGGCGGAGTGGGTGAGGGCGTCGTACCGGGTGGCGATCGCGTCACGCTCGGCCTCGGCGTGCCGCCGCGCGGCCTCGGCGTCCTGTCGGGCCCGGTCCAGGACCGCGACCGCCTCCTCGGACACGATGAGCCGGCGGTTGATGTCGTCGACCCCGGCGCGGTGCACGTCGCGCTCCTGCTCGGTCGCGCGCAGGACCTCGCGCTGCAGCGCCGCCCACCGCAGCAGCGGGTGCCGCGCGCCCGAGCGGGTCGCTGCGCGCTCCAGCGCGGCTTCGAGCGACGGCGCGACCTGTTCGGCTCGTCGGGCGTACGAGTGGCGTTCCACGACCACGTTCCGGAGCCGTTCGGCGCGTTCGTCGCGCTCGTCGGCAGGCATCGCGATCGCGCGCTCGAGCGAGGCCGCATCGGTGAAGACCGGGACGTCGGCCAGGCCGAGCTCGTCGAGACCGAGCGCGCAGTTCGTCACCGGCAGCGAGCCGCACGCGAGCGACTCGTACAGCCGTGAGTTGAGGGTGCCGAACTCGGCGGCCGGCGCGATGACGTCGTCGACGACGAACGCGGCGGCCCGGTAGACCTCGGGCAGGGCGAAGTACGACACCGCCGGCCGGAGCTCCACGCCCGGGGCGGCATCGACGTGCTCCACGTTGGCGGCGAACCAGACGACGGGCTCGGCCGGCGCCACCTGCTGCAGCACGTCCTGCACACCGCGCCTGGCACCCCAGAAGTTGACGGTGGTGACGGTGCGTCCGGTCCGCGGGCCGGGCGTCCCGTCCACGTCGGGCCGGAACAGGTCGAGGTCGACGCCGATCGGGACCACCTCGACGGGGACGTCGACCACCTCGGACAGGGCGTCGCGGGCGATCGAGGACGACGCCCACACGGCGTCGAACTCGGCGAGGGAGGGCGACGATGCCCACTGTGCCGTCCAGTTGCGCACCCACGCCACCGTGGCGGTCCGGGACGGCACGAGTCCGGGGACGAACGACTCGATCATGCTGACGAGCACGGTGGTGTCGTCGGGGACGTCCTCGGCCCAGCGGCGGATCGGCCACAGGTCCACGCCCCAGCCGTGCGCCCGCAGCGCCCGGGCGAGCCCGAGCGCGACGAACAGGTCGCCCTTGCCCTCGGTGGTGTCGTCCGTCGACACCGCGAAGCGGATCGTCCCCCTGCTGCCCGTCGCGTGGTCGCCACGAGCGATCGCGTCGTACTCGGTGGCGAGCGGGGACGGGGCGGGGGCCGTGGGGATCGAGTGGTGCGTCACGGTGCCCATTGTGCCCGACCCGGGCACGACCTCCGCCGAGCGCCGTGCTGCGCCTTGTAGGGTGTTGTCGGCCGTCGGGCATCCTCGACGGCCGGATCACCGACCCGTGCCGCGCCCGCGGCTGCAGCTGGAGGAACTCGCCGTGACAGAGCGCAAGCCAGGAGTCGTGTCCGTCGTTCTCGTGAACTACAAGGGCACGGACGACACACTGACGAGCATCGCCGAGCTCCGCAAGCAGGACTGGCCGCAGGACCGGCTCGAGGTCATCGTCGTGGACAACGGCTCCGGCCCCGAGCACGTCGGACGGCTCAAGGCCTCCGACCTCGACTTCACGTTCGTCGACTCCGGTGCCAACCTCGGGTTCACGGGCGGCTGCAACCTCGGCGTCGAGCACTCCTCCGGCGAGATCGTGGCGTTCCTGAACAACGATGCCCGTCCGGACACCGGCTGGGTGCGCGAGGCGATGGCGACCTTCGCCGCCGGCGCGGACATCGGTGCCGTGGCGTCGAAGGTCCTCGACTGGGAAGGCGTCAACGTCGACTTCACCGAGGCCGCGATGACCTGGTACGGCATGGGCTACAAGCCCTTCGCCGGGTCGCCGGACACCGGCCGCTGGGAATCCGAGACCGACGTGCTGTTCGGCACGGGTGCGGCGATGTTCATCCGTGCGGAGCTGTTCGAGCAGCTCGGCGGGTTCGACGACCGCTACTTCATGTTCTACGAGGACGTCGACCTGGGATGGCGCCTCAACCTGCTCGGGTGGCGCTTCCGCTACCAGCCGAAGTCGGTCGCGTTCCACAAGCACCACGCGTCGATGAACAAGTTCGGCGACTTCCGCGAGACGTACCTGCTCGAGCGGAACGCGCTCTTCACCCTGTACAAGAACCTCGGTGACGAGCAGCTCGCGGCGGCACTGCCGGGATCGCTCGCGCTGGCCGTCCGTCGGGCCGTCGGCCGCGGTGAACTCGACTCCACCGAGCTCGACCTCCGCAACCCGGGCGACGACAGCGTCCCGACCATCCCGGTGCCGAAGACGAGCATGGCGGGCATCTACGGCGTCGACCAGTTCGTCGAGCAGCTGCCCTCGATGACCGAGTCGCGCCGCGCGATCCAGGCGAGCCGTGTCCGCAGTGACCGCGAGCTCCTGCGCCTGTTCGGCAACCGTGACGAGCCCGCGTACCCGATCGAGAACTACCTGGCCGGCTACGACAAGATCGTGCACTCGCTCGGCGTGCTCGAGGTCGGGACCCGTCGTCGCGTCCTCATCATCACCGGCGACTCGATCGGCGAGAAGATGGCCGGACCGGCGATCCGCGCCACCCAGATGGCGAAGCAGCTCGCGAACGAGCACGACGTGCGTGTGATCAGCCTCACGCGCTCGTCGCAGATCGACCCGTCGTACGACGTCGTCACCGTGCCGCACCGTCACCCGCGGCAGATGGTCGAGCACGAGGCGTGGGCGGACGTCATCATCGTCCAGGGCCACGCGCTCCGGCTGTTCCCGGTGCTCGAGTCCACGCGCAAGATCCTCGTCGTCGACGTCTACGACCCGTTGCACCTCGAGCAGCTCGAGCAGGGCCGCAGCGACGACGTCGACCAGTGGAACCGTCAGATCCTCGACGCCTCGGACACGCTGAACCACCAGCTCGAGCTCGGCGACTACTTCATCTGCGCCTCGGAACGGCAGCGGATGTTCTGGCTCGGCCAGCTCGCCGGGTCCGGGCGGGTGAACGCGCGGACGTACTCGCGCGATCCCGACCTGCGCTCGCTCATCGGCGTCGTGCCGTTCGGCCTCTCCTCGACGCCGCCCGTGCACGACCAGCAGCGGGTCAAGGGCGTGGTGCCGGGCATCGGCAAGACCGACAAGCTCGTCGTGTGGGGTGGCGGGATCTACGACTGGTTCGACCCGATCACGCTCGTGCGCTCGATCGGCCGGCTCGCCGAGCGGAAGCCGAACGTCAAGCTGTTCTTCATGGGCGTGCAGCACCCGAACCCGGACGTCCCCGAGATGGACATCGTCGCCAAGGTGCGTGCCGAGGCCGACGCCCTCGGACTCACGGGCACGAACGTCTTCTTCAACGACGCCTGGATCCCGTACGAGGAGCGCGGTGCGTACCTGCTCGAGGCCGACGCCGGTGTCTCGACGCACTACGAGCACCTCGAGACGACGTTCTCGTTCCGCACCCGGATCCTCGACTACCTGTGGGCCCGTCTGCCGATCGTGACGACCGCCGGTGACTCCTTCGGTGACCTGGTCGCTGCCGAGAAGCTCGGGATCGCCGTGCACGAGCAGGACATCGACGGCCTCGCCGACGCACTGGAGACCGCGCTCTTCGACAAGAAGGCCCGCGCCGAGTTCATCGGCAACGTCGACCGCATCCGCGAGCAGTTCACGTGGGAGAACGTCCTCGCGCCGCTCGTCGAGTTCTGCCGGAATCCCGTCCGCGCGGCTGACAAGTCGGTGCGCGACACCGTCTCGGCCGTCGAACCGCACCAGATGCGCGTGCGCGTGCCCGAGCGCAAGCCGCTGTCGGGCGTCCGCTACGACGTCGGCCGTGCTGTGCACTACTTCCGCACCGAGGGTCCGCGCAGCGTCGCGGGCAAGATCAAGCGGCGCCTGACGAACCGGTGACGCCGGCGCCGGCCTCGGCCCTCGTCGTCGTCCCGACGTACGACGAGGCCGAGAACGTCCGTGCGGTCACGGCCGCCGTGCTCCGGGCGGTGCCGACGGCGCACGTCCTCGTGGTCGACGACGGCAGCCCCGACGGCACGGCCGGGGTGGTCCGCGACATCGCGTCGACGGACCCGCGGGTGCACCTGGTCGAGCGCAGCGGCAAGCTCGGCCTGGGTACCGCCTACGTCGCCGGGTTCCGGTGGGGACTCGAGCGCGAGTACCCGCTGCTCGTCGAGATGGACGCCGACGGCTCGCACCCCGCCGACCGGCTGCCGGCGTTGCTCGACGCCGTCCGCGACGACGAGTCGGTCGCCCTCGCGATCGGGTCACGCTGGGTCCCGGGCGGGTCGGTGGTGGACTGGCCGCTGTCGCGGCAGGCGCTGAGCCGGAGCGCGAACACCTACGCCCGGATCCTGCTCGGCGTCGCCGTGCGGGACGTCACGGCGGGCTTCCGCGCCTACCGGGCCGAGTCGCTCGCGCGCATCGACCTCGACACGGTGGACTCGAAGGGGTACTGCTTCCAGATCGACATGACCCTGCGGGTCGACGACCTGGGCGGACGGATCGTCGAGGTGCCGATCCGGTTCCGCGATCGTGTGCACGGGGTCTCGAAGATGAGCCGTTCGGTCGTCGTCGAGGCCATGGTCCGCGTCACCCGGTGGGGACTCCAGCGCCGCTTCCGGCGCCGGCCGCGCGCCTGACGGTACGGCTGATCCGCCCGCCCCGCGACGGCGGTGTCCCGGCACGTCGCCGGGCAGGAGGCGCGGTGCGGGCGGGCACCGCGCCTCCGGTCCGGCGCTCGTCGCGGCTCAGACGCAGGTGACGTCGCGGTCCTGGTCGCCGACCACGTACTGCACCATCCGGACCTGGCTGCCGGCGGTCAGACCGGCACCGGAGCACGCCTTCTGCGCGGCCGCCACCCCGTCCTCGCCGACGGCGAGCCAGCTCGGAAGTCCGCGCAGGGGCGACGACGTCGGCACGGTGCCGACGATCTGCGAGAACTGGTACCCGGTGGAGTAGATGCCGACGGTGGACACCCCGGCGGCCCGCAGGGCGGCGACCATGCCCTCGATGTCCGCGCGGTTCTGCGTCTGGTGGTCCTTCGCGTCGGCGGCCGTCAGCCAGGACAGCCCCGTCTCGACGTCGATCCACCAGCGGTGGGAGGACGGGTTGGGGACCCCACGGGTGTGGGTGTCCTCGTACGCTCGGGTGTAGCCGTACATGAAGGAACACGCCTGGTCGTAGCCGCCGGTGCAGGTGCCGTACGGGTTCGTGACCGTCGTGCCACCCGGGTCGCGGTTCGTCCGCGGCCAGACCGACGCGGCCTTTCCGGGGTTCGCGGCGAGCACGTAGAGCTGCGTCGCCGGCTGCGACGTCCCGCCCGTGGACCGGGCTGCCCACGTGAGCTGCGGGGCGAGCGAGGGGTTGTCCTGGTTCGGCAGCGAACCGTTCACACCGACGATCCCGAACGCCTGGCCGACGGGGTAGTCCGACGGCGAACCGCCCTGCGGCCACGAGACGTCGGCGCCGAAGCCGGTCCCGCTCGAGCCGTCCAGGAAGTACCCGGCGACGTCGAGGTGGAGCTGCGCCGAGCCGCGCGAGACCTTGGCCTGCACCCGGCGGTCGACGCTCGACCCGGTGACCTTGGCCATCACGAGGTTCGCGACGGGCCGCCCGGCGTCGAACAGCTGCGTCGCCACCTGGGGGTCCTGTCCGGCCGGCGTGAGGCGCAGGTACCCGGCCGTCGTGGGCTTCGTGACCTCGGCGTTGGCGACGACGGCGGTCGCGGTGCCCGGGACCCCGGCCACGCCGGAGAGCCGGACGGTGCCCGCGGTCGTCGACACGGCTCCGGCGAAGGCGCGCGTGGTGTCGATCGGCACGAACACCGAACCGGTCGACGCGTTCGAGTAGTACCCGGCGACGTCCATGAAGACGGTCCCCGATCCCTTCGAGAGCTTCACCTGCGCCGCACCGCCGACGAGCTTCACGATGGCGAGGTTCGACAGCGACTGCCCGGCCGAGTACAGCTGCGTGACGACCTGCGGGTCCTGCCCGGCGGGCGTCACCCGCACGTAGCCCGCCGTCGTCGGCCCACTGACCTCGACGTTGACGGCGACGGCCGTGGCGTCGGCGGGGATCCCGCCGCGGCCGGCGAGCGGCACGGGGACGGGGGTGGTGCCGACCGGGCCGCTGAACACGCGCGCGGCGTCCAGCGGGGTGTACGTCGCGCCGGCGCCGTCGGCGTAGTAGCCGGCGACGTCGAAGTACCCGCTCGCGGTGCCCGCTGAGAGCTTCGCCTGGATCGACCCGTTCACCAGGCGGACGGTCACGAGGTTCGCGATCGTCTGGCCGGCCGCGAAGTCCTGGGTGGCCACGGTGGCGTCCTTGCCGGCCGGCGTCACCCGCACGTAGCCGGCGGCCGTCGGCTTCGCGACCTCGACGTTGACGACGACGGCGGTCGCGTTCGTCGGCACCCCGGCCGAACCGGCGATCTTCACGGCCTTGGGCGTCGTGCCGAGCGCGCCCGACCACACGCGCGTCGTGTCGATCGGCGTGTAGCGACCGGTCGCCGGAGCCGCGGCGTCGGCCGCCGTCGCGGGTGCGACGACGGCGACGCCGGTGGCGACGAGCGCGGTGGTCAGGACGAGAGCGAGGCGGCGGTGCAGGCGCATGTGGTGCTTCCTTGACGACGAGGACCGTCCCCCTGACGGTCCCGGG
>Ga0265780_10002186_pt1 | contig 26860 bp, 26 predicted proteins | sample P1T30metagenome_FD_192432 | JGI IMG/M metagenome (GOLD analysis project Ga0265780, IMG submission 192432) | Plant litter microbial communities from East Loma Ridge, Irvine, California - P1 T30 | ecosystem: Environmental > Terrestrial > Plant litter > Unclassified | place: USA: California...
TCACGGTGCGACCGCCTCCTCTGCTCGTGGTGCTGTGCCTCCGGTGGCGGGCCGACCGTGGCCGGCCGCGTCACGAGGAGGCGCGGGTCAGGAGACGCGCGCGGCCAGACCGGCGATCTTGTCGGGACGGAAGCCGCTCCAGTGGTCGTCGTCGGCGATGACGACGGGCGCCTGGAGGTAGCCGAGGGCCTTGACGGTCTCGAGCGCGGCGTCGTCGGCCGTGACGTCGAGGACTTCGTACTCGATGCCCTTGTTGTCGAGGGCACGGTAGGTCGCCGTGCACTGGACGCAGGACGGCTTGGTGTAGACGGTGATGGCCATGGGATCCCCTGGTTCTTCGTGGCCGACGGGAGGTCGTGCCGGGTGGTTCGAGCGGGTCGAGGGGCCGAGGGACGTGGTGCCCTGGCCGACCACTCGATACTACATCTAGTGGCCGACACTGGTGCCCACAACTAGATGCGGTGTTACACGCCTGTAGTTCCTCGAGGGGAGTTCTCCACAGGGAACCGCACAAGTTCTGCACAGTTCCGAGGCAGTTGTCCCCGGATCCAGGCCGTTCTGCACATGTTCGTCCCCACCCCCGACATCGCCGGGACGACGTCCCCACTTCGGGACCACGGCGTGTCGTCGGCGTGTCGCGAGGGGACTGCCGGACGTCCCCGCGCCTCCGTAGACTCGACCTCTCGTGAGCACCTATTCCTCCCTCCTGAAGACCCCCGGCGTCGGGCGCATCATCGCGGCCCAGCTCACCGCGCGGTTCCCCTTCGGGATGCTCTCGCTCGCGTTCCTGCTCCACGTCGAGCACGTGCACCACTCGTACGCGGCCGCGGGCCTCGTGCTCGCCGCGACGAGCATCGGCCAGGCGATCTCCGGCCCGCTCACGAGTCGCTGGATGGGCCGGTGGGGCATGCGCCCCGTCCTGCTGCTCACCCTGGCCGTCTGCCTGCTGACGATGCTCGCCTTCACGGCGTACGACTTCTCCGTGCCCGCGTTCATGGCCCTCGGCTTCGTCACCGGCCTCAGCGTGCCGCCCGTGCAGCCGGCCGTCCGCACCATCTACCCGAAGATGGTCAACTCGTCGCAGCTCACCCCGCTGTTCTCGCTCGACGCCTCGGCACAGGAGATCATCTGGGTCGCCGGCCCGGTCATCACGACCTTCGTCGGAACGCAGGTCGGCACGCGCGAGGCCATCTGGCTCGCCGCCCTGTTCCTCGTCGGCGGCGGCATCTGGTTCATCGCCTCTCCCGAGGTCGGGCGCGTGCGCATCCCCCGCAGCAAGCGCTCGTTCGGCAAGGTGCTCGCCCGGCCCACCGTGCTGCTCGCCACGGTCGCGGGCTTCCTGCTCATCGGCGCGTGCGCGGCGGTCGAGGCCGGTGTCGTCGCCCTCTTCGGCGAGGGCAGCGCCGACTCGGGCATCGCCCTGGCCGTGTTCGCCGCCGGCTCGCTCGTCGGCGGCCTCGCCCTCGGCCACGTGCCGGTCGGGCCCTGGGCGCTCGGCCGGCGCCTCGCGATCGTCTTCGTCGGCATGGTCCTCGCGATCTTCGCGAGCGGGCTGCTCCCGATCAGCGGCGCACTGCTCGTCGCCGGCGTCGGCATCGCCCCGGCCCTCGCCGTCATGTTCGCGGTCGTGTCGTCGAGCGTGAAGTTCAGCGACACCGCCGAGGCCTACGGCTGGGCGGGCACCGGCCAGCTGATCGGGTCGGCGCTCGGCTCGGCGATCGCCGGCTTCTGGATCGACCGCATCGGCGGCCAGGGCGGTCTCGTCGTCGCCGCCGTGTTCGCGTTCGTCGGTGTCGTCGTGGGGCTCGTGTTCCACCGGTGGCTGCCCGACCTCCGAGGCCGGGACGCGAGCCCGTTGCCCGACACCGAGCCGGTGCCGGTCCAGGCGAGCTGACCCGCAGGGACGGATGGCAGGATCGGGTCATGCCCGAGATCACCGTCCCGTCCGTCGCGCTGTCCGACGGAGCCCGCATCCCCCAGCTCGGCCTCGGCGTCTACAAGGTCGCCGACGACGAGGCGCGAGCGGTCGTCGCCACCGCGCTCGAGCTCGGGTACCGGCACGTCGACACGGCCTCGTTCTACGGCAACGAGGTCGGCGTCGGCCAGGCGATCCGCGCCTCCGACGTGCCGCGCGACGACGTCTTCATCACGACGAAGGTGTGGAACACCGAGCAGGGCTTCGACGAGACGCTGCGCGCCTTCGACGCGAGCCTCGACCGCCTCGGCACCGACCACGTCGACCTCTACCTGATCCACTGGCCCGCCCCGACGCAGGACAAGTACGTCGACACCTGGCGCGCCCTCGAGCGCATCGCCGAGGAGGGGCGGGCCCGGTCGATCGGCGTCAGCAACTTCCAGGTGCACCACCTCGAGCGCCTGCTCGGCGAGACGAACGTCGTGCCGGTGATCGACCAGGTCGAGGCGCACCCGTGGCTGCAGCAGCACGAGCTGCGCGAGTTCTGCGCAGCCTGGGGCATCGCCGTCGAGGCATGGTCGCCCCTCGCCCGCGGACGCGTGCTCGACGACGCCGTGATCGGCCGGATCGCCGCGAAGCACGGGGTCGAGCCGGCGCAGGCGGTCATCCGGTGGCACCTGCAGCAGGGGCTCGTCGTCATCCCCAAGACCGTGAACGCCCTGCGCCTCCGCTCGAACCTCGACGTGTTCGGCTTCGAGCTCGACGACGACGACCTCGCCGCGATCGCCGCCCTCGACAGCGGCGAACGCTCGGGCTCGCACCCCGACCAGGTCGGCTGACCCGCGGCGTCGTGCCCCCGCCGCCGGCAGGGCCCGACGAGCAGGCCCGCCGGCAGGGCCCGACGAGCAGGGCACGAGCAGGCGCGGGTCGGGGGGCGCCGTCCGCTCGCGTACCGTGGTGGGCGCACATCACGAGCAAGGAGCACCCATGACGATCGTCGCCGCCGCTGACGGATCCGCCCTCGGCAACCCCGGCCCCGCCGGCTGGGCCTGGTACGTCGACGACGACCGCTGGGCCGCGGGCGGCTGGCCCCGCGCGACGAACAACCAGGGCGAGCTCACCGCGGTGCTCGAGCTGCTGCGGGCCACGGCCGATGCCGGCGAGCCGGTGCACATCCTCTGCGACAGCCAGTACACGATCAAGGCCTGCACCGAGTGGATGCCCGGCTGGAAGCGCAAGGGCTGGCGCAAGGCCGACGGCAAGCCGGTGCTGAACGTCGAGATCCTCAAGGAGCTGGACGCCGCCCTGGCCGGGCGGAAGGTCACCTTCGAGTGGGTGCGCGGCCACGTCGGCCACGAGATGAACGAGGCCGCGGACGTGCGCGCCCGGGGCGCCGCGACCGCGTTCCAGAACCGTGCCGAGGTCCCCGCCGGGCCCGGCTGGCCCGGGGCCCCCGTCGCGACGACCTCGCCGGTCGCCGCACCGCCCGAGCCGCCCGCGACCCTCTTCTAGGCAGCACACCGGGTCCCGTGCACTGCACCGCGTCTAGACCCGGTGCAGTGTCCGAACCGCGGTGCGATGCCTCACATGGAGGGGTGGGTGCTCGACAGCCCGCCGTCGACGACGAACTGCGCCCCCGTCGAGAACGCGGAGTCGTCGGAGGCGAGGTGCAGGGCGAGCCCGGCCACCTCCTCCGGCGCGGCCAGGCGGCCGCGCGGGCTCATGGTGCGGAACGCGTCGAGCAGCGCGGGCTGGGCCTCCACCTGGCGGCGGAACAGCGCCGTATCGGTGGGTCCGGGGTGCAGCGAGTTGATGCGGATGTCCCAGCCCTCCTGCGCGGCGTGGGCGGCGCTCGAGCGCGTCAGGCCGACGAGGGCGTGCTTGCTCGCGGTGTACGCCGCGTCGTCGCCGAAGCCGAGGAACGACGTCGCCGGCGCGAGGTTGATGATCGAGCCGCCCGACCGCCCGGGGTTGGCGCGCATCTGCTCGATGGCGAAGCGGGTGCCGAGCATGACGCCCGTGACGTTGACCGCGAAGACGCGGTTCCAGCTCTCGAGCTGCGTGACGTCGATGGACTGGCCCGACACGATGCCCGCGTTGTTGACGAGCACGTCGAGGTGCCCGTACCGGTCGGCCACCCTGTCCATGACGCGCTTCCAGTCGCCGCCGTTGGCGACGTCGTGCTGGATGAACTCGGCGCCGGCCTCGGCGGCCACGGCGGATCCGTCGAGGATGTCGGTCGCGACGACCTGAGCGCCCTCGTCGGCGAAGCGGCGCACGATGGCCTCGCCGATGCCCGAGGCGGCTCCCGTGACGATCGCGACTTTTCCGGACAGGCGAGACATGGGTCCTCCTCGTGGAGCTCGGCGCCGGGACGCCGAGGGCGGTGCACCGGAGGATCGCTCCGGGGGCGGCGGGCCGCCCGGTTCGGACGGGGCCGCCGACAACGTTACTCCTCGACGACCGCGCCTCCGGTGCGCTCGGAGGCCGGGCCGACGGCGGTGACGGTGACCACCGCCTCCCCGCGCTCGTCGCTCGAGGCGAGGTCGACGACGGCCGAGATGCCGAAGTCGTGGTCGCCCGCCGGGTCGGCGAGGACCTGCCGCACGCGCCAGACCGTCGGCAGCTGCTCGATCTGCAGCATGTGCGGCCCCCGGGCGTCCGTGTCGGTGCCGATCGTGTCGTACTCGTCGAAGTAGCGGTCGAGGGCCGCGCCCCAGCGGTCGACGTCCCAGCCCGAGGAGGCGTCGAGCTGACCCAGCGCCTCGGCGTCGTCCCGCGCCATCAGCTGGACCCGGCGGAACATCTCGTTGCGGACCGCGATGCGGAACGCGCGGTCGTTCGCCGTGAACCGGCGCAGCACCGGCGGCACGATCTCGTCGTGCGCCTCGGCCTCGCGCGGGTTGAGCATCTCCTCCCACTCGTCGAGCAGGCTCGAGTCGACCTGGCGCACCAGCTCGCCGAGCCACTCGATCAGGTCGGCGAGCTCGTCCGTCTTCGCCTCGTCGGGCACCGTCTGGCGGAGCGCCCGGAACGCGTCGGAGAGGTAGCGCAGCACGAGGCCCTCCGAACGGGCGAGGCCGTAGAAGGCCACGTAGTCGCCGAAGGTCATCGCACGCTCGTAGAGGTCGCGGACGACGGACTTCGGGCTGAGGGCGAAGTCGCCGATCCACGGCTGCGAGGCGGCGTAGGTCTCGAACAGCGCCGTGAGCAGCTCGTCGAGGGGCTTCGGCCAGGTGACCTGCTCGAGCAGCTCCATCCGCTGGTCGTACTCGATCCCCTCGCGCTTCATCTCGGCCACGGCCTCGCCGCGGGCCTTGAACTGCTGCTGCGACAGGATCGGGCGCGGGTCGTCGAGGGTCGCCTCCACCACCGACACGACGTCGAGCGCGTAGCTCGGCGACTCCTGGTCGAGCACGTCGAAGGTCGCCAGGGCGAACGGGGAGAGCGGCTGGTTGAGGGCGAAGTTCGCCTGGAGGTCGACGGTCAGGCGGATGGTGGGCGCACCTCCGTCGGCGCTCGGCTCCTGCACGACGACCTCGGCGGTGCGGAGGGTGCGGTAGATCGAGATGGCTTGTCGCGCCATGGCGTACTGCGCCGCCCGCGGCTCGTGGTTGTCGAAGACGAGCGAGCGGACGTTCCCGAACACGTCTCCCCCGCGGCCGATGACGTTGAGCAGCATGGCGTGGGTGATCTGCATGTGCGAGACCAGCGCCTCCGGCTCGGCCGCGATCAGCTTGTGGAAGCTCGGCTCGCCCCACGAGACGAAGCCTTCGGGCGCCTTCTTGCGGACGATCTTGCGCTTCTTCTTCGGGTCGTCGCCCGCCTTCTCGATCGCCTTGAGGTTGTCGATCTCGTGCTCGGGCGCCTGCAGCACGACCGTGCCCGAGGTGTCGTAGCCGGCGCGGCCCGCACGCCCGGCCACCTGGTGGAACTCGCGGGCCGACAGCTGACGCATCCGGGTGCCGTCGAACTTCGTCAGCGCGGTCAGCAGCACGGTGCGGATCGGCACGTTGATCCCGACGCCGAGGGTGTCGGTGCCGCAGATGACGCGCAGCAGCCCCCGCTGGGCCAGCTGCTCGACGAGTCGCCGGTACTTGGGCAGCATCCCGGCGTGGTGCACGCCGATGCCCGAGCGGACGAGCCGGCTGAGGGTCTTGCCGAAGCCGGTGCTGAAGCGGAATCCGCCGATCAGCTCGGCGATCTCGTCGCGCTGCTCACGACTGGCGACCTTGATGCTCGACAGGGCCTGGGCGCGCTCGAGGGCGGCGGCCTGCGAGAAGTGGACGACGTAGACGGGGGCCTCGCCGGTCGAGAGCAGCTCCTCGACGGTCTCCTGCACGGGGGTCTGCGCGTACGAGTAGTGCAGCGGCACGGGGCGCTCGACGCCGGTGACCCGGGCGACGGGTCGCCCCGTCCGTCGCGAGAGGTCGTCGACGAGACGCGTCACGTCGCCGAGCGTGGCCGACATGAGCAGGAACTGCGCCCGCTCGAGGAGCAGGAGCGGCACCTGCCACGCCCAGCCGCGCGACTGGTCGCCGTAGAAGTGGAACTCGTCCATGACGACCTGGTCGACGTCGGCGTCGGCACCGTGGCGCAGAGCGAGGTTCGCGAGGATCTCGGCCGTGCAGCAGATGATCGGCGCGTCGGCGTTCACCGACGAGTCGCCGGTGACCATGCCGACGTTCTCGGGCCCGAACAACTCGACGAGGGCGAAGAACTTCTCGCTGACCAGGGCCTTGATCGGGGCCGTGTACCAGGTGCGCTTGCCCTGGCTCAGGGCGACGAAGTGGGCCCCGGCGGCGACGAGCGACTTGCCGGTGCCCGTGGGGGTGCTGAGCACGACGGAGGCGCCCGACACGAGCTCCATCATCGCCTCGTCCTGCGCCGGGTACAGCGGCAGCCCGCGGCTCTCCGCCCAGCCCGCGAAGTCGGTGTAGGCCGCGTCCTGGTCGTACGACTCGGGCCCGGGTCGGTCGGGCAGCAGGGCGGACAGCGGGGCGGAGGGGGCGGGCGACATGATGAGTCGATCCTGCCCCATCGGGGCCTCGGCGAGGAGCGGCGAGCCGCGGGAGGCCCGAGCGCCCGGAGACGGCACACGCCCCCGGAGCCGAGCTGGGCTCGGGCGGAGGCGTGCGGTCGCGCCCTCGGACGAGGCCGGGCGGGATCGGATCAGGAGACCACGCTCGGTCACACGTCGACGATGACGGGCGCGATGTGCCCCGGTAACCAGCCGGTGAGCACACTGCACTTTAGCTCGCGATCCCCCGGACGTGCGGGGTGAACAGCGGGTGATTGATGCGTTCGACTAGAACTGGGGACACGAACGGGGCCCTCCAGGACCTGCCGCGCTCACCGGGGACGGGCAACCGCCGGTCAGCGCAGCGGGATGTGCCCGCTGAGCGTGTCGTCGACCTGCTCGACGGCGCCCTCGCGTGCGGCGTCGTCGGCGGCGGATCCGGCGTTCTCCTCGACGGGCGCCGGGTCGTCGCCGTGCACGGCGGCGGCGTCGTGGCGGGGGTCGACGTCGTGGTCTGCGGGATCGTGGCTCTGGGTGTCGCTCAAGGGGCGCCTCCTCGTGTCGTCCGCCGCCGACGGGCGACGGCCGGGGCCAGGACGGCCCCGTCCCGCCGACCGTACCCGCACGCACCCGGCTCCGACGCTGTAGACAGGGGGAGGCGCAGCGAGCGCCGCCCCGACCCAGGAAGAGTGCAGACGATGTCGTCATCCACCCCGTCCCCCACGGCCCTCCGCGTCGCCGTCACCGGAGGCAGCGGCAAGCTCGGCCGTGCCGTCGTCCGCGACCTCGCCGAGCACGGCTGGGAGGTCGTGCTGCTCGACCGTGTGCCGAGCCCGGACCCCGTGGAGGGCGTCACCTACGTGCAGGTCGACCTGTCCGACTACGGCCAGGTGCTCCAGGCGCTGACGCACGTCGACGACCGGTACGACTCCATCGACGCCGTCGTCCACCTCGGCGCGATCCCGGCACCGGGCCTCGTGCCGAACGCGACGCTGTTCCACAACAACGTCACCGGCAGCTACAACGTCTTCGCGGCCGCGCGTGCCGCCCACATCAGGAACGTCGTGTGGGCCTCGAGCGAGACCCTGCTCGGCATCCCCTTCGACCTCGACCCGCCTTACCTGCCCCTCGACGAGGAGTACCCGGTCCGGCCCGAGTCGTCGTACTCGCTCGGCAAGGCCCTCGACGAGGAGATGGCCCGGCACTTCACCCGCTGGGACCGCCAGCTCAAGATGATCGGCCTGCGCTTCTCGAACGTCATGGACGACGGCGACTACGCCGAGTTCCCGTGGGACGAGACCCCCGAGAAGAAGACCTTCAACCTGTTCTCGTACATCGACGCCCGCGACGGCGCCCAGGCCGTGCGCAAGGCCCTCGAGAGCGACCTCGTCGGCTACGAGGCGTTCATCATCGCGGCGACCGACACCGTCATGAACACGCCCACGACCCTGCTCGCCGACCAGTTCTGGCCGACGGTCGAGCGCCGCGCGGCCGTCGAGGGCACCGACTCGCTGCTGAGCAGCGACAAGGCCCGCGACCTGCTCGGCTTCGTCCCCGAGTACAGCTGGCGCACCTGGGGCGACCGCGTCGGCAAGCAGGAGGCGCGGGTCGACGAGCAGACGGACGACGACCTGTAGGGGGCTGCCTCAGCAGAAGTCCTTGAGGGTCGACGTGCTGCGGATGACCTCGATGGCGCCGTCGGTGCTGTGGACGGACGCGCCGTGGGGGCTCCACTCGTCGCCGCTGATCTGCGTCGTGCGGTCGAGGTCGTAGACGATGCCGAGGTCGCGCCCCGGCTCGACCGAGAAGTCGTCCTTCACCGTGGCGTCCGTCGCGGCGTCGAGCGGCGCGATCGGGTCGCCCACGGCGAGACCTCCGGTCGTCTCGATCCTCACGCTGCGGCCGTCCGGGGTCACGACGGCGGCGTCCCGCGCGGTGAAGGTCAGCGTGCCCTCGTCCGTGTAGAGGTCCGGCGTGCCGATGTGGGTGGCCGTGCCCCAGCCCCACCGGGTCTGGGCGGCGATGCAGTGGTCGGCCTCGACGCCCTCGGCCCGGGGCTCGCCGAGCACGCGGGAGAGCAGCGTCACGGCGTCGTCGAGCGGGAGCACCACGACGTCGAGCATCGCCAGCTCGGTCTCGTCCTGGCGCAGCGAGAGACCGGCCGCGGAGACGACGATCGTGTCGACGGCGGCCAGCTCGTCGACGGGCGTCGGCTCCGGGGTCGCCGTGCTCGGGGGCTCGGCGCCGGCGGTCACCGTCGCCGTCGCCGTCGGCACCGAGCCGACGACGTCTCCGCCCGCGCACCCGGCGACCGACGACAGCACGGCGGCGGTGACGACCGCGATCCCCCACGACGACTTCATGCTCGGCACGCTACCGTGCGACCGTCGGCCGCCGAGTCACGTTCCGGCAACGGGTGTCGTGGCCGTCTCCCCTGTGTCGCGCCGACCCGACCCGACGGGCACGGTGCTCGCCGTCGGCTCAGGCGCGCAGCACGCCCGTCGTCACGAGCTCACGCACCTGCGGCAGCAGCTCCGCCGTGAGCGCGACCTCGTCGGCCCCGAGCAGCTGCGAGAGAGCGCCGACGATCGCGCCCACGCTGAGCTCGCCGTCGCAGGCGCCGACGAGCGCCGACAGCGCCGTGCCCGACTCGACCGACCGGGCGAAGCCGCCGCCCTGCCTCAGGGTGATGACCGTGGGGTCGTCGTTGCCCGGCCAGTAGTGCCGCTCCTCCGTGACGTCGCCCGCGACCGTGAGGCGGGCGCCGAGCAGGGCGTCGTCGTCGAGGGCGCGCAGCAGGTCGAGGGCGTCCAGCGTCGCGCCGAGGTGGCCGCCGAGGCCCACGTCGTTCGACCCGATGCCCCCGAGGAGGCGCTCCGTGCGCACCACGGGACCGGCCGAGGGATCGGCGGGTCGCCTCAGCGTCACGTAGCCGAAGCCGATCTCGACGATGCCCCGCTGCTCGAAGTCGCCGAGCCAGGCGTCGTAGAGCCGCTCGAAGTCGGCGGTGCCGGCGCGCGTGCCGCCGTCGCGGATCCACGTCTCGGCGTAGGCGGCGGGGTCCTGCAGCTCGCGCTCGACCACCCACACGTCGAGGGGCACGTCGCTGCGGGCCGCCCAGTCGGCGACCGACCAGGCGCCGCGCTTGCTGGGGGCCGAGCCCGCGCCTCCGGTCTCCCAGTTGCCGAGCAGCTGCGCGACGCCGCCGGGCGCGAGATGGCGACCGACCTGGGCGACGACGGACGCGACGAGGTCGTCGCCGACCATGCCGCCGTCCCGGTACTCGTACTCGGGCACGCCCTCGGAACGGGGCGTGATGACGAATGGGGGGTTCGAGACGACGTGGTCGAACGTCTCGCCCTCGACGGGATCGAAGAGGCTGCCGAGGCGGAACTCGATCCCGTCGACGATGTTGAGGGCCGCGTTGAACGCGGCGAAGTCGAGGGCGCGCTGCGAGATGTCGGTCGCGACGACGTGGCGGGCGTGGCGGGCGACGTGCATCGCCTGGATGCCGCAGCCGGTGCCGAGGTCGAGGGCCCGGTCGACGGTGCGCGGGATCATCAGCCCCGCGAGCGTGGCCGAGGCTCCCCCGACGCCGAGCACGTGGTCCTCGCGGAGAGCCCCGCCCAGGGCGAGTTCGCCCAGGTCGGAGGCGATCCACCAGCTGGCCTCGCCCGACGCGTCGACGAAGGAGTACGGCCGGAGGTCGACCCGCGCACGGATCTCGTCCCCCACGACGTCGACGAGCCCGAGTCGGCGGGCGCCCTCGGTGCCGAGCGTCGGCAGCGCGGCCTCGACCTCGTCCACGGGCTGCTCCCAGCCCAGGACGAAGAGCATCGCCAGCGTGGCCGCCGGGCGGAGGGACGGCACGAGGGAGGCGCTGCGCACGAGGGCGCGCCGGGCCGCGACGCGCTCCCCCCGGAACAGCGCCGCGCCGGCACCGGGTCCCCAGGCGTCGGGCCCGCTCAGCCGGTCGACCGTGAAGTCCGAGGTGGCGAGGTCGGCCCGGAGGCGCGCGAGCAGGTCGGGATCACGGGAGTCGAGAGGCACGCCTCCATCTTCGCGGACGTGCGCGCCGCCCGGGAACGACCGTGCCGCCCGCCCACGAGGGCGAGCGGCACGGCGGCGACCTGAGGTCAGCTCCGGCAAGCCCTGGGGACGAGGACCGCGCCCCGCCCCGCGGCTCCCGGCTCAGGCCGTCAGTTGACGAAGACGACGTCCTCGTAGTCGTAGCCCGGCGCGATCTGCAGCACGAGCTGTTCGGGGTCGGCGACCGAGTAGCCCTCGAGCCAGCTGACCGACTGCCCCGCAGGGACGGCCGTCGACGGAGACAGCCCGACCTTCTGGGCCGAGTCGAAGACCCGGTCGCCCTCGACGCCGCCGGACGACACCGACGAGTAGACCAGCGACGGGTCGAAGTTCGCGCCCGTGCCGTTCTCGACGGTGATGCTCACGGTGATGTCGGCCGCCTGCTCTGAGGTGTCCGAGTACTCGCTCGGCGTGAACGGCTGCGGCGCGGACACGGTGACGGAGATGCCGTCGTCGTACGTCCAGGTCTCGCCGAAGGCGAGGTTCTCGCCCGACGCGGCGCCGTCGGACTCGTCGTCGCTCGTCGACGAGTCGGACCCCTGCCCCTGGCCGGAGAGGTCGTCGTAGTCGTCGCGCACGCCCTGGGCCGCGACGAGCGCGATCACGACGACGGCCACGGACACGAGCACCGCGAGGCCGGACACCGCGGCGCCGGCGATCGCGAGCACGCGGCCGCCGGACTTCTTGACCAGCGCGACGATGCCGAGCGCGAGGCCGACGAGCGCGATGACGCCGCCGACCACGAGCCACGACAGCAGCAAGCCCACGCCGCCGAGCACCAGCGAGGCGATCGCGAGGCCCTTGCCGCCCTGGGCGCCCGGTCCCTGGCCGTACGGGGCCGAGCCGCCGGGCGCCCCGCCGTAGGGGGGCTGACCAGGCTGCCCGTACGCGGGCTGGCCGTAGGCGGGCTGGCCGGGCTGTCCGTAGGGCGACTGCCCGGCGGGCGCCTGTCCGTAGGGCGACTGCCCGGCGGGCGGCTGTCCGTACGGCGACTGCCCGGCGGGCGCCTGTCCGTACGGCGACTGCCCCGGCTGGCCGGTGCCGTAGCCGGGTGCCGACTGCCCCTGCGCTCCCGCAGGCGGCACGGGCGCGTCGCCGTAGCGAGGGGTCGCCGCGGAGGCCGGGGGCCCCCCGGCGGGCGCCGACGACGGAGGCGCCGCCTGGGCACCGGGCACCGAGGCGTCCGGCACGCCGGGCCCCGGGTACGGGGCGGGCGGCGGCGGGGCCGAGGGAGACTGCGGAGGGGTGGGCTCGGAGGGGCCGGTCGGCTGCTGCGGATCGCTCATGTCCACGAGCATGGCATCGACTGCACGACCTGCACGATCAGGACCCGCCCTCCGGCGAGATCCGTGCACAGAACGATCGGTGGGGAGGACCGTCGGTACCGCCGCGAGACGGCGTTCCCCGATGACATCGCCCCCCCACACGACGAAGGCCCTCCCGATCGGGAGGGCCTTCGTGGTGGTGCTGGTGGAGCTAAGGGGATTCGAACCCCTGACCTTCTCATTGCGAACGAGACGCGCTACCAACTGCGCCATAGCCCCAGGACCTGCTGAGCAACGATAGCACCCGAGGAGGCGAGGGTCCGAATCGACGCGACGGGCGCCTCCTCGACACGGCTCAGACCGCGCGACGACGCTCCAGCGCCTCGTCGAGACGGAAGCTCGGCTCGCCGAGGTCGTCGACGATGCCCATGCGCGCGAAGCGGCTGGGAGCGGCCGCCGGGGCCGGGGTCGTGGCGGCAGCGGTGGGCTCCTGGGCAGACGGGGACGACCCCGCTGCAGCGGTCGAGGGTACAGCCACGCGCGGGGCGGACAGCGCGGCCTCGGCCCGCGCGGCCTCCCGCAGGGCCTGGTGCTGAGCACGCTGCGACTCGCGCAGGGCCTGCACCGAGCGCTCCGACTGGCGGCGCAGCTCGTCCGCGGGCGACCCCGCGGTGGAGGCGCGGGCATCGGCCGACATGGCAGCGGCAGCCGGCCGCGTCGACGGACGCTGTCGCCCTCGGCGCAGGTACAGCGGCGTCGGCACGGGCACGGGAGTCCACTCCCGCGACACGGGCTCGACGTCGGCCTCCGCCCGCGGCTCGCCGAGCGACGACGAGAAGTCCTTCAGGGGCTGCGCGACCCGGGGCGCCGTCGTCGCCTTGCGACGGGCGCGGGCCTGCGACACGGCGGACAGCTGCGCCAGCATGGCGACGGCCCCGCCGCCGAAGGCGAGACCGGCGACGGAGACGACCCACGACGAGACGACGATCCCCGCGACGACGGCGACGACGCTGGCGACGAGCACGAGCGTCGAGACGAGCCGGGAGCGGCGGAGGCGGCGCGCGGCCAGCACGGGGTCGTGGTCGGCGGCGCGGAGAACCGGGGCCGCCGCGGCGAGCTCGCGGGTGACGGCCCTCTGGCGCGCGGCCTCGTGGGCCCGGCGCAGGGCCTCCCGCTTCGCCTCCTCGCGGGCGAGGATGCGCTGCGCGTCGGCGACGGACTTCGCGTTGGCCTCGATGCGCACCTCCTCGGGCAGCTCGGCGGTCTGGGCGAGGATGCGGAGGGTCTGCTGCAGGCGGACGGCGTTGCGCTCGGTCGCCAGGTACTCCTGACGCCGCTGCCACGTGGGCACCAGGTAGACGAGCCAGAGCACGGCGACGAGCGCCAGCACGAGGCCCCCGCCCCACGACCCGATGTCCATGCTGACGAGGGTATGAGCGGAGGCGCGGCCCGTCGGCCATGCCGTGGGGTGTGTCTCACCAGATCTGAGGGCGTGGCCGTCAGATCTGCCGGGCCTCCGGCCCGATCCGGCTAGAGCGGGAGCGCCCGCTCGGCCTCGGCGATCGCCTCGGCGGGCACGCTGCCCTGGCCGACCGGCACGGTGCCCGACCGCCACCGGTGCAGGACGCCCTCGGGCACCTCCTCGGCCACCAGGGCGAAGCAGAAGTGGTCGCGCCACATGCCGTTGATGTGGATGTAGCGGCGACGCAGCCCCTCGTAGCGGAAGCCGAGCTTCTCGACGACCCGGAGGCTCGGCCCGTTCTCGGGGCGGATGCAGATCTCCATGCGGTGCAGCCCGAGCGCACGGAAGCAGTGGTCGGTCGCGAGCGCGACCGCCGTCGGCGTCACGTCGTTGCCGGCGGCCGACCGCGTCACCCAGTAGCCGATCGTCGCCGAGCCGAGCGAGCCGTAGGTGATGCCGCTGACGTTGAGCTGGCCGACGAACCGGCCGTCGAGCTCCACGGCGAACGGCAGGCCGAGGCCGGCCCGGGCGTTGACCTGCAGCGAGCGGATGCTGGCGCGGACGTCGTGGCTCGTGAACCCGTTCGGGTTCGTGGCCTCCCACTGCCGCAGCCACGACCGGTTCTCGGTCAGCGCCTGGTCGAGGTCACGCGTGTCACGCAGGCGGAGGGGCCGGATGCCGACCCGCCCCTCCACCAGCGTGGGGATGCTCGTCACGTGGTGGTCGCCTACTCCAGCCCAGCCGCGAACTCCTTGAGCCACGGGCGGAGCTCGTCGCCGAGGTCCTCCCGGTCGCTCGCGAGCTGCACGATGGCCTTGATGTAGTCGAGCTTGTCGCCGGTGTCGTAGCGACGACCGCGGAAGACGACGCCGTAGACGCCGCCCGTCCACTCCTCGGCGCTCGCCATCTTCATCAGCGCGTCGGTCAGCTGGATCTCGCCGCCCTTGCCCGGCTCCTGCTTCTCGAGGACGTCGAAGACCTCGGGGCGGATGACGTACCGGCCGATGATGGCCAGGTTGCTGGGCGCCTCGCCCTGCGGGGGCTTCTCGACCAGGCCGGTGATCTTGACGACGTCGTCCTCGTCGGTCGGCTCGACCGTCGTGATGCCGTAGAGGTGCGTCATCGAGGGATCGACCTCGAGCAGCGCGACGACGGTGGCGTTCTTCTCGCCCTGCACGTCGATCATGCGGGTCAGCAGCGGGTCGCGGGCGTCGATGATGTCGTCGCCGAGCAGCACGGCGAAGGGCTCGCGGCCCACGTGCATCTTGGCGCGGAGCACCGCGTGGCCGAGGCCGAGCGGGTCGCCCTGGCGCACGTAGTGCATGTCGGCGAGGTCGGTCGACTGGTTCACCTTGGCGAGCTTGTCGTGGTCGCCCTTCTTCTTGAGGGTCTCCTCGAGCTCGGACACGTGGTCGAAGTGGTTCTCGAGCGCGTTCTTGTTGCGCCCGGTGATCATGAGGACGTCGGTGAGGCCGGCGTTCACGGCCTCCTCGACGACGTACTGGATCGCCGGCTTGTCGACGACGGGGAGCATCTCCTTAGGCATTGCTTTGGTCGCGGGGAGGAATCGGGTACCCAGGCCGGCGGCGGGGATGACTGCTTTGCTGATCGTGAAGCCCATGCGGCTCAGCGTATCCACCTGCGGCGCTCCGCGGGGGGCACAATCGCTGCCCGTACCATCGGGGACATGACGGACGAGGTCGGCAACGCCAAGCGCGCACTCCGAGCGGAGCTGCGTCAGCGGCGACGCAACCAGGGCGACCACGCCCGCGAGCAGGCCTCCGCCGGGCTCACCCGGCACCTGATCGACCTCGCCTCCGGCCTGTCGGTGCGGTCGGTGTCCGCCTACCTCTCGACGGCCGACGAGCCGGACACCCGCCCGTTCCTCGCCTGGGCCTCCGCGAACGACGTGCGCGTGCTGTTCCCGATCTCGCGGCCCGACGGCCTGCTCGACTGGGCCGTCGGCGACGGCGAGGCCGAGACCCTCGGGCTGTTCGACCTGCCCGAGCCCGTGGGCGAGGTGCTCAGCCCGATGGCGATCAACGACGTCGACCTGATCATCGTGCCGGCCGCGAGCATCGACCACACCGGCATGCGGATGGGCTGGGGCCGCGGCTACTTCGACAAGACCCTCGGATCCATGGAGAAGCGCCCGCCGGTCTATGCTGTGGTGTTCGATTCCGAGTACGTGGAGCAGGTGCCGCGCGAGCGTCACGACCAGCCCGTCGACGGCGTCGTCACCCCCAGCGGCATCCACGAGTTCTGACCTCGTCGCCCGCCTCCTCGACACAGCTAGGACGCCCGTGCCCACCTACTCGTACCGCTGCACCGAGTGCGGCAACGCCTTCGACGTCGTCCAGTCGTTCACCGACGACTCCCTGACGGTCTGCCCCGTCTGCCAGGGCACGCTGCGCAAGGTCTTCAGCCCCGTCGGCGTCACCTTCAACGGGTCGGGCTTCTACCGCACCGACTCGCGCAGCGGCTCGGGCTCCTCCGCGTCGTCCGAGAAGAAGAGCGCAGGAGGCGGCGGCGCGGCCACGGGGTCGGGCGGGTCGTCGGGCGGCTCGGGCGGGTCGTCGTCCGGCGGCTCCGGCTCGGGTGGTTCGTCGTCCGGCGGGTCGTCCTCCGGCGGCTCCTCCTCGGGCGGCTCCTCCTCGGGCGGATCGTCGTCGGGCGGCTCGAGCAGCTCGTCCTGACGCACGGCTCCCCCGTGTGCCCCGGGAGTGGTTAGGTGGTCGGCGACACGACCACCCCTCGACCAGAAGGAGCACGCCTGTGAAGGGCTTCAAGGAATTCGTCCTGCGCGGCAACGTGATCGACCTGGCTGTCGCCGTGGTCATCGGTGCCGCGTTCACCGCCATCGTCACCTCGCTCGTGACCAACATCTTCAACCCGCTGGTCGGCGCCGCGTTCAACGCCTCGATGCTCGACGAGGCCCTGGTCGTGGCGATCCCCACGGTGGGCGGCGGCGACCCGGCCGAGCTGAAGTTCGGCGCCGTGATCGGTGCGCTGATCAACTTCGTCATCATCGCCGCGGTCGTCTACTTCTGCCTCGTGCTGCCGGTGAACGGCCTGCTCAAGCGCACCTTCGCTCGGCAGTCCGACCAGACCGTGCCGCCGGCCGACGTGCCGCCGACCGACGTGGAGCTCCTCAGCGAGATCCGGGACCTGCTCCGGGCGCAGTCCGGCGTCGACGCCGCACCGACGGGCCACGGCAGCCACGCAGCCGACCCGACGCCCGCCGACGGCGTCGGCCGCGCCAACGGTCCCCTCGGGAGCCGCTGAGCCGGGGCTCAGCCCCAGTGGGGCGGGACGTCCGCGCGCAGCTGCTGGTCGTTCTCCCCCGACGAGTGCCGGGGAGGCTCGGGTGCGGGCGCGGGATCGCTGCCGGGCACCGGGTCGGTCGAGACCCGCCGCCCGCCGCGACGCCGCACCACGAGGGGCGGGGACGCGACCGTCTCGACGACCGCAGGGTCGACGTTCGGCCGACCCGCACCTCCTGCGGGCACGTCGTCGGGGCGCAGCGACGTCACGGTGCTCAGAGCCGGTTGACGTGCTGGCGGGCCGACAGGGTCGGGACCTCCTGCGTGCGCGAGCCGTCGATGCCGAGCACCTCCGCCACGCGGGCGGCGACGGCGTCGGGGTCAGTGAACAACTGGAAGGCGTGCACGCGCACGTAGTGCCAGCCGAGGCGGCGCAGGGTCTCAGGCCTGGCACGCAGCGACTCGCGCAGGCTGGTGCGCGACAGGGTCGTGTCCGTCTCGATCGTCACGCAGACGCCGTCGTGGGCCGCGACGAGGCCGAGCTTGCCGCGGTGCCCCAGCGCCACGGGGATGCCCTTGGCCTCGAGACGACGCGCCAGGTCGACGAGCATCGGGTCGGAGTCGTCGGGCACGTGCTCGGCCGTCGTGCGGGCCTGCACCTCGGTGAGGATCTCGGAGAGCGCCACGGTGCCGTGGCCCATGCGACCGCCGTCGATGTCGGCGGGCTGGAAGCAGGTGACGATGATCATCGAGCGCCGGGCGCGCGTCATCGCGACGGCGAGCAGCCTCTCGCCGCCGGGCTGGCCGAGGGGGCCGAAGTCGCTCAGCACGCGGCCGTGCGGGGTGCGCCCGTAACCGATGGAGAAGACGACGTGGTCGCGGCTCTGCGCGACGCTCTGCTCGAGCGTCGCCACCATGAAGGGCTCGCCACGGTCGCCCACGACGAACTCCGTGAGGTCTTTGTGGCCGGACACCGCGGTGAGCACGGCCTGCTGCACGCGCACGGCGTGCTTCGCGCTCGCGGTGATGACCATGAGCGACTCGGCCGGCCGGGTGCGGGCGTGCTCGACGACGAGCGAGACGACGCGGTCGACCTCGGCGTCCACGCTCTCGACGGCGCCGGACTCGGGGTCGGGCACGGCCGTGCCGCCCGAGACGTAGTCGAGCGCGATGCTGCCGTGCCCGAGGAAGCTGCCGGCCCAGGGCAGCGACTCGATGCGCCCGCCGTAGAAGCGGCGGTTGACGAGCTCGGCGAGGTCCTCGCCGCCGGCGCGGTAGCTGCGCGTGAGCGACAGCGTCGGCAGCAGGGTCGAGAGACGGGCGAGGGCGCTGTCGGCGTGCAGGGCGTCGAGCTCGGCGTCGTCGTGGCGCGGCGGCTGCTTGCCCGGCGTGACGGCGATGTCGAACTCGGACGGGGTCTGCGTCACCGGGTCGCCGAAGGCCACGGTCTGCTTGCCGCGACGGATGGCCCCGACGTTCTCGGCGATGGTCGTCGCCCCGGCGTCGACGAGCACGACGGTGTCGAAGGGCACCGTGTCGGCGATCGTGTGCACCTCGTAGGGCGAGGCGAGCCAGACCGGCGCGATGGCGCGCGACAGGTGCGGCGCGGCGTCGTGCAGCAGCCTCGCGGTGAGGTGCGGCTGGCGCAGCAGCGCCTTGAGCGCCGACGCCTCGTCCGGCCAGTCGACGAGCCCGATCTTCCAGTTCTCGGCGAGCTGCCAGCCGAGCAGCTGGGCGCTGCCCGCGGCGTGGGCCTCGTCGACGAGGCGGAAGTCGGCCTCGAGCCGGTCGAGCATCGCGGTGTTCGCGCCGAGCAGGGCGCGGTCGGCCTCGAGCAGCGACTCGAGGGCCGATCGCCACCACGCGAGCTCGAGCTCGGCGGCGACCTGCTGCTCCGGCACGTGGCGGTTCGCGAGATCGGTGATGAGCGGCGTCAGCTCGAGGTCGCGCAGCGTCGTCATCAGCTCGGTGCGCTCCTGCAGGTTCTGCAGCACGTCGCTCTCGGCGGCGAGGTCGCGCAGGCGCGGCTGCAGCTCGGCGACGCCGATCTCGGTGAGGCCGTCCTCGCCGTGCAGGCCGAGCGGGACGTCGAGACGCTCCAGGTCCTGGCTGACCTGCTGGTGCAGCACGTGGGCGTCGGCGATGCCCGTGGGGACCTCGGGCGGCGTGCCCGCGACGACGTAGCGCTGCCACGCGATGCGCTGCTGCTGGATGCGCTGCAGGGCGCCGTGCAGGTCGGCGATGTGGACGCCGGGCCGCACGTACTCCTTGGCGAGCTTCTTGAGGCGGCGCCGGTTGGCGCTCGACATGTCGGGCGCCTCGCGCTTCGGGGCGGTCGCGGCGACGAGCTCGGCGACGGAGCGGTCGAACACCACGGGCTGGAACTTGTCGAGGGTGTCGCGGATCTCGATGAGGAGGCGCAGGTAGACGCCCAGCTCGGCCACCGACTCGAAGGGGCGCATCCGGGTGCTGCCGATCACCTCCTGGGCTCGCTCGAGCAGGCGGGGCAGGTCGCGGTGGTGCAGGTTCTTGGCCAGCTGGTGCGCGTCGCCGGCACCGAACGAGTCGGTGAAGCGGGCTCCGTACCAGGGCGAGTCGCCCGGTCCGTAGCGGAACTCGCCCAGGTTGGCGGCGTTGACCATCGTCTCGGCCACGCGGCGGCGCCCGTCGACCATCGCCTCGACGCTGCGCCGGCTGAGCCGGGCCGTGGTGGCGGGAGGCGCGGGCAGCAAGGCGAGACGCGACAGCTCGGTGAGGCAGTCGAGCACCGAGACGCCCAGCCCCTCGTCGCGCTTGCTCAGCGCGCCGCGGTAGTCGACGAGCACCTTGCGGAGGCGCACGAGGGCGTCGTCGACCTCGCCCATCTGCGGGTGGGCGGCCTTCTCGTCGCGGCTGATGGCCCGGATCACGTCGCGTCGCAGCGTGGTGGGCGAGACGGCGACGCCGGGCAGGCCGATGTCGGCCAGTCGCGCGGTGATGCCCCGCAGGGAGGCGCGGCGCGCGCTGACGACGAGCACCCGCTTGTTCTGCGACACCAGCCGGCCGATCGCGTTGACGATCGTCTGCGTGCCGCCGGTGCCGGGCAGGGTCTTGACGACGACCGAGGCGCCGGCCGCGATCTGCGCGACGACGTTCTCCTGCTCGGGATCGGCGTCGAGCAGCAGGGTGTCGGTCTCGGGGCTGCGCTCGTCCTGCGGGGTGGCCGTCGTCGGGCGGTAGCCCTCCTGCACCTGTCGGATGGCCATGGCGTTGCCGCCGAGGGCGTCGAGCACGGGGTGGCCGAGCTCACGGGCGTCGAGGGCCATCTCGGTGGAGACCTCGGCGAAGGTCGACACGACGAGGCGCGGCTGCACGGTGAACCAGTCGAGGTGGGCGGTCAGCCCGCGCAGGCGGTCGATGACGGGGTTGGGCGTGAACGAGCCCTCGCGGCTGGCGAGCGCGACGAACGCGTCGGCGTCGAGCGAGATGTCGAACTGGTCGTGCAGCGCGTCGGCGAGGGCCGGGTTGAGGAACGGCTCGCCGAGCAGCTTGACCTCGAAGTCGCGGCCGTGGCGCCGGATCGCGAGCGGGCGCAGCAGCACGGGGGCACGGTGGTCGACGCCGGCGAACGACCAGGCGGCCACGCCGATGGCCAGGTGGACGGCGTCGATGCCGCGGACCGTCGCGAGCTCGAGGCCCTTCGCCGCGATCTCACCTGCGGCGACGCGCGCCGTGCGGAGGGCCAGGTCGTCGCGGATGAGGCTGGAGAGAAGGGTGGTCTTGCCGGTGATGAACTGCGCGAGGCCGCCGGGGTGGGTCGTGCTCAGCTCGATGCGGGCACGCTGCTCGTCGCCGAAGTGCAGCAGCGTCGAGGTGCCGCCCACGACGCTCAGCTGATCACGCCAGCCGACCCGCGACGGCTCCGCCACGTTCCCCACGGCCAGGCCGGGGTCGCCGAGGCTGACGGTGCCCGGGGAGGCCGCTCCTCCGGGCGCGCCCGTCGGGGCGACCACGGGACGGGTCCCGTCGTCGTCGTCGTCATGCTGTCTGTCGGCGCGCCACACACGGCCACCTTAAGCCGTCGTCACCGTGATCCGCCTCAGGACGGGCCGGGCGGCGGAGACTGCGGGCCGTGCTGTCGTGTCATCGGCGGTGCTGCCCGTCATGTCAACGGTGATGCTGCGTCATCGTCGCCGCGTGCTGCGCGGCGTGGCGCCTGGTCGCAGAACGAGCGCCCCTCACGTCATCAGCCGATATCTCTATCTATATCCGTTCGTGTGACACGCCAGTGCAGTACCGTCGGCGTCAACGGTCCTGTGGTGACGGCGGATGCGCCGTCACCGCGTGGCCGCTCCCCCGCCCTCCCCACGACCGGAGACCACGACATGCCCTTCGAGCAGAAGTACACCGACGAGACCCGCGAGAAGTCGCTCGCCCGAGTCCTCGAGCGCCGCGAGGCCGAGCCCGGCAACCGCGCCATCATCCGCGAGACCGCCGAGGAGTTCGAGGTCGGCGAGCAGTCGCTCCGCGGCTGGATCCGCGCCTGGGAGAAGGCGAACGCCCCCGCGGCGTCCGTCATCGCCGAGGAGGCGGCCGACACCGCCGAGGACGGCTCGGCCGTGCAGGCGGGCGCCGACCAGCACGACGAGCCCGCCGCCGCTCAGGCGCCCCGCCGAGGCCGCCCCCCGGGGAGCGGCAGCCAGGCGACGGCTGAGCGCGTCTCGGAGCTCGAGGCCGAGGTGGCGAAGCTCCGTCGCGACCGCGAGGCGCTGAAGGCCGCCATCGCGGTGCTGCTCGCCGACTGACGACGCCCGGCACGACCGGAACGGGGCCGCGCCGGGCGCGGCGACAGCGGGGGCTGTCGCCGGGCCCGACGCGGCCCCTCGTCGTGACACGCCCGAAACACGCGCTGCCTATGCTGCAGCGACGCGGGGCGAGCACAGGCCACCCCGGCACGCGAGGAGGACGTCATGGCAGGCAAGTTCATCGTCACGCAGGCGGACTCGGGCGAGTACCGCTTCGTGCTCACGGCCCCGACCGGCGAGGTGCTGGCGACCTCGGAGGGCTACCGGCAGAAGGGGGCCGCCCTGAACGGCATCGACGCTCTGCGGCGCACCGCCGCCGACGCGGTCGTCGACGACCGCACCCTGGAGCCCTCTCCCGCCCACGCCGACTGACCCGCCGCCGGCCCCGGGCCTGGCCCCTGCTGATCACTCTCGAATTCGAGAGTGATCATGCTGCAGAGGATCCCGGAACGCGGCATCGGGGCCAGTCGCGGGCAGGATCACTCTCGTTCTTCGGTCAGCGCGACCCGCGATCCGCGGGGCGGCCGGGCTCGGCGCCCGTCGCGACGGGGCGACCCGGGTCGGACGACCACGCGCTCCACGATCCGGGGAACAGCACGGGGTCGAAGCCGGCGACGGTCAGCGCCACGGCGGCGTGCGCCGCGGTGACGCCCGAGCCGCAGTAGACCGCGACCGGGGTGCCCGACGCGACCCCCGCCTCCTCGTATCTCGCACGCAGCGCCGCGGGCTCGAGGAACAGCCCGGCGGCGTCGAGGTTGCCGGCCGTCGGGACGCTCACGGCTCCCGGGACGTGCCCGGCGCGCGGGTCGACCGGCTCGACCTCGCCGCGGTAGCGCTCGCCCGCCCGGCTGTCGACGAGGACGCCGTGCGACGGGAAGACCGCGGCATCGTCCGCGTCGATCGTCGGCAGCTGCCCCGAGCCGAGCACGACGTCGCCCGGCGCGGGCTGCACGTCGCCCGTCTCGAGGGGCCGCCCCGCTGACGTCCAGGCCGTGAGCCCGCCGTCGAGCAGCCGCACGTCGGCGACGCCCGCCGCGCGCAGCGACCACCAGGCCCGGGCGGCCGACTGCCCGCCCAGGTCGTCGTAGACCACCACCGGCTCGCCCTCGCGCAGCCCCCAGCCCCGGGCCGAGCGCTGCAGCTCGTCGGTCGTCGGCAGCGGGTGCCGGCCCTCGGTCGGCGCCTGGCCGTGCCGGGCCAGCTCGCTGTCGAGATCGACGTAGACCGCGCCCGGCAGGTGGCCGGCGCGATGAGCCGGTCGCCCGTCGGGCCGGTCCAGCCGCCAGCGGACGTCGAGGAGGCGCGGCGGCCGGTCGCCGCGGAGCTCTCGCTCCAGCTCGGCCACGGAGACGAGGGGGTGCGGCGCGGGACGCGGGGTGTCGGGGCGGGCTGCGGTGTCCATGCCGCGAGGGTACCGACCGGGCCTAGGCTCGGGTCGTGCCCCACGCCCCTGCCCCGCAGTCGCCGTGGGAGGCCGCGGCGGGCGAGGCGCTCTCGGGGCTGGACCCACGCCTCCTGCCGTACTTCCGGGCGATCCCCGACGGCTCGGTCGGGCGCGGCCACGGCGTCTTCGCCCGGGCCGGCACGCCCCGGCGCTGGCTCTGGCCCGTCCTCCGGGTGCTCGGTCGCCAGGGCGTGCTGTTCGCCGCCTGGCAGCACGACGTCCCCTTCACCGTGGTGAACCGCCCCGGCCTCGACGAGGAGGGCCGGCCGGTCGTGCACGCGGTGCGCACCTTCTGCTTCTCGTCCGGCGAGCGCCGCATGGTCGACGCCGTGACGGCGACGGCCGACGGGCTCGTCGACCAGCTCGGGCACAGGAGTCGCTGGTCGGCCGACCTCGTCGCCCACGCCCGCGACGGGGCCCTGACCCTGACGTCGCGCGCCGTGCGGCTCCGTCTGGGTCGCCGGTCGGTCGCCCTGCCCGCGACCGTCTCGCCCACGGTGTCGCTGCGCGAGGAGTTCGACGCCGACGTCGGTCGTCAACGAGTCTCGGTGACCGTCGACGCACCGCTCATCGGCCGGATCTACGAGTACACGGGTCACTTCGACTACTCGGTCGAGCCCGACGACGCAGGGGGAACAGCACCATGACCGACCACATCGTCATCGCCGGCGCGTCCGGGTTCATCGGCCAGCACCTCGCCGGAGCCTGGCGCGCCCGCGGCGCTCGGGTCAGCGAGATCGGCCGCTCCGGCCCGGACGCCCGCTGGGGCGACACGTCCGCCATCGCCGCGCTGCTCGAGGGCGCCGACATGCTCGTCAACCTCGCGGGCAAGAGCGTGGACTGCCGGTACGGCCCGGCGAACCGGGCGGAGATCGTGCGCTCGCGGGTCGAGACGACCCGGGAGCTGAGGGAGGCGGTGCTCGCCTGCGCCGCGCCTCCTCGCCTCTGGCTCAACTCGTCGACCGCGACGATCTACCGGCACGCCGAGGACCGCCCGATGACGGAGTCGACGGGCGAGATCGGGAGCGGCTTCTCGGTCGACGTCGCGACCGCCTGGGAGCGCGAGTTCTTCGCCGACGACCTGCCGGGCACGCGACGCGTCGCCCTGCGCATCGCGATCGTGCTCGGCGACGGCAGTGCCCTCGTGCCGCTGCTGACGCTCGCGCGGTGGGGCCTGGGCGGGCCTCAGCTCGACGGGCCGTGGCCGGCCACGCGGGCCAGGCTCGCGGCCGGCACCTACCACCGCCAGGGCGCCGGCGGCGGACGCCAGAAGTTCAGCTGGATCCACGTCGACGACGTGCTCGGCTCGATCGACTGGCTGCGCGAGCACGACGACGTCGACGGGGTCGTCAACCTGGCGTCGCCGAACCCCAGCGACGACCGGACGATGATGGGGATCGTCCGCCGGGCCGTGGGGATGCCCGTCGGGCTGCCCGCCACGCGCTGGATGCTCGAGCTCGGCACCGCCGTGCTGCGCACCGAGACCGAGCTCGTGCTCAAGAGCCGCTGGGTCGTCCCGGAGCGGCTCGTCGACGGCGGCTACGAGTTCGTCCACCCGCACCTCGACGAGGCCGTCAAGGGGATCGTGGCGGAGCGGCGCCAGCGGGCCTGAAGCCCGGGCCGGGCCGGCGCAGGATCAGTCGAGGGGCAGCTTCGCCGAGAGCTCGGCGTCGCTCGGCTCGACGAGGTGGCTGCCGTCAGGGAAGACGACGACGGGGATCTGCGTCCGCCCGCTGACGGCGAACGCGCGGTCGGCGCCGTCGTCGACCGACTCGAGGTCGACGTAGTCGTAGGCGACGCCCTCGCGGTCGAGGAGCGCCTTCGAGCGGCGGCAGTCGCGGCACCACTCGGCGCCGAACATGAGGATGCGGTCGGGGGCTGCGTCGGACATGCGTCCATCGTACGCCGGGCCGGTCTCGCCACACCTGTCGCCCGGAGGCGCCTGCCCGACCGCGACCTGCTCGATGGGATACTGGCCGCTCACCACGAGAGGACCGCCGTGAAGAGACTCCGCGACGACCAGGCCACGATGCACCTCGTCATGATGTTGACCCTGACGTTCTCGACGGGCATCGTCGACGCGGTCGGCTACCTCGGCCTGGACCGCGTCTTCACCGCGAACATGACGGGCAACGTGGTCATCCTAGGCATGGCGATCGCGCAGGCCGACGACCTGCCCATCCTCGGCCCGGTGCTCGCGCTCGCGACGTTCCTGGTCGGCGCCGCCGCCGGAGGTCGCCTCATGCGCGGGGCGCGCGTCGGCTGGTCGGGGCGCAGCACGATCACGTTCTCGAGCACGGGAGTGCTCCTCGTCGGCCTGGGCGCCGCCTCCCTGTCCGCTCACCCCGAGGCCGGCACGCCCTGGGGCTACACCGTGACGGGGCTGCTGGGCCTCGCGATGGGCCTGCAGGCCGCGAGCGCCCGGCGCCTCGCGGTGGCCGACGTCACGACCATCGTCGTCACGTCGACGATCGTGGGGCTCGCCTCCGACTCGCGCCTCGCCGGCGGCGACGGCGCCCGGGCTCCCCGACGGGTGCTCGCCGTGCTGGCCATCCTCGCCGGCGCCGCGGCGGGTGCGCTGCTGCTGCACGTGCACATCGGCGTCGGCATGGCCGTCGCGGGCGGCCTGACGATGCTGGTCGCCCTCGCGGGTCACCTGCTGCGCGCCCGCCGCGCCGAGCTCGCCGCCGCCGAACGAGCAGCGCAGGAGGCGGCGGCCGCGTCGACGACGTCGGTCACGAAGCCCTAGGGCACGACCGCGCAGGAGGGGTCGGCCGAGCGACGCCCGGTCCGGGCCGCCCACGGACCGCGGGCGCCTCCGACTCGGCCGGTCAGGCGACCGGCTGCACCGGCGACGCCGTCTCGGCGCCGCGGCCCGTCTCGGCGGTGCGGGTCGCGAAGACCTGGCGCAGGCGGAGCAGGGCGATCTCGACCAGCTGGGCCCCCACCTCCTGCTTCTCGGCCTCGTCGTCCAGCTTGAGGCGACGGTCGAGCTCGTCGACGACCTCCTCGCGGCTGCGACCGGCCGTGCGGACGACGAAGGCGCGACCGAAGCGCTCCTCGTAGACGGCGCCTCCCTCGGCGAGCGCCTTGGCGAGCTGCGGGTCGCCCGTCTCGCGGGCCGCGCGCTGCTCACGACGCTCGTACTCGTCGGCCCCGGCGTCGCCGGTCGCGGGCTCGGCCACGAGGTCGTGGTGCTCGAGTGCCTGGTCGACCTCGTCGGCGGTGAGCTGGTCGCCGGCGCGACGGGCGGCGCCGAGGAGGGCGTCCACATCGGCGAAGGGAGCCTCGCCGGCCACCTCGTCGACCCAGCGAGGCACGGACAGGGCGGTGGCGAGCCGCTCGCGCAGCTCGCCTTCGGGGAGGTCGATCATGTCGTGAACTGTATCGGTCGGCCGGGGGCCTGGCCCCGACCCGCCGGGGCGGCGCGACGGGTCGCCCGCGCCGCGCCCGGCCGCGTGGCTAGGTTGGGCGCATGCGCATCGCCCTCGCCCAGATCTGGAGCACCCGCGACCCTGCCCGCAACCTCGTCGAGGTCGAGCGGGCGGCCGAGGAGGCGGCGGCCGGCGGAGCAGAGCTGGTCGTGTTCCCCGAGGCGACCATGACCGCATTCGGCTC
>Ga0265780_10002187_pt1 | contig 26858 bp, 16 predicted proteins | sample P1T30metagenome_FD_192432 | JGI IMG/M metagenome (GOLD analysis project Ga0265780, IMG submission 192432) | Plant litter microbial communities from East Loma Ridge, Irvine, California - P1 T30 | ecosystem: Environmental > Terrestrial > Plant litter > Unclassified | place: USA: California...
CGAATGGGCTAACCTTTCCAAGTCACAGAAGAAGAAGTTGAAGAAAGCCAAGCGCGCTTCTGTCGCAGAGAGCGAGCCATCGCAGCCCGTGACACCTGCAGAGGAATTGACAAAGGAGCTTAAGATTGAGGATGCACAGCCGGTAACTGAGACTGTCGATCTGAAAGAGCCAGCCGAAGCTTCCGCTGTCGACGAGCCGACTGTGATCGCAGAGGAGCCCGAAGCTTCGTCTATTGTTCCAGAGCTTGCCGAGGCTGCCGAAGAGCCTGTCACCAAGTCAAAGAAGGACAAGAAGAAGGCGAAGAAGTCAAAGGCCTCGTCTGTCATTGAAGGGGAGCTGTCACAGCCTGCGACACCTATGGAGGAAGTTTCTAGGGAGCTTGCTCCTTCAGTCGAGCAGCCCATTGTTCCGGAAGCCGAAGAGATCGCAGGGGAACAGAAGCCTGCCAAAGATCAAACAGCAACAGCGCCGCTAGTAGACGAGCAGCAGACGGAGCCCATCGTCGAAACTTCTGCCGAGCCTACTCCTGCCGTGGAAGAGACTGCAGATGCTCCGCTTTCGAAGAAAGACAAGAAGAAAGCGAAGAAGTCCAAGCGTGCATCTGGTGTTCAAGACGAAGCTTCTCTCCCGGCGACGCCTGTCGAGGAAGCTGCGAAGGAGCTCGGTGCCAATGACCAGTCTTCTACATCTGCAGTGATTGAGCAGCCGATTATCGAAGAGCCGCCAGCAGCACACGATACACCGCCACCCGATCAAGCAACCGAAGAGGCGGCTGCTGCAGCTACGTCCACCGAGCCCGTTGACGAGTCGACAAAACCCTCCAAGAAGGACAAGAAGAAAGCCAAAAAGCAACAAAAAGAATCAAAGAGCGAAACCGTGCCTTTTTTAGCGCTTGAGACGCCTGAGGAAGCCAATGTTTCTGATACTCAGTCGTCTCCACCCCCTTCTATACCTTCGGAGACACCTTTACTTCTCTCGGGGATACCGACCTCCTATCCCCATGTTCGTGATATTGCGTTTGTTGAAAATGGCGGCAAAAGTGTGCAGGATGAGAGTGCACGAGTGGTTGAGGAGAAAGAGATGGAGAGGAAGGCGGATGTGGATGTTGAGAAACAGGAAGAGCCTGTGGTGGAAGTTGTGGATGAAGAGAAAACCAAGGAAAAGAAAACAGACAAAAATGGCAAGAAGCGTGCATCAATTGCTGAGGAGCCTTTGCCCGAGGCTTCCTCTATAGTTGATGTTGCTGACACCATGCCAATTGAGCCTTCTGGAACCGAACAAGTTCGATCCGTGACAGAAATGACTACCGTGGAACCCGAGGTGGTCATCACAGAGCAGTCCATTGCTCAGGTCGACACTGCAAAACCCCAGCTGCCTGAGCCGCAGCCCATCGAACAGGTCAAGACAGCACCAGAAGAGAAGACCACGACAATGCCTTCAGAGCCTGAGCAAAAGAAAGTTAAGAAGCACAAGCTAGCTGCCATGTTCGAGCAAAAGGCAGTAGAGGAGAAGCCTGTTCTTCCACGCAAGCGAACACCTTTGGTTAAATCGACATCGGAGATTATTGCTACCGAACAAACTGGTGAATCTTCGAAGGAGGTCAAGGTGGAGGAAATGGTGCCGATTGTGAAGCCGGGGCCCATTGTCAGCACCGATGACAACGCAAAGCCTAGCGAAGAGATAATTTTGCCCAAGGATGTCGTCGAGCCTAGCGAATCAGTACTTACCATATCCGAGGTCGTCATGGATAAGCCGTCAGGCCCTATCGAGAGATCTCTCGAGTCTGTGAATGAGCCGCCCAAGGAGCCCACTCCAGTGTCAACAGAAACTGCACTTGATGCAGAAAGTTCGGCCGCCGCAAAGAAGGACAAGAAAAAGGTGAAGAAGGACAAGAAGAAATCTGGGACTGCGACTCCCGTCGAGGCTGTCTCTGAGGTCCCGACCACGCCAGCGGAAAAGCCAACTGTAAGCAAAACTGAAAAGACCATGCTTGAGGTAACTCCGCTTGTCGAAGAGGATGCGCCTGTCAAGGCCGAGGAGCAGTCACAAGAGATCTCTGAAGTAGTTCAGGCGAAGCCAATAGCGACCGATACACCTCGGGACATCAGTGCAGATTTGCCAAAGGAGACTTCCGAACACATTCAGGAGCAGACACCGTCAGCCGAGCAACCTCAGGACATTATTGTAGATCTCCCACAAGAGAAGTCGATCGAAGTCGAAAACACTAACGAGCCTCCGACCGCGTTTAACGATGAAGTAACCGCCACACCTTCGAAGAAAGACAAGAAGAAGAGCCATAAGGCCAAGAAACAGTCTGGAACTGCCACACCAGCTGATGAAGCTTTGCCAGAGGCGCAGCCAGAAAAGGTTGAAGAACCTCCAGCTTCAGCACCTGAGCAGACTGTCAGTCAAGCTGTTACTGAAGTCGCACCAGTGCTAGAAGAAGCGCCAGTGCTTGTGGAGGAAAACATCAAACCGAGTGCTTCTGACATGACAATCGCAATTCCGCGAGAAGAGGCATCTACCGTCGCGCTCGAACCAGTTGCTGATCTTCCTCTACAACAGGAACGAGAGGTCCAACTGCCAACAGCTGATATTCTCCACGAGGTTACAGAGCCTATTGAGGACCCGGACGTCAAGCTTTCTAAAAAAGACAAGAAGAAGGCCAAGAAATCCAAGAAAGCGTCTGGTGTCGACACGCCAATGATTGAGGACATCCCTGAGGTCGAACAGAAAGTCGAGGAGCCCGCAGTCGAACAAGTTGAGGATGTCGTCCCTTCGCGAGTCATGGAGACTCAGCCAGTCGTCGAGCAAGCTATTGAATCATTGGCGGAGACTCAACCTACCGCCGTCGAGAAAGCTGTCGACACTCTACCACAGGACGAAGCGCCAATTGTAGTGACTAAAGTGGCCAGTGATACTCAACAAGATGCACCAGCTGCCGACGCGCCCATCCAGCCAACAGAGGAGGATTGGGGTTACACGCCTCCCAAGAAAGACAAGAAAAAGAGCAAGAAGGCAAAGAAGGCAGATGATGTTGCGCCAACCATCGAACCTGTCTCCGAACTTCCGAGCGAGACAACGGAAACTATCGACAGTACTGCCACGCCGGAGAAGACAACACAGGACGCTGTTGAAGCTCAACCGCTTCCAGTCACGGACATCGACGCTGTGAGAGCCGAAGACACCACCGATGCAAAGCTCGAGAGCGAACGTGCGTTGGACGTTGTAGACACTAGCATCTTAGAGGTCACACCTCTCCCTGCACCTGAACTTCCAGTCGAGGCTCCCATTGAAGAAGAGGCGCCGACTCCCTCATCGAAGAAAGACAAGAAAAAGGCGAAGAAAGCGAAGAAGGCATCGGGCACTGCTACTCCAGTCACTGAGGAGGTTCCCGTCGTACAACCTGAACTTGCTCAAGAACCAATTGCCGACAACGTCGATATCATCAATGAACCAATCCAAGAGGTGGCAGCAGCTGTATCTCGCGATGAGCCTGTTGTGGAACAGCCTCGCGAGGTTCAACAGGAGTCCGGCCCTTTGGTTGTCGATGAGCCAGCGCTGCCTTCATCTTCTACGAAGCAAGAAGCGCAGAAGAGCGATGAGGCATTTGTCGACGCTACCATCGCCAAAGAGGAACCGCAAAAGCAAGCGAGCATAGTACAAGAACCCCTCGCTGCAACTCCTGAAGCGAGAGAAGCTGTTGTCGATGAACCTCTTGTTGCTGCTACTGAAGATTTACCGGTCGCCATCACCGCTCAGGACACCGAGAAGACTGCCCCGGATTCTGCAGCTGTGACACAAGCCGAACCTCTGGACGTTCCCTCTCCTGAGGTGTCAAAGAAGAAGAGCAAGAAGAAGGCCAAGAAATCGGGAACAGCCACGCCTATCCAAGAGGATGTTCCTGCCCCAGAATCTGAACCCTCTCGCGATCTCGAAACCCATCCGGAGACTATAGCGACCAGCAGCAAAGACACTATCGTGGAAGACGCCCAATCCCCTGCAGCACGAACGGCGCTCATACTGGACGAGCAACCGCGCATCGAACAGGCAGACATTTCCGTGCCATCGACATCGACGGAGCCTGTTGCGTTAACTGATGAGCAAGCTCCAGCTTCGACTCCCGAGCAGAGCAAGAAGAAGTCGAAGAAGTCTGGTACTGCTACACCAATCGTTGACGATACTGTTATGCCACAGCAGGAGACTATTCAGGAGACCACGCAAGATACGCCAGTGCTTGTCGAGAGTACCGACACTACCACATCTAAGCCACACAGTGACGTGGAAATTGTACGAGACATCGAAGTCCAAGAACAAGACATTCTGCCTGCAGCTATAGAGCCAGAGCCACAGCTGGATCCAACGCCACAACTTGAGGAAGACATTGCACCGACACCTTCGAAGAAGAAGTCTAAGGAGAAGGCCAAAACATCGGCCGCAGCGACACCAGTCACTGAAGACGTGCCCCAGCTCGCATCTGAAGATGTCCCGCCACCTGCCGATGAGTCGATTGTGACGCTCCGCAATGTTCAAGAACCAACTGTCGAAGCTCTTGACGCACCTGCTATGAAGGAGGACATTCCTGCGACAATCGAGCCCGTTTCGGCTCCGGAACCCGAGCTCGAAATATCTATCGACGTCAAGCCTGAAGACAATCATCTTACAGTATCGGAGGACCCCGTCATCGCACCCGAACTTGTCGCTGAGGGCACGACTTCCACGCCGTCTAAGAAGAAGAAAAAGAACAAGGGCAAAAAGTCGGAACCTCAAACGCCAGCAATCGAGTGGAGTGACCTCATGGCCACAGAAACACGCGCGATCTCCGAAGATGTGCAGCAAGCCCCAGTTTCCGAGGTCACCGAGGTCGACACCCAAGCGCCGGTTCCAGAGCCCCCTGTTTTGGCAGATGAAGTACCTCCAGAAGCCAGAAAAGAGGTGATCGTGGAAGAAAGGCCAGTTCTCGGTCGCAAGTTGAGCAAGAAAGACAAGAAGGCGCGGAAGAGCTCCATTGCCATGGAAGCGGAGCCAATAGCTCAGAGTGAAGTACCGTCTGAGATTTTGGTTGAAGCAGCACCTGTGCTAGAGATTGAGCCTACCATCGTGGAAGATTCTCGAGAACTGCCCATCAGTGAAGAGCAAGAAGTACCAGCGCTCACTGCGGAGCCTATTCACCCAGTCGAGCTTGCAGGCCAAACCGTGCCTACAGTCGATAATCCTGTTGCAGCGCCCGTAGAAGAAACCCAGACTACTATCACACAGGAAGATGCGCCGTCCACGCCAGCGAAAGGAAAAAACTCTAAGAAAGACAAGAAGAGCAAGAAACAGTCTGTGTCTCTCGACACCGTTGAAGCTGCTGAGGTCGCCGAGTCTGGCCCCGTTGAGCAGGCTCGTGACGATGCGAAGTCTTCGATCGAACCTTCCTTCGAGACAGCTGTTGTACGTGATCTGGACTCGTCGTTCGCTACTTCAAGCGAGGTCACTGATGTCCCTGCATTGAAGCCTTCGGAAGCTGTCGAGGCACCGCCGGCGCAAGCTCAAGACAGTGCTGTACAAGAACTTGAACGACAAGCTGTACTAGATGAGCCTGAAGTTGCCGTGCAGCCTCAGGCTGCGGAGAATAGCGAGCCTACCCCGGCGGCAGACATCAAGCCTGTCGAGGCTGCAGAAGCACTCAGCCGTAAGGCTTCGAAGAAGACCAAGAAGGGCAAGAAGAACAAGGACGTACTTTCTGAACAAGAGCAGCCTGAGACAATAATTTCTGCTGAGCCTACAGTAGAAAGCATTCCTCTGGACCTACCTTCGACAACAGAACAGCTCGCTTTACCCGCTCCATCAGAGTCGATCAATCGGGAGCTCGATCTCACCTCTACAACAATCGATCTGCCTACCCACGATGTCGCTACTGAGCCTCACGATCAACTTATCGAGCCAGAAAACAAGCCTGTACCGACAACTGTAGAGATCATCGACGAAGCTACCACGAACGCACAGCCTTTAGAAGATCCTAGGTCAATCGTGGATGAGGCCGAGGTGCCTACACCTTCAAAGAAGTCGAAGAAAGACAAGAAGAAGGGCAAGAAGAACAGCTTGAGTTCTGGTATCACGACGCCGATCGAAGTTGTTCCAGAACCAATGGTTGCGCCAGATGATGTTACTATCACGGAACCTACAGAATCTACCGTTCTTGATGAGCAGCCGCAGGACGCCAAGTCCATCAAAGCAGAGGCGACTGTGAGTAAAGGATCTTCCGATACACAGCCACTTCAAGAGGTCACTTCTACGACTACCCAGGATACAACTCTTCCAGCTGAGGAAATTGTGGAAGGGCCAGGACACCAGCAAATTGAAGCTGACGAGCCATCTTTGTCACGCTCTGCCTCGAAGAAGAGCAAGAAGAGGGTCAAGAAGGCACAGAACGCGCCGAATGAGCTTGATAGCGAGATTGCGACAACCGAAAGCGAGGTGTTGCCCATCACTGCACAAGAGTCTCCGAAAGAACAGGTTGATGTCTTGCCAATAATCACTGAAGCAAAACGCGAAGCCGAACAGTCCCCATCGCCACCTGCTTTGGATTCGACACAAGAAGTCCCAGAGCCAACGAGAGAGGTTGTCGAGCCTCCGTTCGACCAAGTAGCTCAAGTTCATGAGCAGCCAGAGGACAAGAAAGAACTCACCCAACCGCCAACGAACTCATCGCCAGACCTGAAAGCTGTTCAAGATGACGTCGCCGATTTCAAGCTCCGTTCTGAAGCACTCGACCAAGCTCTCGCTACACAAGAGCAACTTGACGAGCCCACTTCATCCGACCCGACCTCGTTCTTCGATGTTGTCGGCAAGCTCAGCAAGAAAGACAAGAAGAAGGGAAAGAAAGCCAAGAGTTCTGCACTCGACACTGAACCAACGACTCCTGCAGCTGAATCTGAAGCTGTGGTTGAGACGAAGGAGATTGTCGAAGAGCCACCTGCGGTCGAAATCCCATCGCGCAAGCTCAGCAAGAAGGATAAGAAGAAGGCCAAGCAGAGTGTACCTGAGGTAGTGAAGACGACTGAGACGCTTTCCGAGGATGCTGTTCCTGTCATTGAAGCTCAACAACCTACCATCGAGCAGCCGCGCGAAGAAACGAGGGAGATTACCGAAGTTAGGACTCCTCAGCCAGCTACCCAGCCAGAAGCACCGGTCGTGACAGTCAAAGAAACGCTTCCAACGCCTTTGGAAGAGCCTGTCCGCCCTGCCCAAGACGTTACTTCTATGATGACTGAGACGAGCCGCACCGACGATACCTTGACACGAGAGACTGAAACGATTACGCCATTCACCTCAACGGAAATACAGCACACTGATTCAGTTGTTCCTATCGCCAAAGCACCTGAAGCTCAGCCTGACGTGCTAGAGGCCAAGGCTATCGTTGAAGTAGAGCGACCCTCCGTCTCCCGCAAGCTTAGCAAGAAAGACAAGAAAAAGGGCAACAAGAATACATCAGTCGACGAGCCCACCAAGATCGAACAAATCCCGGAGGTCGCGTCTGAAAATGTCCACCGTGCGGAGGAGCTACCCACCGAGTCACTGCAACCTGCTGTGATGGAGAAAGATATTCCCCCAGTCGATGTCAACGTCACTGAGAGGGGGACAGCAGATACCTCGCGTATGCCTGTTGCCGACCCGGAGCTGACACCAGCATCCGTTCCCGAGATTGCTGCTGTAGACGAATTGGCCTTACCTTCCAAGAAGAGCAAGAAAGAGAAGCGCAAGTCTAAGCCTACAGCCGAGTCTGATGTCCTGCCTGATGCCGATCCTACGCCCATCTCACAGGAACATTTGAGTCATGAAGTCGTTGAGGTCGACGAGCCTGAGATCGGGCCTGCTTTGGAGCTATCAAAGAAAGAGAAGCGCAAGTCCAAGACGACGGCTCCAGCCTTCGAAGCAGAGTCAACTACACCTCTTGTCACCGAACGCAAACCTGAGCATGCGAAAGAGGCAGTCTCTGAACGCACTGATGCAGTCACTGCTGCGGCGAGGGCGGTTGTTGATCAGCCAACGAGAAGTGCACTGAACCGAGACAAAGAACCGTCACCAGCCGCCACGAGCCTCGATGCCGCTGACGCACCAACATTGGCTAAGAAGCCATCAAGAGCACATAAACTGGCTGCATTGTTCGAGCAAGGTGCATCACAAGAAGGGTCTTCAAGTCAACGAGAGCTACGAAAGGGGACCACTGGAAGTGTCAAGGATCTTGCGAAGCAGTACGAATCACAGTCACGGTCGGTAACGCCCATACAGCTGCCTACTTCAGAGAAGAGGACCGTTTCACGAGTCACTTCCGAAGCACGCCTTGGTTCTCGGTCACCCAAGAAAGACATCGACTTCGCAGGAACAGTCGCTGCTGGTCTCAAGATCTCCGGCTTTGATGACACATACGTCGTGAACGATTCTACCTTCCATCAATCGACATCACGTCACGGCACTCGTGACATAACGACTGACGATGATGTTGCTGCCGCACTCAACAGCGCCAGTGCATCGAAATTTGCTTCTCAAGGATGGACCACGCCTACTTCGTCACCCAAATTACGTCCCACGAAGGAGTCTGAGTCGAGCACTCTTCCGCCCATCGAAGTCGCCATTGCAGCTACAGACAACATATCTTTCGATCCTTTGGACGTGCTGAACGATCCCACTTTTTCTAAGTCAAACACGTCTCCTCGCGCTCTTGAGGAAGCTGATCCCTACGAGCTAGGTTCGAAGCTCAAGATGAACAAGAAGTCGAGTGGAAAGAAGAAGCGCACATCTCTGCCCGAGTCGCCTGCAGATGCTGTGCCCACTATACTTCCAAACGAGCCTATTGAAGGAGTAAGCAGAAGTGTGGAGCCACAACCGCTTGACGCGCAATCGAAGGAGCTACCTACGGAGCATGACAGCGCCTGGCTCTCTGAACCAAAGAAGGACAAGAAGGAAAAGAAAGACAAGAAGCGAGCGTCACGAACGCAGGACAGTGTTGAGTATGCAGTTGCTGAGACTCCGGCGGTTGAAGCTCTTCCAAAAGAGCCTCCTGCTGTTGAGACTCTAGCAGTTGACTCCACTACCCGCGAAAGTAAGCTTGCGGAGCCTTTGTCACAGGCGCCTATCAGTGTCGCACCAGTCAATCAAGGTGTACCAGAAAAGCAGGCACCAAAGCGAGTAACGGGCAAGGAACTCGATGAGTATCCGTTCCCTCAAGCGTCGGCACCGGAAGCTGCAGTGAGCCGCGATATGGAGAAGTCGCCAATGCTAGGACGGAAAGAACGGAAAGAGGTTGAAGAGTCGGGTGTATCATCAAAGAAGAAAGACAAGAAGAGCAGGAAAGGAAAAGAGAAGAGTGAGTCAAGGAGTGAGATGGAGGAAGAAGTACGTCCCGGCGTTTCGGTTGACAGAACACAAGACATGGCTACCGAGACACACAAACGACGATCGCATCCGGTGACGTTCGAGGAGGACCAGCCATACGAGAAGCGAACGCACCTTCGAGAGGCCACTCCCGAACTGAGGCAGGCAAAATCGACCAAGACGACAGACACTGCCAGCAATGAAAGGCCCTCGCGACAAAAGACGAGCGCCCTGGACGTAGAATTGAAAAGCCGGGGTCTCAGTCCATCTGCCGAGCCCGGCTGGTCTTTTGCCGCGGTACGCGATAGTGCGGTAGAGGTTGATGAACTACCAGTCGAAGCTAGCCCTGCTCCTTTCCGGGAAAGCACTCGCGACAGTGGCTATCATGACGCTGGTCATAGCCCAGTCATACCACAGGAACCAACGCAACGAGAAACGACATCATCTCGAGAAAAGAAGCGTAGATCCAAAGAGCCAAAGACGCCCCGCGAGAAAGCGATCCGGAACTCGCAGGACGTGGAGAACAGTCCTACGCTGCCAGAGTATCCAGCATCTGCTGGTGCCACAACGCCATCTCCACAAGAATACGCAACGAAGGAGCGTACTTCGTACCTGTTCGACTCATCACCGTCAACACGAGCATATGGCACCTCACCCGCTGTTGAGGCAGTGACGCCTGCTCATGAGAGCCGCCGATCAGCACCGACATCGACCAAAGAGATGGGCGAAGCGTCAAGATCGAGCAAGAAGCCACACGCAGTTTCTCGCGACGAGCAAGTGTCGCCTACCAAGGAGATCGAGCACAATGAGCCATATCAGTCAATCTTCGGTGATCCCAAGGAAAAGAGCACTGGACAGTCTTCGTCGCTTGTCACGCCACTGTCAAAACATGGCCGCACACCCAGTAACAACCAGCTTCACACCATCACAGAGACAAGTCCCCCTGATGACTCTCCCTTGCACAAGAAGGGCCGAGCTATCAACGATGTCGGAGCGCCAGATCGAGGGACGAAGTCAGCTCGTCGGACTGAGAGCCCCAAGCCCTTTTCAGAACGGTTGAAGTCACCACCTCCAGTAACTCCAACCCCGTTGAGCCGAAGGGGTGTGCCAGCAGCGCCCGACACCGCTGACAGGGCCTCAACGTCGATAGAATCGCCATGGAGTCAGGTACACGACAACGTAGATCGAACGATGACGCTCAGCCCTGCACGTAGGATGCCACGCTCTTCTCCAAGCTATGATCCAATCAAGCAGCAAATGGCTGAACAGCGCTCAGCAAGCGCACTCAGCCAGCGATCCATGAGCAACATCTCAAGGCTCAGATCTCCAGACCAGGAGCAGCGGTCTCTCAGCTCCGCAAGTAACCGCTCCACGCAATCCTTACGACGGGTTGACAGGAGCGCATCAGGTGACCTGAGGGCTGTATCCCGTCTTGGCGAGGCCAGTGCGCAAGACGCTAACGAGACGGACCCCAACCTCTCAGGTCTGGCACTCGCGACGGGCGCCGCCGCAGCCATCGCGGGCATCGCAGGCGCATCTAAATACGATCCCGTTAGAGGTACAGGAAAGGGTCGTCAGGCCAGTATGGCCGCCGAAACTTTTGTAAGTGTCCGAACGTAGATCAGACGGTTGTCGCACATGACGCTAACAGAGTTCAGGAGGCATGGGGCGAAGTTCCGCGCTCGCCAATGTCACCGTCGCGGCCAACGCGACCACCGAGCGTGCGCAAGCGACAAAGTATGCAATTGATCGACTTACAAACACAACTTGATGAACTTGCTGCACAAAACTCGTCGCTCGAAAATGCAAAAGCACGAGCTGAGGAGACCCTTCAAGCTACCTACCATCAACGCCAAATCGACGAGCAGCTTGTCGCAGAGGCCGCTGAAGCACGTGATCGAGAGATTCATCAAAGAGACATCGACATTGCACAGCTCAAGGATACTCTCCAAAGGCTTCAAGAAGAGATTGCAAGGCTGAGAGAGCTAAACGACACGTTGACAGAGGCCAATCGCAATCTCGCCAATGATACGAATGAGCGATATGCACAACTCCAGTCCGAAGGTCAATTGGTCCACCAGCAATGGCAGACCACACAACGCGACCTAGAGCAGCTTCGCACTCAACATCAACAGTTGACCAGAGGAGTTGAGGATGCAGTACGCGATGAGATTGGCATCGCCCTTGATGAGCGCAACGCTGAGATTGACCGTTTGAACACGGAGCTCACAGAAGCAAAGGAGCAAATCAAGACACTTCAAAAGCAGATCCTATCAGCCAAGAAGCCCAGCGAGAGTTTCCTGACGATCCGAGATGAGGACTACTTTGACAGCGCATGCCAACAACTCTGTCAGCACGTCCAGCAATGGGTGTTGCGATTCTCCAAATTCTCGGATACGCGCCCTTGTAAACTCTCGTCAGAGATTTCCGCCGATACAAGGCTCGACACGGCAACTAGGCAAAAGATCGATACACGCCTTGACAATGCCATCCTCGATGGATCAGACGTCGACAGCCTTTTGGCTGACCGCGTCAAGCGGCGAGATGTGTTCATGTCTGTAGTGATGACGATGATTTGGGAGTATGTCTTCACAAGATACCTATTTGGCATGGACCGAGAACAGCGACAGAAACTCAAGTCGCTAGAGAAGACTTTATCGGAAGTTGGTGAGTACATCGACTGTATCAAATACAAACGTCAACTAATATGCTTCTCAGGACCACCACGCGCCGTAGCTCAATGGCGAGCTATCACACTCACACTTCTTTCAAAGAGAGAAGCTTTCATACAACAGCGTGCCCAAGATACTGAAGCTGTTGTGCACGAGATCTACAGCACGCTCTCCACCCTTTTGTCGCCACCCTCTCATCTACAGCGACAAATTCAGGAATCACTACGCAACGTGATGCGCCTAGCAGTCGAGCTTTCAATCGAGATGCGCACTCAGCGCGCAGAATATATCATGCTCCCACCACTTCAACCGGAGTACGACACCAACGGCGACCTGGTCGCCAAAGTAACCTTCAATGCTTCCCTCATGAACGAGAGGTCCGGGCGCGAGACCTCCAACGACGAATTAGAAGGACGTGGAGCCATTGTCAAGATTGTGCTCTTCCCACTCGTTGTCAAAAAGGGCGACGATTTCGGAGAAGGCGAGGACGAGATTGTAGTCTGTCCTGCGCAAGTCTTGGTTCAAAGACCAAGAGACAAGAAGGTGGTCAGGATGCTTAGTGGAGCAATGAGCATCGACCGCCCAGATTCAAGAGCAAGTCGCATGACGAGTGTGGTGCCGGAGAGCTCGATCATGGACTATGAAACTGGAAGTGGTAATGTCATTTAGGGTGCTTGCATAGCATTTGGTTGTTTTCACTGTTGGTATTACTAGGCGGGCATTTGTACCGGCGTCTTTTACGAGATACCTCACGACACGATTTCCTATGTTATGGGTTTGATTTGGCGTTTCAAATTTTGGCTTGGAGTTGGACACATGGCACAAAGCTTGAGCATTTTCTTTTCATTTTATCTGTACATCTGCGTCTTCAAGACGATCATAGCGATAATCATTATTAGTTCATCTCAATCTGCACCCTTGACGAATTTGAGTCATGACTAAGGAGAGTTCGATAACCGATGATCTCAATGACCGAGCTCGTTGCCATGTGCTTCTTGGCCAACGCGTGCAAGCTCCCGGACGGCACGACCTCGGCTAGCGCGTGCTGCAGCCCCGCATTTTTCGGAAGCAGCCTCGAGGTGCCAAGTGCCAGGGTGAAGGCACTCTACTCATAAAGAGCAAGCTTGAGATGGGAGGCTAGTCATTGCGTACTGGCAGCCTTGTAGCTTGTCCAAATCTTCCTTGAACACACGACTTCAATTCCTAATTCTTAGTGTCTTTTGAAAGCCAACATGCCTATTCGGAGCGAATGGAGCCTCTCGCGTGAAGGTAAGCACAACATGCTGGGAAAGACGCCGCTTCATATGCATGCTGACTTTATGGACAGGCATCACTGGGGATACAATTGGTCGACTACTCAAGTTGACAGTACTTAATCCAGCGTTAACGCTCCCTCTCATCCTACTAGGTCGCTATACTACGCGTGGAAGCATACTCGCAGCCGAGCACAGTACCACGTTCAAGCATCTACGGACCATCCTCGGTCTTGGTCTATTGAACAGCCTCAGCGGGTGGCTCGACAGTGCGGTGACTAACAACTGGAGCAACGACACATACGATTGGAATAAGGAAATTGTGGTTGTGACGGGTGGCAGTGATGGCATCGGCAAGGTCGTGGTGCATTTGCTTGCGGAGAGGGGCATCAAGGTTGCTGTGCTAGATGTCCAGGAGCTGACATACGAGGGTAAGTACCCTGATACGAAGTATAGGGAGGCAATCACTAACAAACCTCAGCACCGCCCTCTGTTCGCTTCTTCCACTGCGATCTCTCCTCTCCCGAATCCATCGCCTCCGCCTGCTCGCAGATTCGCTCCACGCTCGGCAACCCGACCGTCCTAATCAATAATGCGGGTGTCGCACGCGGCAAGACAATTCTCGAGAGCACGGAGAAGGACATCAACCTCACATTCAAGGTCAACGCCTTCGCACACTACTACCTCGCCCAACAATTCCTGCCCGACATGGTGAGCAAGAACCACGGCCTCATCTGCACAGTCGCCAGTCTAGCTGGATTCGTTACCGCCCCGTCTATGGTCGACTACGCCGCGTCCAAAGCGTCCGCCATCGCCTTCCACGAAGGACTTGCAAGCGAGCTGGTCACACACTACAAAGCGCCCAAGGTCCGCACGGTCTTAATGTGCCAGGGCTACACACGCACCGCGCTGTTCGAAGGCTTCGACAGCAAGTTCCTGTACCCCGAGACGGTGGCGGAGGAGATTGTAAAGGCTGTTCTGGGTGGGAAATCAAAGCACATGACTCTGCCGGAGACGGCTTGGTTGATTGCACCTAGGCTGAGGAGTTTGCCGCTGTGGATGCAGTATGGGATGCGGAAGCGCTTGGATAACATGATGAAGAACTTCAAGGGAAGGCAGGTTGCGCAACCCTCGATGGCTGAGGAGAAGAAGGAGGCTGAAGGGTTGCTTAGTGGGAGTGGAAGTGAAGAAGATAGGGTTGAGGATAGCACCGTGCTTGTAGGTGAGCACTAGGCGTTTTCCTTGGTAACCACTGGTTCGTTCCATGAAAATCCAGAAGTCTATCACATACGATTGCAGGAAGTTGAATAGGAGGGTTCTTGTTTGTCGGGTGTCTGTTGTGCCTACGTGATAAGGCTGGAGCCGCCAATCTAGTCGCACATTGCAACAACATAGCCCTGGCAAGCAACCATTTCTTCCACATACGACCATAGGACAATGACAATTGGGCTTCCCGTCCGCTCAGCCTTACACAAGCATTGTACCGGTCGAGTAGTAGTTAAGTGGGTGACCATTAGCGAATTCCGACTGTTGTATGTTTTTGATATATTTTTGCCCCTGTCTGTGACAGTCGACTACATCAACTTCATTTTGGTTGCCGCGTCATCTATTGCGTACTGGACATGTTCTACTAGATGACGCGCTCGTATTATGCTTGCGTGGTTTTGTGAAGCAATCCAGTCATTCAGAGACATTATTAGACGCAGCAGACAAATACAATTCAACAGCGAAGTAAACTTAAGAATAGCGAGCATCAAAGACCAGGAAGTGACTACAGTTGTTTTAGTGATTCCATTCGGCCGTGTCCTCTTTGCTGTCTCCTCGTATACGTCAAATTGTCAATCTCGCCATTCCAACACAGCGCATTCTCTTTCAACACGACGTGGCACAATGCTATTCAAGAGAACACAGTACAAAAGCTCTCCTACACTGCACCACACTGTATTTTCATATCCTGTATCGGCCTAGCATTACCACAATACAACAATCAATCAGCAAATCTAACCACAAACATGCACAACAATATCCCCTACGACCACGATCCGTACTACCAAATCCGGGGCCCTTCACCGCCCCGAAATATGCAGGAGTATCCTCGCCCGGGCTACTACCCTTATGACTACAGGTCAGTGAGCCCCATGCCCGGTCGTCGAGGATCAGTGTACCCGGACTACAGCAGGATGCCGGGTGGACAGAACTCTCATTATCCAAGGGTGCTTGGGAGGAGGAATGGCGGGTTTTGGAACGGGGGTGGACCGGGAGAGTGGGAGCATTGGAGATAGAAGCGGAGGAGTGTTGAGGCAAGGGGGCGTGTATTAGGTGATTTCATGAGCAGATGTGATGCTGCACTGTATCCAAAGAGAGTCGGCGCAGAGCCTCATGTTCCTTGTACACTTCATCTTCGTTGAACATGTTTGCTTCATGAAATTTGTCTTAAATGGAGGAATAGTGGGCAGGCGATTCTTGTGTGCAGTGACTCAGTGTGTTTTCCTGAGGTCTCAGACTGCGACACCCTTATGTGTCCTTGCCTTTTCTCGTAAGAAGACCTCGTACAGATCATAGCACTCAGACTGAGGGCTAAAGTCCATCCATACATATTTTCGCTGGCACATGTCAGACATGTTTCTCCACGCAACAATCCCGCCAAATCAAGTTCCGCAAGCACCTGATTCCAGATCCACGGCGTGTATAAATTCCACAATTGACCGGATGCTGAACCACAGGCATAATACTGAGGAATTGCTCCCCTTGTGTTTCTTCACTACAGACGACTGCTACCGTGACGAAGTCGTACTAGAAGCTGCATCCGACGCATCGCTCACTGCAGCCATCCGGAACCTCTATCAGCGGAACGATCAGCTACTAGCAACAGAGTTACAGATTCAAGAGCAATATCCCCATCTAGTCTCGGAGAAAGACCACGCGAGGTCAATCATGAGATCCCAGCTGTGTCGCCCAAATAACGCCCTTGATTTGTCGGATACAGACATGTTGCACAATTTTCTGCAGGCATAGATTTTGAGACATGACAGCATCGTTGAGAGCGTGGAGGAGTTGAAGAAAAAGATCGATAAGAGCTTGAGGAAGGGAGGTTGGTTTTCGTCCTGGGTACGGTGATTAAGTTGGGGAATATGCTTTTTGAAGATGCAATGAACGTAGGCTGGGAAAGAGAGGAAAGTAGAGTTGCTGTTCCAATTCCGCACCTATAGCATCCTTGCAATTGTACTATTTAAGAATCACAGGTGTCAAGTACAATTTCAACAGGGCCACAACATAGTTACTAGTGCTAGTCAGCTGGTTGGGCTACCCTGATAGGGCCTACGTTTGCATGTCGGTACATTTTCTAGCTATTCAATTTTGCTGTGATCTTCTCAACCCTTGGTCATATTTCTCTGGTTGTCGTGATTTGCAATAAGCAGTAGCCTCTCATCTCTCCGCGGAGGCGAGGTCTAGGATTCTACCTCGGTCTGAGTGGCTATGATCTGAAAACACCATTGGACGGGAGCTTATGCAGTGGATGTCTTGCGTTCGTGACATATCTGCTGACTGAATGTCGTGGTCACTCGACTCTACGCAATTCTTTATTCTCTTTGAATATCAGCACTTCGGCAATCAAACGTCTAGTAGATTGACCGATAACTCAACCAACATGGATACAGTACTGCCTCCATACCAGTACACGAACCTAGGCCCTGGGGAAATTCGCCTACTTAGATCAGATGCTCATGGCGGTAGTGCTGCCTGGACTCTCGATGTCGTCAGTCTTGACTCTGCGGTCCTCGACTTCGATGCGCTTTCCTATACGTGGGGTTCACAGCTCGAGACTTACCTAATCGCTTGCAACGGAAAAGTCATGCGAGTACATTATAATCCATACTCAGCCTTGCCGTTTCTAGCGCAGCGCACGAGAGAGCTAACTCATCGACTGATATAGGTAGACGCTGTATGCATCAATCAAAAGGACGATGATAAGAAAGGTGTCTAGATCAAGTTTATGGGCTAGCTGTATCGAAGAGAAAAGCGAGTATGGGTCTGGCTAATTTGCGCTCCTGCTGAACTGCAACCGAACATCTCAAATGCTATTAGTTTGCTTCCGTACATTGTGGAAGAAGCAAAGCGACGCAAAACATCAACGTATACGTCAAGAGACGAGGATGTCGCGCTGCTATTACGCAATCTCGAACCTGAGCTATGACAAGCAATACTTTACCTCCTGCACAATTCATGGTACTTAGAAGTGTGGATTATACAAGAAGTGGCATTCGCTTCCGATATAGTGTTTCTTTGCGGGGCGGACAAAATTGACGCCGCGTTGCTCGAATCTGCAGTTGAGAATGACAGAGTCTCTTAGTGGAAAAGTTCTGACAGTAATGGCAAGCCAGTCAAGCCTGGACACATGGGCTTCGACAACTCCACGGTATTCCAGATCAGAGAGCTAGCACAAGGAAGCAAAACGTCGTTGTCACTAGACTCCGTATCTTTGCTCCTTCGTGTGACCCTTCTGATGACAGGAGAGCATACTTGCTTCCTACTACGAGATCGAGTTTACTGAATACTGGGACTCTTTAGAGAGGAAGAAATAGCTAGTCTTACGGCCGAATTTCACACTTACACTTCGGTTGCGACTTTGTATACTCAATTTGCCAGATACCTCCTGCTCAACAACGATCCAAACAAAATGCAATTTTGGTGGCGAGGTTTCAATATGGCATTCTCATTCCATAAGCTCGATGGACTTCCTTCTTGGGTGCCTGATTTCCATCATCAAGGGAGGATGACCAAGTATGTCTGTAAGCCCGCAAGCATAACGATGTTTGGGCGCAATAGTGGTGAATATTGTGCCAGTGACCAACCTATTGTTGTCACAGCAGGATCTTGCGTGGTGAATTGTTGATTCGAGGGAGATTTGTGGACGAGGTTCTAATTACTCATGCACCGTGTATAGGAAACCTTGAGAAAACAGGCGAAGAGGGAGAAGGTGCAAGATGGATCATGACTGTTGCCGAATGGCACGAAACCATTGCTCAGAGCATCTTGAAAAAGTACGAGCATGAAGACGGTTGGAATGAGATTGAACCTTGGCGCGTCTCTGAGAAGATTTACTGGAAGACGTTACTTGCTGACAACCTCTTGGACGAGTCAAAAAAGCCAATCACCATGACAATGTGTCGCGTCTTCCGTGGTACCATGCTTCACATAGCTGAGTAATGCAACCGGGTCTTGGAGTCAATGAAAAGGCACGTCTAAAAGATCAAGCCATGAAGGAGACTAAGATGTGGACACGACAGAAAAGCAGCTGGAATAGAAGAAGTGCACCCAAAAATGGGACCAAGATGCTCTGCACGTGTAAGGATGAGCTCACCCTATCAACCTATTCTGGCCAAGTTATGAAGGCTGGGCGATGGACAGCTGTCCAACACCAAACATGGACGTTTTGGCTACACTATCAAAGGCGTACAACCAGGCTATATGCTCTGCGTCTCCAATTCTGCCTCTACACCCCAAGTCTTGAGACGGATGAAGGATCGAGATGGTGGAGCCCACCAGGTCATTGGAGACGCGTACTTTGATGGAATGATGTTCGCAGAAGTGGATGCCATGGGCATAGCAGACCAGGACATCTTCCTTGTCTCAGCACGGCTCTGAGCTTTATGTTAATGTCGGGGACAAGCACGTGTCTAGAGAACGGCTATCGATTCGTTTTGGAATGAGCTGCCACAAGCTTCATGGACGTTTTCGGTATTCGCTAGCGCCTCTCGGTTGAGGTTGGTGACAGATGGGGATGCCATTGCAGCACGTGGTTCCAGCCATCTCGCGCCTTCTCAATTCCCACCGCATAAGGCTGCCGAGTCTGTCTAGCCTTCTGTCTCCCCACAATTACCATCGTACTCATCGCATCGTGCATGTACTAAACGTTTCTTTTCCGCGCACTTATGCCCGTCATGCTTCGTAATGCTTCGGCGGCTTCTCGTCATCAGCTCACCACTCCACTGCCCGGTCTAGATCGATCCTTCCACTAACCCTCTACCATAACAACGACCAAAGCAAATATCTGAGAAGCATACGATAGTCGCGCAGTCGCAAACACGACCTTACGGTTGAAGTTTCGCATTCCGCAACTGACGATCATTCTACCCCTGGAACCCTGCCAGGTACACCAGCACGCGACCCTGATCGACGCGCACATCTTCAAACCAAACACCAAGCGCGGCTACTTCCGGGCGTATGTACTATTGGCAAGCCACCGCAGCGAAAAAACGGCCGTAATGGCTGGCCTGAACTTCGCGCGGGCTTGGGCTTTCAACGACAAGTCACAGCGTGTACCTAAGCCACGCGGGCCCTGGTTAGGACGCCTGGTCCTTGCGCTACATATCCCCAAATATCGTGCACTTCTCCCAATATGTCGACATGGGCTGGAATAGTGGTGGGTATGGGCTGAGGCACAAAACATGCGAGGCCCCCGAGAGGTTTGACTGGTGACCCATACGCGGATTGATTTCTTTTAGTCTCGATCAGCCGTTCTCTTACACATTCGAGGGTTTGGTCCTGTGGTTCAAGAGCAAAGGTAGAACCTTGGAAGAAACACCAAAAGTCACAAGTTCCGACAAACATCACTCATCAGCACATGTTCCTATCTTGGCTTCGCAAATCGTACACATTTCACAATCTTCACAACATGAAGTTCGCAACTCTGCTTGCGTTCAGCGCATCGGCATATGGCATCGCTTTCGACGGCCCCCTACCCACACCGGTCACCGACCTCGTATACGCCGCCCTCAACGGCTTCACGCCCAAACCCACACCCTTACTCCCCGAGCTCTTGCGCCGCCAAAAACCCTCTTCAAATCCCGCGGTCTGCGGCTTCCTCAACGGCGATGGAGGTATGTATGTCCGGCGGCCCCGCGTGAAATTACGCCGAGAACATGCCTTCCTCCCCAACACAGCCCCCTACATATTGTTCGATTGCGATCAGCACATGCCATCCCCACAGTTCAACAGGGCCCGGGTGCATCCTGAGGCCGATTACGCCGCAGTGCCGTACCCTGTTCCCGAGGATAAACAAACTAATCCATATATAGGATTTCCCCTCTCCTGCAGCGCAGCATCGACATGCCTCTCCTCGGCCTCCGCAAACTGGTTCGGATGCTGCGCCTCCTCGTCGTGCGCCGCCATCACCCGCTGCGTGAATTCGGCATCCCTGTCCTCTTGTCTCGGTGATAAATCGTGCTTCGATGATCCCGGCGCCATGGCGTGCAGTGCGTCGGATGCGCCCTTCTGCGTCAATATGTTTGCGGGCAGTTTGAGCCATTGGGTGTGTGGCGCCACGGAGACGAGTGTGCCTGTAATGGCGACTGCGAGTACGACGGGAGATGCGAGTCGGATTGTGCAGGGGGCGAAGAGTACGGTGGGCGGATTGAGGGCGACGGCATCGTTGGCTGGGGATGCGCCGGCGAGTGCGAGTGCGGCATCGACGGGAGCAGCGGCGGTGAGGACGGCGGGGGCGATGGTGGGTGTTGCTGTTGGTGCGGTTGTGATGTTTCTTTGAGAGGGGATGGGGGGAGGCTTGTTTGCATTTACATTAGCGATTGATACCACTTCTGCGTTGGGGGTTTGTTTTAGCATTAAAAGATGGGATGGAGATAGCCAATCTGCGCATGGAAGGTTTCATAGTAGAAAAGCTTTTAATACTTTGACCGTGCGGCTTGCGCCAGAATATGCAACGCCCTTGTTGTGTATATATCCAATCTTATACCACGCACCAATATACACTTGTTTTCACGCACCTCATCTCTACAACCTAACCTGCCCCTCCCCCCTCTTGATCCCAAACTTACTCAACCTAATCCGCGGCACCACGCCCGCCAGCACCAACACACTCGCCGCAATAACCGCCCAATGTTGAATATGCGCCACATTCAAACTATACGTCGTCCAGCTCGACGCACAAATCGTCGCCAGCCCCAGCGTCGCAATCCCATAGCCCGCAGCCCTATGGTACTTGTAAATCGCTTTCGCATTGTCCACGCCGCCGTACAGCTGCGGCACGTAGTACTGCGTGAAGCCGACCAGCGCCTGGATGTACACGAGCACGTAGAACGCCAGGCCCAGGCGGGCATGCGGGGATTCGAAATGCTCGTGGCCGGGGCCGGCTTTGTTCATTTCGATGACGATGAGGCCGGCAGTGAGTGCGGAAGCGCCGAGGACGTGGAGCAAGAAGTGGACGAGAGTACCCGTACGTTTCTGCGCGGGGGTATGTGTGGGTTGAAGAACAAGGGCGGCTTGGATGGAGAGGAGGAAGCCTGCGGAGTTGAGGAGCTTACATTTCGTCAGTCCACGTTATGTGTTCAGAGAAGATCAAGGACGAGGCATGAGTGAGACGAACCGGATGCGCCGAGAAGAAGATTAATTTCTGGCTGAAAATCGCGCCCCACACTATCGCTGCGAGGATCCAGATTCCGGCTTGAGCGATGGGAGCTGTGCCTATTCACCTCGTTAGTCCTGCACCACGGAAATATTCTCACTAAAGGTTCAATAACATACCTATCCACAGGTTATTCCACACTTGCTGTCCCTCCGCCTGACTCGCGTCTCCGCGTCCACCCAGAAGCGGCTCCTCCTCACTCTGGCCCCTCGCAACATTCGCCGGAATCCCCGTCGCCGACGCCATGCTTAGAAGTCTTGCTGTCCTGTGAGTCTGCGCGCGGTGATAAGTGTCGATGGGGTCGTCGGGCATGAAGGACTAAAGACGTGGGAAAAGGCGGGGAAAAGAAAAGTGGTGTCGTTATTGATTTGGGAAACCTCGGAGGTTTGACGTGCGTGTTGTGTCTGCCTGTCGTTCTCGATGAGCGAAGATGGGTGCCGATGACGACACTACAGGGATGTGAGTGCGTGTGGCCAATTAGCGCATGGGCGAGTGTAAGATGCGTGTTGGAGCCGCGCCAATGGGGGATGTGCTGACCGGACGCGATATCAAGCATGCATCAGCCGTGCGGAGACAGGGTCACGATACTGTCCTTGGATCGAGCGAGGATGCACATCTTATTCGTGGAAAGCGTCTTGACTGTCGCCAGCCCCATATTGGCAAGAGATGTATCGATGAACGTGGGGGTATCACAATTATATTCGCTAAATATATCCTCTGATTCTCCTTCCCGTCCGATGCGTTGCTATAATACAAGACTGCGTGTCTTCATATGCACGCCCCATGTATCCAGCGCGCATTCCGCTCCCGTCTCTTCCTCTACCAGTCGAATCTGCCCACCATTACGGACGGTGAAAGACAAAACCACCGAGGAGAACGCCGTCCATGCGCCCGTAGGCAACCGTACACCCAGTAAATGCTGATGATTTCCAAAGTCCAGCCATTCCACACCGTCCAGATGCAAGCAGAGATAAATCAAGTAAGAACGCGCTGACGCGAGGAAAGGGCGGCATTCGGAAGGTGCACCTGTTCGGGTATAGGCTTTCCATACCGTCCAGGTTATTATTACACCGCGCAGGAATCGCGTGCAATGCCCGAGCGCCGTATCGCTGATGCAAGTTGTGCCGAGATCAAAATATGTTACTTAGTGATGAATGTTATAAGGAATGCGGCCGTGTCTATTTCTTCGCTTTCATGAATTCGGGGGGTTTGGATGGGTCAGCTGGGTCCAAGAATTTCGTCATGACGATGGAGAGCTGTTTGAACTCAACGGGCTTCGTCACATACGAATTGAAGCCCGCTTCCGCGCATTTGGCATAAACGTCGCCGAGAACGTTCGCGGAAAGGGCAATGATGGGAACACGTCGGTATCCGTGCTTCTTCTCCCATTTTCGTATCTCTTTGCATGCTTGGTAGCCGTCTTTGTTCGGCATGTGCAGATCGCACTGTAGTCTAGTTAGTACCAGTATAAACGTTGGCAACATGTAAAACGTACCAGAATAATTGAATAATGGCCCGGTGGCTTTGCGAAAACAGTATCAGTGCACTGGACACCATCCATGACTGTTTCAGTCTCGACATCGATTTTCGCAAGAAATTTGAGAACGACCTGTCTGTATTAGCAGAGCTTCTGTCAAGCTGGTAATAGTAGCATACCGTTTGGTTGATCTTGTTGTCCTCCACAAGTAGCACTTTGTGACCTTTGCCACCTACGCGTCGCTTGAGCTCCTCAAACACCAGCTTCTGGCTGACGACAACCTGCTGAGCGCTATCTTGATTGCGGTCTGTACTTGATTCGCGTTCTTTTTGGGGATCAAATATGACGGCAAATTTTGAGGGTTTCAAAGGACGGTAGATGAACTGCAGTCGTCGGTCGATGTGTAATTGCTCATAGTCATAGACGGGAGCCTCTTTGATCAGTTCTTTCTTCTGCGAAGGATCTGAAACCACAACAACTGAAGTGTTGCCATAGTTTATGGAGCTGAAGACCTGGTCCATGATTGCGTGTACCTCAGCAGTATCGTGCAGGACAAGGACAACGTGCGTGAAAAGGACTGGGTTGTCGCCGCCAATCATCTTTTGCGCCTCAATAATGCTCGCTTGCCCAGTCACTTGATGCGGAATGCCCTCTGGGAGTGTATTCTTGATGTGCCGTATCGTCGCTTCTCTACTATGGAGCAGCGGACAAATAACCAAGATGGAGTACATTGGCGGTTGCAAAGCGCTGCCCAGGGGCGAGAGACTGCGGTGCGCTTCAGGTCGCACCGTGCTTGTAGAGTCAATCGAGGTTGACGAGTTGTCTCGATCGCTGTCTGATCGCTTTGGTGGAAGTGCGAGATTGAGACTGGTATTCGAGGTAGAGTTAGACTGCTGGAAGAACGAGGAAGCCGATGATCTCTCGGAACGCAGGCTTGACTTCCCAGTCAGTGCCGCGCTGGTCAAAGAGTGGTCGGAACTGCCAGATGAGAGAGATGGAGCGGGAGAGTCGCGTGATCGCTCCGAAGCTGCATGGCTGGACGCTGGAGATTTGACAGATTCACTCCGGTCAGAGGATACGCTGGACACCCGTCTAAGCTGCGCTGTAGCTGCGATCTGAGGATGCAAAATTCTCTGTAGAGGCGATGATTGCACTGCGAGAGGCGTGACAGGTGCAATTACTTTGACAGGCTCCATCGCTGGTGTTCCGGGTGCTGATACAGGAGGCGGTGGATGATCATCTTCGGTTGGAAGTCCGAATTTGATCGTGAAGAAGAACGTAGAACCCTTGTTAGGTACACTGCGGGCGTCCATCTTGCCTCCATGTAGCTCAACAAATTGCATCGAAATTGCCAACCCCAGACCTGTACCACCGTGCTGTCGAGTACTACTGGCATCGATTTGACTGAATCGTTTGAAGAGAAACTTTGCTTCCTGCTCGGTGAAACCACGGCCAGTGTCAATGACTTCGAATCTAACCACGGTTTCGTTGTCTCCTAGAGGACCGGAACGCTCGGGCGATTGTACCTTGCATCGCACAAAGATCTCGCCGCTGGTTGTAAATTTGATAGCGTTGCCCACGACGTTGAGGAGCACTTGACGTATGCGAAATTTGTCACCTTTGACCATGGAGGGCACACCCTCGTCCACCAGGTAGTTGAGCTCAAGTCCTTTTTGGATAGCAAGGCCCATGCTCAAATCGTTGACCTCTTCTATCAAGGATGGTAAATGCAGCCATTCCATTGATAACTTGATCATACCAGCTTCGACCTTCGACAAGTCAAGGATATCGTTGATCAAATTCAACAGACTGTCCGTGCTAGACTTGATGATGTTGACATGCTCAAGTTGCTCAGCATTGAGGATACTGTCCAAGAGGAAGTTGACCATGCCAGAGATACCATTTAGCGGAGTTCTGATCTCGTGAGACATGTTGCTCAAGAACTTGGATTTGGCGTCCATGGTTTCTTTCAGAGTCTGTTCCAATATTTTGTGGTCGTTAATGTCGGTGGCCGTGCCATACCACGTCTCTTCTTCGTTATCCTCCGCGAGTGACTTTTCGAGAAGTATCCGCACCAAGTGCCATCTGTACTCGCCGTCTTTGTTGCGCAAACGAACTTCGGTAGAGTACGACGAGCGACCATGAGCATCCTTGGTGACCCGAAGGATACCAGTGCTTGCTAGCTTGGACAGTTTCGCTTGAGGCATATCCATTCGGTCGGGTGATTGGCCCATGGGGCTTGTGACTGTTCTCTCAGTCTCTGAAGAAGCGTCGGATGAGGAAGAAGAGGATCCAGTTCGTCCATGTTCCGGAGGCATAGACGTTGGTACATTGACAGCGCCATCCTCATTGAGTTCCGGCAATTTGCACTTGATAACATCGTCGGGGTGTACATGCTCGAGAAATCCGCTGACGAGCGCCTGATTCTCAGATTGGCCAGAGAAGGTGATCCACTGTGAGTTACAGAAGGTCATGCCTCGCTTGTTAGACACCACGAAAACAATCTGGGGGCTAGAATTAGCCAGCGCTCTGTATTTGGCCTCGGATGCAGCTGTTTCTTGTTGCTTGGCCGAATTGAGCTCGGCTGTGTGTTGCTCGTGGAAGTCCATATTGGTGCCAATCCAATGAACAATCTGCTGACGCTTATTCCTTAGTGGCGCAACACGCACGTAGAACCACCGATAACATTGATCAAATCTTTGCAGTCGGACTTTTTGTTGAAGTTGTTGGCCAGTGCGTAAGGATTTGTTCCATTGCTCGAGATACGAGCTGCGGTCTTCTGGATGGATCGAATCCCAAGGATCCTGGAGCACCTGGCGAGAGTCTTGCCCACGGTAGATGAGAAACTTCGAGTTCACCCATGTGATCGCACCCGTACTTGGAGCAGCCGTGAATATCTGCACAGGTAAGGAATCGATGATTGTGCGCAAAAGAGACTCTGATGGCGGTGGCATGTCAAAAGTCTCGGTTATAGACCCCCTCCGTACATGCCCCGGAGTCGGGGGTGGACGTCCGCCTGGGGTTGTTGCTGCCGGTAGTGACTGGAAGGAGGACGTGAAGTCGGCGCCATAGGAGTGCAGCAACGAATGGCCGCGATCTGAAGGCCCGGTTGGTTGACGAGGATGCTGTCCTGAGCTCTCCTCTTTCGCAGTCATTTCATTACGTGGAGTAAGCACCTCATCCTCACTCTTCTCGGCAATCGGATTGACAGTGACACGCTTTGAATGCCGCCTCTCTGACTTTTGACTGTGCGGCTCTTGGGTAGCGATAGAGGTTGGAGCGGGTGCTCGACTTGTCTTCTTTCTTGCATCAAAATAGCTCTCAACAGCTTCGCTGCCAGTAATGTGACCAGGCGTGCCACTAAAAGAATGCTTGTTCGAAAATCCTAGAGAGGAAGCATCCCATCCAGGTGTCCCTGCGATTGATCCACCAGGGCTATGTCTTGACCGCCCAGAGTAATCGGATGGGCTCGTGACACTTCCAGCTGCTGAGGTCGAGATGTTTTCGAGATTCAGGTGTAGAAGATCGTCCAGGCTATGTTGATCTGCGCCCAAAGAAATGCTACCAGCAGTGCTACCTGTTGCCTGTCGTTGCCTGATGGAGGCCACTTGCATCTGGGTGTTGGTGAACTGCCATGCATTAGAGAAAGATGTTGCGAGGTGCGGTCCGAGAT
>Ga0265780_10002188_pt1 | contig 26854 bp, 20 predicted proteins | sample P1T30metagenome_FD_192432 | JGI IMG/M metagenome (GOLD analysis project Ga0265780, IMG submission 192432) | Plant litter microbial communities from East Loma Ridge, Irvine, California - P1 T30 | ecosystem: Environmental > Terrestrial > Plant litter > Unclassified | place: USA: California...
CCCAGCCCACGTTCCAGCCCTCGACCAGCACCGCATCGAGTTGATGTTTGGCGGCGAAGTCGATGTAGCGTTTTACATTCGCGGTATTCGCGGCGTGGGTGCCGTTCGGCCTGGCCTTGGCATAGTCGAAGCTGCCGAGCTTGATGTTGCCTTCGTCGGTGTAGGACCAGGAACTGCGCCCCGTGATCATCTCCCACCACACGCCCACGTACTTGATCGGCTTGATCCACGAGACATCCTTGTATTCGGTCGGCTCGTTCAGGTTCAGCACCAGCTTCGATTCGAGGATGTCCCCTGCCCGGTCGCTGACGATGACCGTGCGCCACGGCGTCACGGCCGGGGTTTGCAGGTAGCCCTTGTCGCCGCGCGCGTCGGGCGTCAGGTGCGACTCGAGCACCATGTTCCTGTCGTCGAGGTCGAGCGACATCGCCGCGTAGTCGACCAGCGCCGCTTCGTGCAGGTTGATGTACAGGCCGTCCTGGCTCTTGAGCATGAGCGGCGTCTGCACGCCGGTTGGCGAGAAGGTGGTCTGCGAGGCGTTTGGCGTGACCGCCTTTTTCATCAGGCCGCGCACTTCCGACAGCCTGGAGGTGGTGGTGTGGTATTCCTGGGTGTCGTAGTCGCCCGGCAGCCAGAAGCTCTTGTGGTCGCCCGCCAGCGCGAACTGCGTGCGCTCTTCCTTGATCACGAAATAGTCGAGGTTCGGCTGCTTCGGGAAATCGTAACGGAAACCGAGGCCGTCGTCGAACAGACGGAAGTGCAGCAGCATGGTGCGCTTCGTAGCCGCCTGGGTCAGCGTGACGGTCAGGCCGTTGTAGTGGTTGCGGATGGTCTTGACCTCGCCCCACACCGGGTTCCAGCTTTCGTCGAACGTGCTGGTGCTGCTGGACGCCACGGCAAAGCCGCTGGTGAGACCCGGGCCTTCCTTCAGGTCCAGGCCAAGGCGGCTGGTCTTGATGACAGGGCGGCCCTTGTAGCTCAGGCTGTAGGTGGGTTCGCCACCCGCGCCGAGCGCGAAGTGGAGCGTGAGTTGACGGTTCGGCGAGTGGATGTCCTCGGCCCGGGCGGCATGGGCCGACAGGCAGAGGGCCAGCAACAGGAAACGGGAAAGCAGCGCGCGGACGGCGTGGGGGCGGAAGGTATTGGTCATAGGTAATTATATACTTAACAAGACCACCTTTCCTCCCACGCGGCCCCGCTCACCGCAGCGCGCGCGGTAGCGAGCGCCTGCATGGCAACCGGACCTGCGCGACGCCATCAACAGCCTGCGGCCTGCGGCCGACTCAGGCCGCCAGCGCCCCCAGCTCGACGATCCGGTAGCTGGCCTGAGGCGCATCGTCACCGCTGGTGGCGATGAACTCCCACTCCGCGCCGGCGCCGCCCATGCGGTAGACCCGTCCGCTGCCGGGCGGCAGCAGCAGATGCACGCGCGAGACGACATAGCCGACGCAGGCGCCGCCGCTGCGCACCACCATCACGTCGCCGCGTGCTGCATCGACCACAGCGGCGGCATCGCCGGTACGCAGGTCGCGCATCGGGATCGTCCGGCCTTCCCACGCCATGGCGCCGTTGCCGTCGGTCGCCGCCTCGCGCAGGCTGACGATGCGTTCCACCGTGTCGATGGCGGTGGCGAACATGCCGTCGCCTTCGAACACGATGTAGGCGGTGGCGTTGGCCGCACGCCTATCCTGCTCGTGGCCGTGCACTGTGCCGGGGCGTACGCCGCCACCTGTGCCCGGATCGCGGCTGAGCTCCGCCTCCGGAAACCGCGCGAACAGGCGCGTTTCGTCGAGCAGGCGCAGCGGCGCGCCGTCGGCATCGAACAGGGTCGACAGCAAGCCGTCCGCCGCCGCCAGGCCCGCCGTATCGACAGTTTGCAGGCCCAGCGCCGCGTGCACCGGCAAGCCCAGCGCCAGGCCGCCGTGCTCGACGATCGCCAGCAGCGCAGGGGCGGCGCCGTCCGCCATCGCGTCCAGCCCCAGCGCCGCATGCGCCAGCACCGGCACGTGGCGTCCGCGCCAGGTGCAGTAGCCCATGCCGCTGCCCAGGGGTTCCAGCGCTGGCATGGGCAGCACTTCGCGCAGTGCGTCGGCCGCCAGCGCCAGCCGCGCGGCGCCCGCCTGCAGCACCGCGTACGAACGCGCAAGGGGCGGCGGTTCGTCTGCGGTAGCCGCTGGCATGACGGAATCCGGCGCGGAGCCGGCGTCCTGGTGCCAGGCCGCGGCCAGCCGCGCCAGGCGCTCGACGTCGAGCAGGCTCAGGATGCGCCCGCTGGCCGGCTCGCGCACGGCGCAGTGGAAGACTTCGTCCGCGCAGTCGTCGTGGTGCAGGCGCGTGACGGTGTGCGCGGCCACCGCGGCCAGGCCGCCGACGGTGTCGGCCTTCAGGCCGATGGTGCGCCCGCCGGCGTGCAGGATCAGCACGCGCGCCGCGGCGGCCGGACCAGTTTGTCCGTCTTCTGGCGCCGTGCCGACATCGACCCAGCGCGCCAGGTCGACCACCGGCACCAGCCGCCCTTCATGTTCGACCACACCAAGCAGCGCGCCATGGCGGCGCGGCAGCAGGGCCGGCGCGGGCGGCAGCGTGACCGCCTGCAGCACGCTCTCCGCCGGAATGCCGACCCATACCGCGCCGATCCCGGCCTCGGCCAGGTGCAGGAGTTCTGCCGACGGCATCGCTCAGCGCTCCGTGGCGATGCGTTCCAGTTCGCCCAGCAGCGCCGAGGCGGTGCGCGTGACGCTGGCCTGGGCGCTGGTCGAGGCATGGATGCCGCCGATCGACTCGCTGGTCTTTTCCACCGACACGACGATGCGGCCGAACGCATCCTCGACCTCGCCGGACAGGCGCGTGCCCTCGCCGACCCGGGCCACGGTTTCGTTGATCAGCTTGGCGATCTCGCGCGCGGCCAGCGCCGATTTCTCGGCCAGCTTGCGCACCTCGTTGGCCACCACCGAGAAGCCCTTGCCGTGCTCGCCCGCGCGCGCCGCCTCGATCGCCGCGTTGAAGGCGAGCAGGTGGGTCTGGCCGGCGATGTCGCTGATGGTGTCGATGATCTCGCGCACGTTGCCAGAGGCCTGCTGGATCGCCCCGATCGATTGGCGCGAGCGCGCCAGCAGCTTGCTGCCTTCGGCCGCGTCCTGCTGGGTGCGCGTGGCCAGTTCGCTCGACTGCTGCGAACCCTGGGCAATCGCCGCGATCGACTGGGTCAGCTCGTTGAGCACGCCGCCAATCGCCTTGACCTTGGCGCTGACCAGCTCTTCGCGGTGCACCTGCTCGGTGACGTCCATCGCGAATTTCACCACCTTATACGGCTTGCCGTTGACGTCGAGGATGGGGTTGTAGGTGGCGACGATCCAGATGTCGGCGCCGTGCTTGCCGCGCCGCTGGAAGCGTCCGGACTGGAACTGGCCCTGCGCCAGGTTGGCCCAGAAATGGCGGTAGGCCGCGCTTTTCACCAGCGCCGGGTCGCAGAACATGCTGTGATGGGCGCCGCCCACTTCGTCGCTCGTATATCCCATGGTGCGCAGGAAGTTATCGTTCGCGCTCAATACATTGCCGCGCAGGTCGAATTCGATCACGGCCTGGGAACGGCCGATCGCCTCCAGCTGGCCCTTGATTTCGGCGTCCTGGCGCTTCTGCTGCGTGATGTCGGTGGCGAACTTGACGATCTTGATCGGCGTGCCGTCGGCATCGAAGATCGGGTTATAGGAGGCCAGCAGCCAGACTTGCTTGCCGGCGCGGGTGACGCGGCGGTATTCGCCGGCGTTGAACTCGCCGCGCCCCAGGCGTTCCCAGAAGGCCAGGTATTCGGACGAACTGGCTACGGCCGGGTCGCAGAACATGCGGTGGTGCTGGCCGCGGATCTCCTCCAGGCCGTAACCCATCGTATCGAGGAAGTTGCGGTTCGCCGTCAGCACCCGGCCCTGCAGGTCGAACTCGATCACGGCCTGGACCCGGTCGATGGCCTGGCTCTTGCCTTCGTAGTCGGCATTGCGCAGGGTCTGGGCGGTGATGTCGGTGGCGTACTTGATGACCTTGACGGGCTTGCCGTCGGGGCCGAAAACCGGGTTATACAAAGCGCTGATCCAGACCTCGCGCCCGGACTTGTGGCGGCGCTTGAACTGGCCCGTGTGGAATTCGCCCTTGCCCAGGTGCGCCCAGAACTGCCTGTATTCGGGCGACGCCGCGTAGACCGGGTCGCAGAACAGGCGGTGGTGCTGGCCACGCAGTTCGTCAAGCGTATAGCCGAGCGTATCGAGGAATCTGGCGTTGGCGTGCTGGATGCTGCCGTCGAGGCCGAACTCGATGACGGCCTGGACCCGGTCGATGGCGTCGATCTTGGCCGCGTTCTCGGCCTGCTGCAGCCTGGACTGGGTGATGTTGGTGGCGAATTTGATCACCTTGGCCGGGCGGCCCTCGCCGTCGAACACGGGGTTGTACGAGGCCTGCAGCCAGACCGGCACGCCGTCGCGCCCCAGGCGCATGTATTCGCCCTGGGTCGGATGGCCGCTGGCCAGCATGTCCCATAAGGCGCCATAGGCATCGGACGCCGCGTAGTCGGCGGCGCAGAACATGCGGTGGTGGCGGCCCACGATCTCGTCCAGCGTATAGCCCATCGCATCGAGGAAGTTCTGGTTCGCGTGCAGGACGTGGCCCTGCATGTCGAATTCGACCACGGCCTGGGTGCGCTGGATGGCGTCGAGTGCGGCATGGGCCATGTCGAGGCGGCTGTCGGTAGTAGCGAGGGGAGTGGAAGTGAGCATTCTTCGTGTCTATGCGTCCGGTTGGTGAAATGGCGCAGCCATGCCTGGCGCGGGACGGATGTAGACAATCCGACCGGCTGGCCTCGTAACCTGCTTGATGGGAGTGCGATATTAAGTGGAGATTTCCAAGCGGCAATAAGAATAGCAGGATAAAACGCTATCCATACTGAATATCCAATTGAACGCAGTATTTACCGATGAGGTGTGCCGGGGCCCGTTGTAATGCGACAACGAGAACAGTCAGAACCGGCAGGGTCGCGGGTTGACGTGGCGGCCGGACGGTTTCGTGCAGGATGCAGGCGTCAAGTGTGATGGGCGCGCGGCAGTGATGGCCGCCGGCGCCCGGGTTTCAGGGCAGGCGGCGCTCAGGACTTCTTCGCCGTGCTGCGCCGCGTGCGCGCGTGGCTGCTGCGGCTCTTGCGGCGCGATGCCGTACGGCGTTTCGGCTTGTGCTTGGTCTTGGTTTCGCCGGCAGCGGCGCGCTGCTTGTTGACGATACGGGCTGCGACTTCGTCCTCGCGTCCCTTGTAGCGTTTTTCCTTCTTGAATTTGCGTTCCAGTTTCTTGGCTTCGCGTTCGCGTTTCGGGCTGGCTCCTCTTGGCATCGTATGCTCCTGTTGACTTTGACGTCTTCATGGTAGACAGGAGAACGCGACCGTGGCGCACGCGTGGCGCTCAGGACGCGTAGCGCAACGCGCGGATTTCGCTTATCAGCCGGGCGTCGCGACGTCGAGCGGGGCGCATTGCGCGCCATGCCGATCGACTCGCTTCCCGCCGACGCCATCGGCTGGGGATGCAAGGTCGCGTCCTTTGCCGGCACCCTGTTCGCGTGTCATCGCGAGGTCATGCGCCCGGCTTACATTGGCTGCGTCCTGCAGTCGTATCGGCATGACAACAAAATGCAACGTAAGTTGCATACGAGCAAACACAACTTTCTTCGGGAATGTCATGACCTCACGACGCAGATTCTTGCGCGGCAGCGCCCAGGCGGGCATCGCCGCTGCAACCTACGCAGCCTTCCCTCCGGCCATCCAGCGCGCCCTCGCTATCCCGGCCAACAACGCGACACGCAGCATCCGGGACGTCGAGCACGTGGTGATCCTGATGCAGGAAAACCGCGCATTCGACCATTACTTCGGCACGCTTGCCGGGGTGCGCGGCTTCGGCGACCGCTTTCCCATCCCGCTGCCCGAGGGCCGCAATGTGTGGCAGCAGCGTATGGGGAACGGCAACCTGATGATGCCTTTCCACCTGGACGGCAGCCGCGGCAATGCACAGCGCGCCAACGGTACCCCGCACGACTGGCTCGACAGCCAGCTGGCCTGGGACAACGGCCGCATGGACCAGTGGCCGCGCTACAAGAACGCGATCTCGATGGGTTACTTCAAGGAGAACGAGATCCCGTTCGCCTTCGCGCTGGCGAATGCCTTTACGCTGTGCGACGCCTACCACTGCGCCATGCATACCGGCACCGACGCCAACCGCTCGTTCTTCCTGACCGGCACCAATGGCGCGGTACCGACCGGCACCGCCTTTGTCACCAACGAATGGGATGCGATCGACGGCACGCAAGCCGGCGTGAACACGGGTTATACCTGGACCACCTACGCTGAACGGCTGGAAGCGGCCGGGGTCAGCTGGATCAGCTACCAGAACATGCCCGACGAGTGGGGCGACAACATGCTCGGCGCCTTCCGCCAGTTCAAGCGCGCCAACCTCGCCTCGGGCTACCCGGTGTCCAGCGGCGGCGCGCCGAACCAGCCCTACACCAATACCGGCCAGGCCCTGCCCTACCACGCCTACGACGCAGCCACCGACAACGCCGGCAACCCGCTCTACAAGGGCATCGCCAACACCCTGCCCGGCACCCAGCCCGAGCAATACCTGGACGCCTTCAAGCGCGATATCCGCGAGGGCAAGCTGCCGCAGGTGTCGTGGATGAACGCGCCGTCGATCTACTGCGAACACCCCGGCCCATCGAGCCCGGTGCAGGGCTCGTGGTTCCTGCAGGAGGTCCTGGACGCATTGACGGCCAATCCCGAGGTCTGGAGCAAGACCGTCCTGATCGTGAACTTCGACGAGAACGACGGCTACTTCGACCACGTGCCCTCGCCTTCCGCCCCTTCGCCCGACGGCAAGGGCGGCTACGCCGGCAAGACCACGCTGCCGCCGGGCGCCCTGGGCGCCGAATACTACACTCATCCTCGCCCGGAAGGCAGCACGCGGCAGCCGGCGCCGGACGGCCGCGTCTACGGGCCCGGCCCGCGCGTGCCGATGTATGTGATTTCGCCCTGGAGCCGCGGCGGCTGGGTCAACTCGCAGGTGTTCGACCATACCTCGGTACTGCGCTTCCTGGAAGCGCGCTTCGGCGTCAGGGAGCCGAACATCAGCCCCTTCCGCCGCGCGGTGTGCGGCGACCTCACCAGCGCCTTCAACTTCGAGACGCCGAACAGCGAAGCCTTGCCGGTGCTGGGCGGCCGCAGGAGCAGGAGCCAGGCCGACGCGCTGCGCGCCGCACAGGGGCGTCTGGCGCAGATCACGCCGCCTGTCTCGCCCCAGATGCCGCTGCAAGCGGGCGGCACGCGTCCATCGCGCGCGCTGCCCTACGAACTGGCGACCATCTGCGAGGTGCTGCCCGGCGCCACGATGAACGCCGCGCAGGTGGCGCTGACCTTCATCAACACCGGCCGCCAGGGCGCCGTGTTCCACGTGTACGACCGCAAGAACCTGGCGGCGGTCCCGCGCCGCTATACGGTCGAATCGGGCAAGACGCTGTCGGACCTGTGGACGCCGGCGGTGGGCGGTCCCTACGATCTGTGGGTGCTGGGGCCGAACGGTTACCACCGCCACTTCACGGGCAGCGCCTTGCGCGCCGTGGCGGCGGGCCAGCCGCGCCCCGAAGTGCAGGTGCGCTGCGATGCGGCCACTGGCGAACTGGTCGTGCGCATGGTGAATGCGGGCGCCGCGCCGTGCACCTTCAACCTGAACGCGAATGCCTATGCGGCGCTGAGACAGATGCACACGGTCGCAGCACGCACGGATCTGCTGGTGCGCATCCCGGTGGCAAGCAACGGCTACTGGTATGACATCAGCGCCACGGTGTCGGGCCAGCTCGATTACCTGCGGCGCTTCGCCGGCCGCGTCGAAACCGGCCGCCACACTGTTAGCGACCCAGCGCTTGGCCGCGCCTGACCAGGCGCATTGTTCAGGACCATGCGGCCGGCACGCTGCCGGCTGCTTCCCTTGCATCCTTATCATCGAAAGGAACCTCATGCATCCCATCATTCGCAAGCTCGCCGTCGGCGCAGCCCTCGTGCTGTCCGCTCCCTTCGCCGCGGCGACCGTACTGACCTTCGACGACATCATCGGTCCGGACGGCATTGCCGCCATGCCCGTCACTTACGGTGGACTGGACTGGTCGAACGCCGGCATGTCCGTCTACACCTACGAGCAGGCGCCGTTCACCGCCCATTCGGGCCAGGGCCGCGTTACCACCGACTGGACCGACAACTGGCCGGTTGCCAGCACGATCCGCTTCCTGTCGCCCACGATTTTCGATGGCGCCTGGTTCTCGGGCTATGCCGACAGCATCGTGCGCTTCGACTTGTACTTCGGCGGCGAGCTGGTGGCGCGTTCGGCGTCGCTGCAACTGTCGGAGGTACCGATGTATCTCGACGCGGGCTGGAACCGTGCGATCGATACGATTGTCGTGGCGAGCGATTTCCCGGCGTCGTACGTAATGGATGATTTCAGCTTCAACGGCGTAGCGGAGGTGCCGGAACCAGGCTCGATCGCGCTGATGCTGGCCGGCCTGGGGATTGCCGGCCTCGCACGCCGCCGGCGCTGAGGCCGGAAGCCTGCCGCGCGAGCGCAGGATCGAGCGCCTCGGCAATGGCGATGCTCATCTCATGCTCCTTTCAGGATGCCGCCAACTTGCGGCGGATAGTGCTTGCTCGCACAGGTACCCGATCGCTCATGGCGCATCCTGCCGTGCCAGCGCGTCGTAGCGCATGTCTTCGAGCGTGTGACGGGCGATATCGGCCCGTTGATCCCGCTCGGCCCGCACGTGCGCGGGACGCGCGAGTATGGTCCGCTGCCATGCCGCCAATGCCGGCAGCTCGTCCAACAGCGCGAGCCGATCGGCGATCTTCAGGATGGAAGCGAGCATCAGGTCGGCGACCGTGAAACCGCCGCCCACGAACCAGTCGCGCCCGGCGCGCGCGCGCTCCAGCAGCGCCAGCCGCTCCTTCGCCAGCCGCACGACCACCGGACGCCGGGCGTTCCTCGCCCCCTGGTCGTCCATGAAGTATTCGAGCTCGGCCACGTTGAACAGCATCGGTTCGATCGAGTTCAGGCCGGCGATCACCCATTGCAGCGCGGCGGCCCGCTCGGGCGTGCCCTCGGCGGCGATGCAACGGTCGGCGCGCATGGCGACGTCGAGCACGATGGCGCCGCTCTCGAAGACCGGCGGCCGGCCCTCCTCTTCCAGCACCGGCAGCTGGCCGAAGGGCTGCAAGCCGCGGCTGTACGCAGCCGACTTCATGGTGGGCGCATCGACCAGCCGGACCTCGTAGGGCCAGGCCACTTCGTTGAGGATCCAGCGCACGCGGTGGTCGCGTACCTGGCCGGCGGCAAAGGGCGGCGCCCACTTCATGGCGGTAACCGTGATCATGACAGCCTCCCCGCCTTGCGCTGCAGCTTGTCGAGCGCGCCGTTCCAGCCCCGCTCGTGGCTGTCGCGCGTGGCATCGTCGCGCAGTTGCGCATGCACGAAGGTGAGCTCGGTATGCCCTGAGTCGGCCAGCGCGAAGCTGGCCTGCACATAGGAAGCGGGCGTATCCTCGCCCTCCCACGACCAGCTCATGCCGAGACGGTGCGGCGGCTCGAAGACCTCGAAGTTGCCGAAGCAGCCGTGCTCGCTGCCGTCGAGCATGCGAAAGCGCACATGGAAGCGGCCGCCGGGACGGGCGTCGACTTCCGCAAGCGTGACTGGCCCGTCGTCGGGGCCCCACCACAGGGCGATCTTCTCGGGTTCGACGAAGGCAGCGAAGACGGCCGCGGGCGGCGCCTCGATGACACGGACGATGGTCAGGCTGGTCACGGTGCTTCCTCCTCGGATGCGGGTTCAACAACGGTGGCAAGCCGGTCGAGGCGGCTCGTCCAGAACGTTTCGGTGCGCTGCAGCCAGGCCAGCGCTTCGGCCAGGGCGGCCGGTTGCAGGGTCACGCTGACCGTGCGGCCGGTCTTGTGCCTGGACACCAGCGCGGCGCGCTCCAGCACGTCCAGGTGCTTGAGGACGGTCGGCATGGCCAGCGGCAGGGGCGCCGCCAGCTCGCTGACCGTGAGCGAGCGCCCATCCGCCAGCCGCTGCAGCATCGCGCGCCGGGATGGATCGCCCAGCGCACGGTAGATGGTGTCGAGGCTCGCCGTGTGCATTAGTTCACTATAGGGTGAAGTATTCGACTTGCAAGGAGAATCTGCGCGAGGTCCGCACATGGGGAAAAGCCGGTGCGGCGCACTGCCCGCGCGGCGCGAAAATGTGGCAGGATAAGCCGTCCTGCCGGGTAATGCCGCAGTACCACCGAAGCTTTCTTGTGAAGCACTATGGAGTGCGCGATGAGTCGGATCACCCACCAGGTCGGTAGCCGGACCTATGCCTTCGCCGACCTGCGCGAGCTGCTGGCCAAGGCCACGCCCGCGCGCTCCGGCGACTACCTGGCCGGCGTGGCGGCAGGCAGCGGCGAAGAGCGCGTAGCGGCGCAAATGGCGCTGGCCGACCTGCCGCTCACGACCTTCCTGAACGAGGCGGTGGTGCCTTACGAAACCGACGAGGTGACGCGCCTGATCGTCGACGGCGTCGACGCCGCCGCCTTTGCCCAGATCCGCCATCTCACGGTGGGCGATTTTCGCGACTGGCTGCTCGGCGACGACGCCGACGCCGCGCGCCTGGCGCAAATCGCCCCGGGCATCACGCCGGAGATGGCGGCCGCGGTGTCGAAGATCATGCGCATCCAGGACCTGGTGCTGGTCGCCCGCAAGTGCCGCGTCGTCACGCGCTTTCGCAACACGATCGGCCTGCCCGGCACCCTGTCGACCCGGCTGCAGCCGAATCACCCGCTGGACGACGCATCCGGCATCGCGGCGAGCCTGTTCGACGGCCTGATGTACGGCAGCGGCGACGCCGTCATCGGCATCAACCCGGCCACCGACAACGTGCAGCAGGTAATCAAGCTCCTCAGGATGCTCGACGAGATCATCGCCCGCTATGCGATTCCGACCCAGTCCTGCGTGCTGACCCACGTGACCAACACCATCGCCGCCATCGAACGCGGTGCGCCGGTCGACCTCGTGTTCCAGTCGATTGCCGGCACCCAGGCGGCCAACGCCGCCTTCGGCATCGACCTGGCGCTGCTGCGCGAAGCGCGCGAGGCCGCTCTCTCGCTGCGCCGCGGCACACTCGGCGACAACCTCATGTACTTCGAGACCGGCCAGGGCAGCGCCTTGTCCGCCAACGCCAACCACGGCCTCGACCAGCAGACCGCTGAGGCGCGCGCCTATGCGGTGGCGCGCGCTTTCGACCCGCTGCTGGTGAACTCGGTCGTCGGCTTCATCGGACCGGAGTACCTGTACGACGGCAAGCAGATCATCCGCGCCGGCCTGGAAGACCACTTCTGCGCCAAGCTGCTCGGCCTGCCGATGGGCGTCGACGTCTGCTACACCAACCACGCCGAAGCCGACCAGGACGACATGGACGTGCTGCTGACGATGCTGGGCACGGCCGGCTGTACCTTCGTGATGGGCGTGCCCGGCGCCGACGACATCATGCTGAACTACCAGACCACCTCGTTCCACGACGCCCTGTATGCGCGCCGCGCGCTCGGCCTGCTGCCGGCGCCCGAATTCCATGCCTGGCTGCGTGGGCTGGGCATTTTTACCGACGATGCGAGGCCCACGCTCGGCCGCGCGCTGCCGGCGCCGTTCCAGCGTGCGCTGTTGCAGCTGCCCTGAAGGAGCCGCCATGACCGACCTCGATCCCTGGCAGGCACTGCGCCGCTTCACCGCCGCGCGCATCGGGCTTGGCCACAGCGGCGCCAGCCAGCCCACCCGCGCCCAGCTCGACTTCCAGCTGGGCCATGCGCGTGCGCGTGATGCCGTGCACGGGGCGCTCGACACCGCGGCGCTGGCCAGGGACCTGGCGCAGTCCTGGCCGGGACCGCCCTTCCCCCTGCTGCTGCACAGCGCGGCGGCGGACCGCAACGTCTACCTGCAGCGGCCCGACCTCGGCCGGCGGCTGGACGCGCCGTCGCGCCGGCTGCTCGAAGAACGGCACGGCGCGGACAAGCAGGAGCGCCCCTGCGACCTGGCCGTCGTTGTCGCGGACGGCCTGTCGGCCCTCGCCATCATGCGCCATGCCGCGCCTCTGCTGCGGGCGCTGCATGCACGGCTGGGGACGAAGCGCGTTACGCAGGCATGGCGGCTGGCGCCGGCCGCGATCGTGCAGCAGGGCCGCGTGGCGGTGGGCGACGAGGTCGGCGAACTGCTCGGCGCGAAGATCGTCCTGGTGCTGATCGGCGAACGGCCGGGCCTGAGTTCGCCCGACAGCATGGGCCTGTACCTGACCTGGGCGCCGCGCACCGGCCTGACCGACGAACGGCGCAACTGCATCTCGAACGTGCGGCCGGCCGGGCTGGGCGTGGAAGACGCGGCGGAACGGCTGCATTACCTGCTGGCCGAGGCGCACAGGCGGCAGTTGTCCGGCGTCCGGCTCAAGGACGAGAGCGCTACCGCGGACAGGCGCCTGGGCGGCGACGCGGGCGCATTCCTGCTGTAAGTCGTGATGCCGCCCTGGCGCGGCCGGCCTGGCGCCGCCTCAATCGCCGGTGCGCTCGCCCCGCGCCAAGGGGAGCTTCACCGTAAACACGGCCCCGGCGCCCGCCCCGCCGCTCGCCGCGGCGATCTCGCCGCCATGCAGGTTCACGATGCGCTTGACGAGCGCCAGGCCGATCCCCAGCCCGCCCTGGGAGCGGTCCGGGGTGCGCTCGGCTTGCGTAAACAGGTCGAACACATGCGGCAGCAAGGGCGCATCGATGCCGATGCCATTGTCTTCCACGACGACAAACGCATCCTTGCCGTCATCGCGGATCGTCAGCGTGACGGCGCCGCCTTCAGGCGTGTACTTGGCCGCATTGTTGAGCAGGTTGACGACGATCTGGACCAGGCGGTTGCGGTCGCCCACGACCAGCGGGCGCCGGCTCTCCTGCCTGACCGTCAGCGCATGCCGCCTGGCTTCGATCAAGGGACGTGACTGCTCCACCGCACCGTCGGCGATGGCGTGCAGGTCGACCACGGTCTTGTCCAGCTGAACCAGGCCCCGGGTGACACGCGACACGTCGAGCAGGTCGTCGACCAGCGCGCTCAGGTGCCTGACCTGGCGGCCGATGACCTCGCTGGCCCTGGCGATCCTGGCGTCGCCATGGGCGACCATCCTCAGCATGTCGGAGGCGGTGGCGATCGGCGCCAGCGGGTTGCGCAGTTCATGGCCCAGCATGGCGAGAAACTCGTCCTTGCGCCGGCCGGCTTCCAGCAAGGCCATTTGCGCCGCCCGCAGGTCCGTGATGTCCATGTTCGCCGCCACCGCGCCGACCACGCGCCCGCCTTCGTCGCGTATCGGGGCGCTGGACACGACGATGGTGCCCCGGCTTCCATCGAAGCGGTCGATGTCGATCACGACGTCCTTGATGAATGCGCCCTCTTTCAGCGACACGAAACACGGCCACGCGTCCGGCGCGACCGGCGCCCCGCTATCGGCCCAGGTCCCCTGGTAGCGCGCATAGTCGATCGCGCCGTCGACATGGGCATTGCCGCCCCAGGTCCTTCTCCATTCGTCGTTTTCGATGAGCAGGGTGCCGTTCTCGTCCATCATGACCAGGCCGGCTGGGATCGTATCGACGACGGCCTGCAGCCTGACGCGCTCGGATTGCAGCTGGCGCTCGGCATGCGCGCGTTCGATGGCATCCGCGATGCGCCGGGCGACATCCTCCGCAAGCGCCACGTCGGATGGCGTCCAGAAACGCGGTACGCCACAGTGCAGGTAGAGGATCGCCGTCAGCCTGCCGTGCTTTTGCAGCGGCACCACGATCAGGCTGCGCGTGCCGATGCTGGCATAACCGGGCGCGTAAGGCGCCGAACGCGGGTCTGCACCGATGTCGTTCAGGCACAGGGTGCGGCCGGCCTTCAGCTCGGCGATGATGCCGGGGCCGAAGCTGTCGAGGGGGCGCTGCTCTCCCGCGAGACCGGCCATGCTGCCATCCGTCCAGTCCCGGTCGACGGCGACGGTGCCGGCGCGGACGTCGACGTCCGCATACCCGGCGCGGCCGGCCCCGAGGTGCTCGCCGAGCATGGCCGTCGCACGTTCGGCAATCTCCAGCGGGTCGTTCACCAAGCGCAGGACATCCGCAAGATCGAGCAGGAAGGCCAGCCTGCGCTCCAGCTGCACGCGTTCGCTGGTTTCCACGGCAGCGGTGAACATGCCGTCGATCCGGCCCGCGACATTCCGGATGGGACTGTACGAGAACGTGAAGTGGCACAGCTCGGGATAGCCATTGCGTTCGAGGACGAGCGGCATGTCCTCGCCCTTGACCGCGATGCCCTGCTCGACGACCTGTTCGACCAGGGGGCCGATGGTCGGCCAGATGTCGGGCCAGGTGGCGATGGCGGGTCCGCCGAATGCTTGCGGATGTTTCGTGGCGCCCAGGATCGGCCGGTAGCCGTCGTTGTAGAACTGGATCAGGTCGGGGCCCCACCAGACGGCGATCGGAAAGGCCGATTCGAAACAGATGTTCAGCTGCAGGCGCAGCGCCTCGGGCCAGGTGGACGGGTGGCCGAGCGGAGTCGACGACCAGTCCGTGTTGCGCAGCAGGGCGACCGTTTCGCTGTCCTGGGGTAGATGATCGAACTCGGGCGCTTGCGTGGACATCGACTGGCGAAAGGATCGTTGAAAGCGACAGTATGCCCGGATCCGCTTCGATCCGGTGCACGAGACGGTGCCGTCACGCCCCTGGGTCCGTGGGCGGTGCGCCGGTTCCGCCATGTGTTCGCCGCCCCCGTGCGCATCCCGCAAAACCGCCCGGCCGTGCTATGTTGGCGAATGCACCATGCAAGAGCGCCACAGAAGCGGCAGCGGCCAGCAGAGACGGCACGCTGCTCGCGCGTTCCGAATGCGATTCCCCCTGGAGACTCCCATGCATATCCCTTCCATGCAAGACCAGGTCAGCCCCGACGAATGGCAACTGCGCTGCGACCTGGCGGCCTGCTACCGGCTCGTCGCGATGTACGGCTGGTCGGATCTGATCTTCACGCACATCAGCGCCCGCATCCCCGGGCCCGGGCACCACTTCCTGATCAACCCCTACGGCATGATGTTCGACGAGATCACCGCATCGTCGCTGATCAGGGTCGACCAGGACGGCAACAAGCTGTCCGCGTCGCCGTTGCCGGTGAACCGCGCCGGCTTCGTCATCCACAGCGCCATCCACGCCGTGCGCGACGATGCGCAATGCGTGATCCACACCCACACCCGCGCCGGCGTGGCGGTCAGCGCCCAGCAGGGCGGCGTGCTGCCGATCTCCCAGCAATCGACCTTCGTGCTCGCCTCGCTGGCCTATCACGACTACGAGGGCGTCGCCCTGCACGATGCCGAAAAGCCGCGCCTGCAGGACGACCTGGGCAGCGCCAACTTCCTCATGCTGCGCAACCACGGCCTGCTGACGGTCGGCGCCAGCATCGCCGACGCCTTCCTCGCCATGTATATGTTCGAGAGCGCCTGCCAGATCCAGCTGGCGGCACAGTCGGGCGGCGGCGAACTGCGCACGGTGGCGGCCGAGATCCTGAGCGGCACCGCCGAGTCGATGAAGGTGCAAACGGCAGGGATGGGCGGCGCCTTCGCCTGGCCCGCGCTGCTGCGCAAGCTCGATCGCGTGGACGACAGCTACCTGCGCTGATCGCCCTTGCCAGGGAATGGCGCGCGCTCACCGTCTCGTTTGCCTGGATCGGACTGGCGGCGCAACGCGTTCCTGCACTGTCGGCAATTCTCTAGTACACTAGATACTTGAACGCGAGAGATACCATGACAAAAGACCACCGCCACATCGGCACCCAACTATCCTTCGCGCTGTATGGCGCCGCCAACCGCATGGTGCGCCAGCACAAGCCTTTCCTCGATCCCCTGGGCCTGACCTTTCCCCAGTACCTCGTAGTGCTGGAGCTGCTGGACGGAGCGCCGGTATCGGTCGGCGTGCTCGGGGCCCGGCTCGGCATGGACACCGGCACCATCACGCCCCTGGTCAAGCGCCTCGAGACGTCGGGCATGGTGTCGCGAACGCGCGATCCCGCCGACGAACGGCGCGTGATGGTGGACCTCACGCCGAGTGGCCGCGCCCTGGAATCCGAGGTCCGCGGGATCACGGACAAGATCAAGACCGTTTGCCAGCTGAGCGATGCCGACATGGACGAACTTCGCCGCACGCTCGAGGCGCTGGCGCATCCTTCATCCGACTAGTCCGGGACATGTACATTTTGGAGAAACTGATATGAAGATCGGCATCATTGGGGCGGGCAATATCGGCGCCACCCTCGCAAGAAAACTGGCCGCAGGCGGCCACGCTGTCAAGCTGGCCAACTCCAGGGGACCAGCCACGATCCGCGAGCTCGCCCGTGATCTGGGCGCCACCGCCGTGCGCCGGGAGGAAGCGGTACACGGCGTCGATGTGGTCGTGCTGTCGCTTCCTTTCGCGGCCTACGCCGGCCTCGGCGGCCTGTTCGACGCGGTTCCAGCGGAGGTCGTGGTGATCGACACCGCCAACTATTATCCCTTCCGCGACGGCGCGATCGGCGAGATCGAGGCCGGCAAGCCCGAGAGCGTGTGGGTGGGCGAACAAATCAAGCGCCCGGTCGTCAAGGCCTGGAACGCCGTGCTGTCCCACACGCTTGCCGAGAACGGTAAGCCTGAAGGCGAAGCCGGACGCATTGCCATCCCGGTGGCGGGCGACGACGCGCAGGCAAAGGCCACCGCAATGGCGCTCGTGCGTGCGACCGGTTTCGATGCGCTCGACGCAGGCCGCCTTGCCGAGTCGTGGCGCCAGCAGCCGGGCACCCCCGCCTACTGCACCGAGCTCGCGCTGGACGCGCTGGCCGCGAGCCTCGCGGCGGCCGACAAGGAGCGCGCCCCGGCGAACCGCGACAAGCTGATCAAGGAATTCATGGCAGGCCATGGCCAGCTCACGCATGAGTCCATCGTCATGCGAAACCGTGCCCTTACTGCAAAGGAGGAAAACCCATGAAGATCGGCATCCTTGGCGTAGGCCATATCGGCAAGACACTGGCGCGCACGCTGGCGGCGGCCGGACACGCGGTCAAGGTGGCCAATTCGCGCGGCCCGGAGACGATCGCCGCCGGCGTGCTTGCAACCGGGGCACGGGCCGTCCTGGCGGAGCAGGCCATCGAAGACATCGACGTTTTGATCCTCTCGATTCCGCTGAACCGCATTCCCGCAACCGCGGCGCTGGTTGCCCGGCTGCCGCTCGAGGCCGTCGTCATCGATACGTCGAATTACTATCCGGCGCGCGACACCCGGGTCGAGCCGATCGAAGCCGGCCAGGTCGAGAGCATCTGGGTGGCCGAAGCGCTGCGACGGCCGGTGGTGAAGGCATGGAATGCCATCGGATCGGATTCGTTTGCGAGGAAAGGAACCGCGCCGGGAACCCCGGGGCGCATTGCGATTCCCGTCGCGGCGGACCGGGACGCGGATCGCAAAGTAGGCATGGCGCTGGTCGAGGATACCGGGTTCGATGCGGTCGACGCGGGCCTGCTTGCGGACTCCTGGCGCCAGCAGCCCGGCGCACCCGCTTATTGCACGGACCTGAGCCGTGAAGAGATGCCGGCCGCGCTGGCGGCGGCCGAACGATCGCGCCTGCCCGCGCGGCGCGACCTTGCCGTTGCGGCTTTTGTGGAGCGGCTCGGAGACGGCACGACCAATCCCGATGCGGAATACGGCGTACGCCTGAGCCGCGCCCTGTTTATGTAGCCATCCCGGAGCCATGACATGAGCAAGCCACAAATGATCATCGGTATGCATCTGGGGAACGGCTACGGATCGCAGCCGGACGCGTGGCGCATGCCCTGGGTCGACCCCAGGAACTACGCCAGCTTCGACGCGCGGGTCCGCCATGCGCAGGCGGCCGAGCGCGGCAAGCTGCAGTTCCTCTTCCTGCCGGACGGTCCGGGCCACGTCGGCGACATCGAACACGAGGCGCCGCATTTCAATCTCGACGTGATGATGACGCTGGCCGCCGTGGCGCGCGGCACCGGGCGCATCGGCCTGGTCGCCACCGGCTCCACCACCTTCAACGAGCCCTACAATCTTGCCCGGCAATTCAAGGCGCTCGACGTCATGAGCCGCGGCCGGGCGGGCTGGAATGCCGTCACCTCGAGCGGCGAGGATGTAGCCGCGAACTACGGCAGGCGGCTCCCGCCCGGCCTGGAGCGCTATGCCCGCGCACACGAGGCCGTCCAGCTGGTGCAGGAGCTATGGGGCAGCTGGGGGCTGGACGCCTGGGTGCACGACCAGGCGTCCGGCCAATTCGCCAGGGAAGACGAGATCGCACCGATCAACCGCGGCGGCGAGCATGTCGCCGCGCGCGGCCCGCTGTACATCCCCCCATCCGAACAGGGCCAGCCGGTCGTCTTCCACGCCGGCGGCGGCCCGAACGCACTGCAACTGGCCGGCCGTTTCGCCAGCGCGGTCATCGGCGCGAGCTTCACGATCGACGACGCGCGCCGCCAGCGCGCCGCGTTCCGGGACGCCGCTGCCCGCGCCGGCCGCGATCCGGATGAGATCAAGTTCATCGCCGGCCTGATGACGACGATCGCGCCCGACCGGCGCTGCGCGCTGGAGCGCCGGATTGCCTTGACCGAAAGGACCTTCCCGCAGCGGGCGGCCTACCTGCAGCACATGCTGGGCATACGGTTCGACCCGGCCCGGCTCGACCAGCCCCTGTCGGGCGAACAGTTGGCGGCTGCCCGGCCGTCGCCGCGGGATCCCCGTTCGGCCCATGCCCTGGCAATCGCGCGCGCGGGCTGGCCGCTGCGCGACGTGCTGGCGCACGGCGTGATCGACTACCACCCGGTGATCGCCGGGCCCGCTGTCGAGGCCGCCGATCACATGCAGGAATGGTTCGAAGCGGGCGCGGCCGACGGTTTCTGGATTTCTCCCGACGTCTACGACGACGGGATCGACGCCTTCGTCGATGGCGTGGTGCCGATCCTGCAGGACCGCGGGCTGTTCCACAGGGATTACGAAGGCAGCACGCTGCGCGCCCATCTTGGCGTGCCGCCGCAATACGGCGTGGACCGGCGTGTGGCGGCTTGAGCCAGCGCGCAGGCCGAGAGCCTTACCCGATCGGGTCTGACAGCCGGATCCGGTCCTCGGGCCCTGCCGCCGATTCGATGGAGGACGCCGGCAGCGGCGCCATCTCGACCGCCACGCCGGACAGGACCGCGTTGCCCGAAAGCGGGTCGCGCAGGTTCTCGTCGAGCAGCGCGTTCAGGTTGACGCCGGGCCGCGCGGCCGCCACGCCAAGCCGGGTGCCGGCCAGGTCGTGGCCCCAGCCATGGGGCAGGCTGACCACGCCCGGCATCATCTCGTCGCTCACCTCCACCTGGACGTCGATGCGGCGCCCGCCCTTGCGCAGCTGCGCCATGCCGCCATCGCGCAGGCCGAGTCGGGCGGCGTCGTGTGGATGCACCAGCGCCGTGCAGCGGTAGGCGCCCTTGGCCAGCACCGGCAGGTTGTGCATCCAGCTGTTGTTCGAGCGCAGCTGGCGCCTGCCGACGATGACGAGATCCGGCGCCGGCGCGGCCAGCCCGGCCGCGAGCTCGGCCTCGACCCGCGCCAGGTCGTCCAGCAGCAGGGGCGCGGCCAGTTCGATCTTGCCGGACGGCGTACGCAGGGCTTCCGGGATCCGCTGGGTCATCGGCCCGAGGTCGATGCCCGACGGGGCCTGCATGATCTTCGCCAGCGTCAGCCCGCCGGGCACGCGGCCGAAACCATCGCCGTAAGGGCCGGTGCGCAAGGCCAGGTCGAGCAAACGCTGCGGCCCGCGCAGCGGCGCCAGCGCCGCCATCACCTGCGCGGCGGCCGGACCGAAGGCCTTGTCCAGTTCCTGCTCCAGCAAGGCGTCGTCGAGGGCTTCGATGTCGGCCCCGGCGCCCTGCCCTCCCGCGATCGCGGCGAGGCGCAGCAGGCTCTCCCACTCATCGGGCTGCCCTGGCTGGCGCGCCAGCACCGGCGGGCTGTAGCGCGCGTGGTTATGGTGCGAGAACTGGGTGAAGGTGACGTCGTAGTGCGCGTCCTCCAGCGGCGACGGCCCGGGCAGGATGACGTCGGCGTGGCGCGAGGTTTCGTTGAGGTAGATGTCGAGGCTGACCATGAATTCCAGCCCGTCCAGCGCGGCCGCCAGGCGCGCGCCGTTGGGGCTCGATAGCACCGGATTCCCGGCGATCGCGATCAGCGCTTTGACCTGCCCGGGACCGGGCGTCTCGATTTCCTCGGCCAGGCAGGTGATCGGCAGCTCACCCGCCACTTCCACGGCGCCGGAGACGCGCGAGCGGTGGCGGCCGCTGACCACCCCGCGGCCAACGCCCGGCTTGCCGCGCGTGTTGGCGCCGAACGCCGCGGCCTTGGGAAACATGGCGCCGCCTTCCTCGTCGAGGTGGCCGGTGAGGACGTTGAGCACGTCGATCAGCCAGGAGCACAAGGTGCCGAACTGCTGGGTGCAGGTGCCGATGCGGCCGTAGACGGCGGCGCGCGGCGTCCCGGCGAGCGTACGGGCCAGGCCGCGGATGGTGGCGGCATCGATGCCGCAGCGCGCCGCCACGCGTTCCGGAGAATAATCCTTCACTGCCGCGGCAAGCGCTTCCAGTCCGTTGCAGTGCGCGGCCAGCCTGCCCGGCCGCACCAGCCCTTCGTCGAACAGCGCCTGCACCATGCCGAGCAGGAAGAAGACATCGGCGCCGGGACGAATGAAATGGTGGGCATCGGCCACCTCGGCGGTCTCGGTGCGGCGCGGGTCCACCACGACGATCCTGCCACCGCGCGCGCGCAAGGCCCTGGCCTTGCCGCGGAAGTCAGGCACGGTCCACAGGCTGCCGTTCGACACCATCGGGTTGGCGCCGAGGATGAGCAGGTAGTCGCAGCGTTCGATATCGGGGACGGGAACCGACAGCCAGGTGCCGAACATCAGGCCGCTGGAGAGCATCTTCGGCACCTGGTCCACGCTCGACGCCGAGAACATGTTGCGCGTGCCCAGCGCCCTGGCCAGGCGCGGGAAATAGAGCATCAGGCTCATCTTGTGCGAGACCGGGTTGCCTAGCACCGTCGCCACCGCGTCCGGCCCGCCGGCCGCGATGACCGGCGGCAGGCGCCGCGCGATCTCGGCGTAGGCTTCTTCCCAAGTGGCTTCGACGAACTCGCCGTTGCGCTTGATGAGGGGATGGCGCAAGCGGTCGGGGTCGTCGTGCAGGTCCTTCAGGCCGATGGCCTTGGGGCAGAGGAAGCCCTTGGAGAACACGTCGTGCCGGTCGCCGCGAATGCGGACGACCCGCCCCGCCTCCAGGTCCAGCTCGAGACCGCAACTGGCCTCGCAGAAGGGGCAGATCCGGTGGGCGACTGCGGTCGGGCTGGTCATGGCGATCCTCTGGAAAGGAAAAGCGAACGGTCGTCCGATTGTGGGTCAGGTGTGATGAAAGTGTCAAGCGGCCAGAGAGCCGGTGCTGGACATGCGTGCAAATGCCGCGGGCTGCCAGCCTTTCGCAGCGATTGCACGGCCTCTTACAAATGGTTTCGATTGAAACGTTTATCCGCTTTATCGAGCGCGCCTCAGCAAGTAGTCTAATGGGCTCGGCATCCGCCGCCATCCGTCGTGGCAGCTGTACAGCAGATTCGCGGCAGATGCGTGCCCGGCCGACCGCTATTACAACAAACGGAGTTTTCCTTGTCCGAATCTACCATTACCCAGCCGGCGACGGTCATCAAGATCATCGGTATCGGCGGCGCCGGCGGCAACGCCGTCAACCACATGGCGCCCACCGGCTCCTCCACTTTCGAATTCATTTGCGCGAATACCGACGCGCAGGCCCTGTCGACCACCCGCACCGAGCAGCGCATCCAGCTCGGCGAAAGCGGCCTGGGCGCCGGCAGCGACCCGGCCGTCGGACGCGAATGCGCCACCCGCGAACGCGAGCGCATCGCCGACGCACTCAAGGGCGCCGACATGGTCTTCATCACCGCCGGCATGGGCGGCGGCACCGGCACCGGCGCCGCCCCCGTGGTGGCCGAAGTGGCGCGCGAGCTGGGCATCCTGACCCTGGCCGTGGTGTCGAAGCCCTTCGAGTTCGAGGGTCCGCGGCGCATGCGCGTGGCCGAGGAAGGCATCGCGACGCTGGCGCGCTGCGTCGACTCGCTCATCGTGGTCCTGAACAGCCGCCTCGAGGAAGTGCTGGGCGACGATGTCACGCAAAAACAGGCGTTTGCCGCCGCCGACGAGGTGCTCAGCAAGGCCGTGACCGGGATCGCGGAAATCATCGTCGTGCCGGGGATGGTGAACGTCGACTTCGAGGACGTGCGCACGGTGATGCGCCAGACCGGCATGGCGATGATGGGCTCGGCCGAACACGCCGGCGATGACCGCGCCGCCAAGGCCGCCGCGGAGGCCATCGCCTGCCCGCTGCTCGACGGCGCCAACCTGCGCGCCGCGCGCGGGGTGCTGGTCAACATCGCCGCCTCGGAAGAAACGCTGAAGCTGCGCGAAACCAAGCTCGTGATGAACACGGTCTGCGCACAGACCAACGACGACGCCATCATCAAGTTCGGTGCGGTGTACGACGAAACGCTGGGCGACGCGATGCGCGTGACGGTGGTGGCCACCGGGCTGACCCGGCCGAGCGACCTGGCGGCTGGTACGCGCAGGTTGTCGGTGCCGCGGCCGGGCGCGCCGTCGCAGCCGGTGCTACGCCAGGGTGGGATGCATGCGCAGGTGCGGCAGGGAGCGGCGCAGTACGAGTCGCGCGCTGGGGCCTCGTCACGCCAGTCGGCCGGGCCGGGTGGCGAGGATGGGCAGCCGGGCTGAAAGACAGCCGATCTGATCTGCGTTATCCAGGGTAAGACCCCGGGATGCCGTATCGCGGCATCCGGATCGTTTTTCAAGCAATGTTTTGACGACGCCGACTTTTGTCTCCGCAATATCAGCACGTTCTAGTGTGCGCATGCGAACAGACGCCCACCCGGCGGCTCGGCACGATGCCGTCATGCTGCCTTTGCCCCCACCCTACGTCTCCGAGGCCCGCGCGTGAGCGTGTTGCCCAGCGACTGCGACCGCGCGCTCGCCGCGGGCGCCGCACCGGCCCACGCCAAGGCGCCCACTCACCCGAATCTGGTGCTGTGCACCTCGATCCTGGCCAGCAGCCTGGCCTTCATCGACGGCTCGGTGGTGAACGTCGGCCTGTCGGCAATCGGACAGGACCTGGCCAGCCGGGGCGCCGACCTGTCGTGGGTGGTCAACGGCTACCTGCTTCCGCTCAGTTCGCTGTTGCTGCTGGGCGGTGCGCTGGGTGACCACTACGGGCGCAAGCGCATGCTCGTGATCGGCATGGCCGTGTTCGTGCTGGCCGCGCTGCTGTGCGCGCTTGCGCCGCGGCTGTCGCTGCTGGTCGGCGGGAGAGTGCTGCAAGGCATTGGCGCGGCGCTGGTGCTGCCGAACAGCCTGGCGATCCTCAGCGCGACCTTCGAAGGCAAACAGCGCGGCCGCGCTGTCGGCATCTGGGCCGCGGCCGGCGCCGGGGCCGGGGCGATCGGACCATTGCTGGGCGGCTGGCTGATCGACACAGTAGGCTGGCGCGCGGTCTTCTACATCAACCTGCCGATTGCGGCGCTGGCGATCTTCATGGCATGGCGCTTCGTGCAAGTGAAAACGAACGGCAAGCGGGTCCCGCTCGACCCGCTCGGCGCTGCCCTCGCCAGCCTGGGCCTTGCTTGCCTCACCTGGGGCCTGGCCGAGGCATCGGCCGAAAAACACCTGACCCTGTGGGCGGGAATGGCGCTCGCGGCCGGTGTTGCGATCCTGCTGGCCTTCGTGTGGATCGAGCGGCGCGCCGGCGAGCGCGCCATGCTGCCCCTGAAACTGTTCGGTGAGCGCGGGTTTTCCGGGCTGAACCTGATGACGTTCCTGCTGTACGGCGCGCTCGGCGCCTTGATGCTGTTGATACCGTTCGTGCTGATTCAGGCGCTGGATTACTCGGCCAAGCAGGCCGGGGTGGCGCTGCTGCCCTTTCCGATCGTGCTGGCGATTGGCTCCCCGCTCATGGGACGCGTGGCCGCCAAGCACGGTTCGCGCCTGCCGCTATCGATCGGCGCGCTGATCGTCGCGGGCGGCTTCCTGCTGGCCATGCGCATCGGCGCCGGCAGCTATACGACGACGGTGCTGCCGGCCATGCTGACGATCGCGCTGGGCATGGCGTGTGTGGCGGCGCCGTTGACCACGGCCGTGCTGTCGTCGGTGGACGAAAGCCATACCGGGATCGCATCCGGCTTCAACAGCGCGGTGGCGCGTGGTGGCGGGCTGATCGCAACGGCGATGCTGGGCGTGGTGCTCACTGCGCAGGGCCGTGCTCTGCTGGCGCCGTTTCATGCGGCGCTGGCGGTGTGCGCTGCCAGTGCCGCTGCGGCAGCTGTTTGCGCCTTTATCTGGGTACGGCCGAGCAATACGCCGCCTAAGTAAGCTGTCCTGAATCGTCATGGGTCTGCCAGGCAGGTGCAATCTTCGCAGTATCCCGGATGAACCGCGTTCGAGACATGCCCAGGTAATTAGCTACGGATTGCTGATGCTCGTGAGAAAGCTCGCAGAAGCGAGCCAGTTTAAGCCTCTAGCGCAAGAGCAGTTCCCAGCTCACCAGTGACCTTACATGGTTCTGGTCTCAAGCAGCGCCTTGAGATTGTCTTTGCGATCTCTCGTCATGTTCATCACGCAATCTGCCCGCGCTTCCTCGCGAGCGAGCATCCCGCCAACCTGCTCACCCGCGTCATAAAAGGAATCGCAGTTAGAAGCCAGATACTTTAGCCAGTCGCGCTGTGCTTCTCGCAGCTTTGCTTGTCCCTGTTTGGGCGTTTCCTTCAGCACCGCCTTGTAGGTTGCTTCCAGCATTGCACCCTGTCTTTTCGTTTCGGACACCATGCAGTCAATTCGCTCCATAGGACTGCCCGATTCATCGCGCTCGATGCAATTTGCATATTGTTTGGTGAACGTTGGCTCTGCTGCCCCCGCTGGATTCGACAAGATCAACAAGAAAGCGATTGTTAAAATTTTCATGAAGTAGGTAATGAGTGAGATACACATGGCATCTGTGGTTCGCCTTTATTCACCCTGGTTAAGAATCGCAGATGTTTCGATTGTGCAGGAGTCATCATCATAATCTTGTTTTAACTTTGCGTAATGCTACCGGAACGAGAAACCGCCGACGTGATCATGGGGGCGCATCCGCCGGTTCTAACCCCCGTCATAGATCAAGTGTCGTTATAAGCCTGCCTGAAGAGGTACGGCCGCCAGGTAGTCGAGGCACTTGTCCCGGCAGCCCGATGGGCCCGTGAGTGCCAGTTCGGACAATAAAAAAGCCCCTGAAATCAGGGGCTTTTGTGTGCTCTATTGCCAGAGCTCGCCAGTTACTGCCGAGCCATCAATCATTCCCATTCAATGGTCGCAGGCGGCTTCCCAGAAATGTCATACACAACGCGATTCAACCCACGCACCTCGTTGATGATCCGATTCGACACTTTACCGAGCAGCGAATGCGGCAGATGCGCCCATTGCGCCGTCATGAAGTCCAGCGTCTGCACCGCGCGCAGCGCGACGACGTACTCATAAGTCCGGCCGTCCCCCATCACGCCCACCGACTTCACCGGCAGGAACACCGCAAACGCCTGCGACGTCGCCTCATACCAGTTCACCGGCGCCTTGCCCGGATCGATCCCGGCCACCGCAGGCAATTCGAACGGCGTATTGCGCAGCTCTTCGATGAAGATCGCATCCGCCTCGCGCAGCAGGTCCGCATATTCCTTCTTCACTTCGCCCAGGATACGCACACCCAGGCCCGGCCCCGGGAACGGATGACGGTAGACCATGTCATGCGGCAGCCCCAGTGCGACACCCAGCTTGCGCACTTCGTCCTTGAACAGTTCGCGCAGCGGTTCCAGCAGCTGCAAGTTCAGGGTTTCCGGCAGGCCGCCCACGTTATGGTGGCTCTTGATGGTCTGGCCCTTTTTACCCTTACCGGCCGACTCAATCACGTCCGGATAAATCGTGCCCTGCGCCAGCCATTTCGCGTTGCTCAGCTTGCCCGCTTCCACCTGGAACACTTCCACGAATTCGCGGCCGATGATCTTGCGCTTTTGCTCGGGGTCGGTCACGCCGGCCAGGTGGCCCATGAACTGGTCTTCGGCATCGATGCGCAGCACTTTCACGCCGAGGTTCTTCGAGAACATGTCCATCACCATCTTGCCCTCGTCCTTGCGCAGCAGGCCATGGTCGACGAACACGCAGGTCAGCTGGTCGCCGATGGCGCGGTGGATCAGGGCGGCGGCCACGCTGGAGTCGACGCCGCCGGACAGGCCGAGGATGACTTCATCGCTGCCGACTTGCGCGCGGATCTTCTCGACGGCTTCGCCGATGTAGTCCGGCATGTTCCAGTCGGATTTGCAGCCGCAGATCTCGTGCACGAAGCGGCCGATGATGGCTTCGCCTTGCGTGGTGTGCGTGACTTCCGGGTGGAATTGCAGGGCGTAGAAACGGCGCTCTTCGTCGGCCATGGCGGCCACCGGGCAGCTGTCGGTCGAGCCCATCAGCTTGAAGCCTTCCGGCATCTCCAGCACCTTGTCGCCGTGGCTCATCCAGACGCGCAGCATGCCGTGGCCTTCGCCGGTGACGAAGTCGTTGATGCCGTTCAGCAGTTTGGTGTGGCCGCGGGCGCGCACTTCGGCGTAGCCGAATT
>Ga0265780_10002191_pt1 | contig 26829 bp, 17 predicted proteins | sample P1T30metagenome_FD_192432 | JGI IMG/M metagenome (GOLD analysis project Ga0265780, IMG submission 192432) | Plant litter microbial communities from East Loma Ridge, Irvine, California - P1 T30 | ecosystem: Environmental > Terrestrial > Plant litter > Unclassified | place: USA: California...
GGCGATCGGCTGCGCGGAGCGGACGATGGCAAGGACGATCCCGGCGCCCCGTCAATACGGCGCCAAGCGCCGCCATTGCCAAGTCAATGCAAAAGGCATAGGATCGTCGGCTTTTGCGCCGCCCCCGGCCGGCGCAGGTATCAAGAGGAATCATATGCAAAGCCAGATGGACATCCGGAACGCGCCCGCGGTCAGCCAGACCCGCTCGTTCATGACGATCGCCCTGATCGAGTTGTGGGAGCGCTTCGGCTACTACGGCATGCAGGCGCTGATCGTGTATTTCATGGTCCAGCGCCTGGGCTTCGACGACACCCGCGCCACCCTGGTGTGGGGCGCCGCCGCGGCCCTGATCTACGTGGCCCCGGCCATCGGCGGCTGGATCGGCGACAAGGTGCTCGGCACCCGCCGCTGCATGGTGATCGGCGCCATCATCCTCTCGCTCGGCTACGCGCTGATGGGCATCCCGGTCACCGGCACCTGGCTGACCTTCGCCGCGCTGGGCGTGATCGTCGTCGGCAACGGCCTGTTCAAGCCCAACACCGCCAACCTGGTGCGCAAGATCTACGAAGGCGACGACGCCAGGATCGACAGCGCATTCACCATCTACTACATGGCCGTCAACGTCGGTTCGACCGTCTCGATGCTGGCCACGCCGGCGATCAAGGACCATGTCAACGCGACCTACGGCGGCGACCTCGGCTGGCACATGGCGTTCGCCGTGTGCAGCGTCGGCCTGTGGGTCGGCCTGCTGACGGTCGGCGTGCTGCGCCGCACCGTGGCCCATATCGGCTCGCCGCCGGACGAACTGCCGCTCGACTGGGGCAAGCTGGCGCTGGTCCTCGGCGGCGGCGTGCTGGCGGTGGTCGCCTCGACCTTCATCCTCGAATACCAGTGGCTGGCGCGCCTGTTCGTCTACGTCGCCGGCCTGGTCGTGCTGGGAATCTTCATCCACCTGATCCGCACCAGCCAGGACAGCGAGCGCGCCGGCCTGGTGGCGGCGCTGGTGCTGACGCTGCAGACGGTGTTCTTCTTCATCTTCTACCAGCAGATGTCCACCTCGCTGTCGCTGTTCGCGCTGCGTAACGTCGACCTCGACTTCAGCCTGTTCGGCAGCCACCTGTTCACCTGGTCGCCGGCCCAGTTCCAGGCGCTCAATGCGATCTGGATCATGGTGCTGAGCCCCGTGCTGGCCTGGCTCTACGCGCGTTCCAGCGGCGGCAGGCTGGACCTGTCGATCGCCGCCAAGTTCGCGCTCGGCTTCGCGGTGGTGGCGGCCGGCTTCTTCACCTACGGCTTCGCCGGCGCCTTCGCCGTGAACGGCCTGACCTCGTCGTGGATCATGATCGCGGGCTACGGCCTGTATTCGCTGGGCGAACTGCTGGTCAGCGGACTGGGACTGGCCATGATCGCGCGCTACGTGCCGGCGCGGATGGGCGGCTTCATGATGGGCGCGTATTTCGTCGCCGTCGGCATCTCGCAATACCTGGGCGGCCTGGTCGCGACCATGGCCAGCGTGCCGGAAGGGATGACGGACCCGCTGCAGACGCTGCCGATCTACACCAGCCTGTTCAACAAGCTGGGCCTGGCGGCGATCGCCTGCACCGTCATTGCGCTGGCGGCGCTGCCGCTGATGCGGCGCCTGACGGCGGCGCACCATTCGCACCAGTAGGCGGCGCCAGAAGAAGCCGGGCCGCAGCCGACGCGCGCGCCCGGCTTCTTGTAAGATGGCCGGGTTTCTTTATTTCGGGCCTTGTCCATGTCTTCCTCCCCTACTCCCGAACTCCAGGCCGCGCGTGCGCTGCAGGTCGCGCAGCGCGTGCACGCGATCGCCCCTTTTCGCGTCATGGAGATGGTGAAAGCCGCCGGCGAACTGAAGCGCGCCGGTCACGACGTGATCAGCATGAGCGTCGGCGAACCCGATTTCACGGCGCCCGACAGCGTGGCCAGCGCCGCGATCGACGCGATCCGCGGCGGCGTCACCCAGTACACCGAGTCGCTCGGCCTGCGCGAATTGCGCGAGGCGATCTCGGGCCACTACGCCGCCGTGCACGCGCTGGACATCGACCCGCGCCGCATCGTGATCACGGCCGGCGCCTCGGCCGGCCTGCTGCTGGCCTGCGCCGCGCTCGTGTCCGATGGCGACGAAGTGCTGATGCCCGACCCCAGCTACCCCTGCAACCGCCATTTCGTGGCCAGCTTCGGCGGCAAGCCGGTGCTGGTGCCGACCTCGCACGAGGACCGCTACCAGCTCGGCGCCCACCATGTCGACGCGCGCTGGACCGGGCATACGCGCGGCGTGCTGGTGGCCTCGCCGTCGAACCCGACCGGCACCTCGATGACGCCGAGCCAGTTGCGCGAGATGCTGGCGGCGGTGCGCGCGCGGGGCGGCTTCGCCATCGTCGACGAGATCTACCAGGGTCTGTCGTACGACCACGAGGGCGTCAGCGCGCTGGCGCTCGACCCGGATGTCATCACCGTCAACAGCTTCTCCAAGTATTTCAGCATGACCGGCTGGCGCCTGGGGTGGCTGGTGGTGCCCGACAGCCTGGTGCCGGTGTTCGAGAAGCTGGCGCAGAACCTGTTCATCTGCGCGCCGACGATCGCCCAGCACGCCGCGCTGGCGTGTTTCGAGCCCGAGGCGCTGGCCATCTTCGAACAGCGCCGGCGCGAGTTCCAGCGCCGCCGCGACTACCTGGTGCCGGCCTTGCGCGCGCTGGGCTTCAAGGTGCCGGTGATGCCGGACGGGGCGTTCTATGTGTATGCCGACATCAGCCGGCTGGCGCACCCCTTGCGCCACGACAGCGCGGCCTTCTGCATGGCGGTGCTGCGCGACGCCCATGTGGCGATCGTGCCGGGAGACGACTTCGGGACGGCGGCGCCAGGCCGCCATGTGCGCTTCTCGTATGCGACGCGCTATGAGCGCATCGAAGAGGCGGTGGCCCGCCTGGAGCGACTGCTGCGCGCGGCCTGAAGCCCGGTCAGCGCGCCGGGACGGTTCCGGCCAGCGCCTCGATCAGCAAGGCCGGCGCCACCGGCTTGACCAGGTAGCGGTCGAAGCCGGCCGACAGCGCGCGTTCGCGGTCCTGCGGCTGGCCATAGCCAGACAGCGCGATCGCCAGCGGGCGCACGGCCGGCGCAGCGGCGCGCAGGCGCGCCACCAGTTCGAAGCCATCCAGTCCCGGCAGCCCGATATCGCACACGATGGCGTCGAAACGCCCTTCCATGGCCAGCGCCAGCCCGGCATGGCCGTCGCCAGCGATCTCGACCTGGTGGCCCTCGAGCTCGAGCAGCATGCGCAGCACGTCGGCGGCATCGGTGTTGTCATCGACGATCAGGATGCGGCGCGCGGCGGCCGTCGCCAGCGCCGCCGCGGGCGCCGCATCGGCCGGCGCTACCGCGCCTGAACGCGGCAGGCGGACCGTGAAGGTGCTGCCCAGCCCCAGTCCCGGGCTGGCCGCGCTGACGCTGCCGCCATGCATGCTCACCAGGTTGCGCACGACGTTCAGGCCCACGCCCAGGCCGCCCTCCGAGCGCGCCAGCGAGCGCGGGCCCTGGGTGAACAGGTCGAAGGCATTCTCGATGGTGTCGACGGACATGCCCGAGCCGTTGTCGGCGATGGTGACGGCGATGTCGCCGGCGCCGTCCACCGCGACCTCGATCCGGCCGCCGTCCTGGGTGTATTTCGAGGCGTTGTTCAAGAGGTTCGTGAACACCTGGGTCAGGCGCACCCGGTCGCCGTCGACCACCAGCGCCGCGCCGGTGGCGCCGACGACCAGCTGCTGGCCGCGCTCGCGCACGCGCGGCGCCACCGTCTCGGCGGCATGGTCCAGGATCTCGGCCAGGCGCAGCGGCTCGATCGCCAGCGTGATCTTGCCGCTGGACAGGCGCGCGGCGTCGAGCAGGTCGTCCAGCAGGCGCGCCATGTGGTCGACCTGGCGCTGGATCACATTGGTCAGGCGCAGCAGCGACCCCTCAGCCGCCGGCGAGCGCTCGAGCAGGCCGGCCGAGACGCTGATGGGCACCAGCGGATTGCGCAGCTCGTGCGCCAGCATGGCCAGGAATTCGTTCTGGCGGCGATTGGTTTCCTCGGCGTCGTCGCGCGAGGTCTGGGCGTTGACCGCGGCCAGCACCAGGTGCTCATTGGCCTCGCGCAGGCTGGACGTCATCGACAGGCTGGCCTCCAGCTCGCGCCGCAGCCGGGCGTTCTCGTCTTCGAGCGCCGCCAGGCGGCGCACAAGGTCGCTGTCGTCGATGCCTGGTGTCGCCGCCGTGAGCGTCATTCAGGAATTCCCGCGTGCGATCGGCAGGCCGTGCAGCACGCCCTCGTATTCGGTCGCCACCGGCGCGATATGGATGCCGTCGTCGCCGATATGGAACTCGCGCAGGTCGGTGCTGTGGGCGCTGCCGCGCACCTTGACCACCGAGATGAAACGGCGCAGCTGGCCGCCGCTTTCGCCGAAGCGCATCAGCACGATGGCGTCGGTGAGATAGGCGACATCGGCCTGGCTGAAGCGCAGCTGGGTGAAATCGTCGTCCAGGCCCATCGTCACCAGCACGCTCACGCCCCGCTTGGCCAGCGCCGTCAGCATCAGGAACACCGTCGCGCGCAGCTGGTTGCGGGCTTCGGGCGCCAGGTACAGCGCCAGCTCGGACAGCGAATCGACCACCACGCGGCGCGCGCCGGTACGGTCGATCGCCTCGTTCATCTCGTCGAGCAGCTCGTCGACCGTGAGGTCGATCTTGCGGCTCTCGACCATCTGCACGTCGCCGCTGTCCACCAGCGCGGCCAGGTCGGCGTTGCGCAGGCGCGAGGCGCCTTTCTCGAACGACACCGCCACGCCCTTCTCGCCCAGGCGCGCGCCCTCTTTCAGGAAGCGCGTGCCGAGGATCGTCTTGCCGCAGCCGCTGGGCCCCGACACCAGGATCGAATGCCCTTGCGGCAGGCCGCCGTTGAGCAGGTCGTCGAGGTCGGGCGTGCCGGTGTGGATGCGGGCCGGCTCCTGGTCGATCGGCGCACCCTGGTGATGGTCGGCCGCCAGCGGCGGCAGGATGCGCGGATAGACGCGGATGCCGTCGTCGGTGATGCGGAAGGTATGCGAGCCGTTCAGGTGGGCCTGGCCGCGCATCTTGACCACACGCATCTTGCGCACCACCGAGTTATCGTCGTGCACCGGCGTCAGCGAGATCATGCCGTCGGCCACCGTCATGATCGGGCTCGCCTCGGCGTCGCCGTGCTGGTATTCGCCGATCAGGAACGTGGTCGCCTGCCAGCTGGTCATGCGCGTGCCGAGTTCCTGGATGAACTGTTGCAGGTCGGACACGCCTTCATTGCCGCTGCGCGCAGTCTGCGCCACCGAGCGGAACGAGTCGACGAACACCAGGCTCGGCGAAAAATCCTCGACCTCTTTCATCAGCCGCGCCAGCACGCCGCTGAAGTCGCCGGCGCGCAGGTCTTCGGCCAAGTTGACATAGCGGATGCAGTTGCCGACCATGTCCATGTCGAAGAAACTGTACTGCTGCTGGTAGCGCAGCATCTTGAGAGGCGGCTCGCCCAGCACGGTGAAGAACAGGGCGCGGCGCTCGTTGCTGGCCACCGAAAACATGATCTGGTGGGCGAGCGTGGTCTTGCCCGAGCCTGGCGGGCCGGCAATCAGGTTGAAGGAAAATTCGCTCAGCCCTCCCCCCAGGAGAACGTCAAGCCCCTGCACGCCAGTGCTCAGCTTTCCAAGGGTTACTTTATCGCTCATTACTTGTGCTCCTGTGCATTCTTCTCTTCCCCGTCCCGCATGGCGGCGTCGAGCAGGCGTCGCGCGAGCCCGTGTCCGATCAGGGACGCGAGCAAGTCGGTAAACGTCTGGAGCAGTGCCGCGTGCGCGGCCTGTGCGTGTTCGGGTGAAACGCTGGCGAGCATATCGTCCAGCGCCTTGATTTGCGCGTCGCGGGTCTTGCACGTCGGGGTGTCCGCCAGCCACCTGAACTCGGGACCGACGAGACGACAGGCGCGCCCATACAGGGCGCAAAAGCCGGTGTCTCCAATCAGCGGCCCCAACTGGTCAGCCAGGCGGCGCCAGGATTCGATGAGGCGGGAGTGCTCTACCGACCGCCCAGGATCGCCCTTACTCGTCATCATGGCTGGATTGGAAAACAATTGCTGCCGTTTGTCATCATGAATAGTCCATGCACACTGGGGTGCGGGTTCGTCGTGCGCATGCCCGGCGATAGGTTGACAACCATTATATCTTGCCTTCGTTCCATTCAATTAACATTCGACGATAAATGTGCGGCGCGCGCGGCGTCATTACCCGTCAATACGGCGCGCAACATGCGATAGGCATGCGACCGATTCCCCGCTAAGATGTGTATCGCCGAGCAATAGTGCTCTTTTACAAGCAGGGGATCAATGGAACAGAACAAGCTGGGCGCCGCCATCTCGGCCGCCTTCATCATGCTGGGCCTGGCGCTGGGGCCGGCAGCCGCCGCCCCCGCCCCCGCCCCAGTAGCCGCCCCCAAGGCGGCCACGGCGGCAGCCGATGCCCGGTTCAAGGCGATCTATACCAGGGAATGGAAGTGGCGCATCGGCGAGCGCCTGGCGCGCGACGAAGACGAGCGCGGCGCCAAGCCCGGCTACGCCCGGGTCGACGCCCAGGCCCAGGAAGTGCGCCAGGCCTACTGGGCCGGCATCCTGAAGGAGCTGGCAGCGATCCAGCCGTCCACGCTGTCCCCTGCCGAGCGCATCAACTACGCCGTCTACCGCGCCCAGATCGCCTCGCTGCACGACGCCCAGCGCTTCCGCGAGTTCGAGCAGCCGGTCAACGCCGACAGCGCATTCTGGACCGACGTCACCTACAGTGCGCGCCGTCCGATGAAGAGCGCCGAGGAATACCGCAACTACATCGCCCTGCTGGGCGCCCTGCCGGCCTACTTCGACCAGGAACTGGGCAATATGCGCGCCGGCCTGGCGCGCGGCTTCACGCCGCCCAGGGTCACCCTGGCCGGGCGCGAGAGCACGCTGGTCTCGGTCGCCGAGGCCAAGCCGCAAGACACCGTGTTCTACGGCCCGTTCAAGCAGATGCCGGCCACGATCCCGGCGGCCGAACAGGAAACCCTGCGCCAGCAAGGCGTCAAGGCGATCGCCGGCCAGGTGCAGCCCGCCTACGCCAAGGCCCTGGCCTACTTCCGCGACGAATACGTGCCGAAGGCGCGCACGACGCTCGCGGCGCAGGACATGCCGGGCGGGCAGGCCTATTACCAGTCGAAGATCGTCGAGTTCACCACCACCGATATGACGGCCGACCAGATCCACGCGATCGGCCTGGCCGAAATGGCGAAGATCCGCGCCGAAATGCACGACATCATGAAGCAGGTCGAGTTCAAGGGCGACCTGCCGGCCTTTTTGGCGTTCCTGCGCACCGATCCGCGCTTCTACGCCACGACGCCGGAACAGCTGCTGAAAAGCGCCGCCTGGACCGCCAAGCGCTTCGACGCCAAGGCCAGCCAGTACTTCGGCCACCTGCCGCGCAGCCGCTTCGCGATCGTGCCGGTGCCCGACGACCAGGCGCCGTTCTGGACCGCCGGCCGCGGCGGTCCCGGCATGTACTGGGTGAACACCTATAATCTGCCGGCGCGGCCGCTGTACAGCCTCCCGGCCCTGACGCTGCACGAATCGGCGCCCGGCCACGCCTTCCAGATCCCGCTGGCGCAAGAGCAGAAAGGCGTGCCGCCGTTTCGCCGTGCGTATATCTCGGCCTATGGCGAAGGCTGGGCCCTGTACACCGAGCGCCTCGGCACCGAGATGGGCATCTACGAAACCCCCTACGAGCAGTTCGGCATGCTGAGCTACCAGGCCTGGCGCGCCTCGCGCCTGGTGGTCGACACCGGCATCCACGCCAAGGGCTGGAGCCGCGAGCAGGCGCAGGCCTACCTGCTGGAGAACACCGCGCTGTCGAAGCACGAGGTCGAGACCGAGGTCGACCGCTACATCTCGTGGCCGGGCCAGGCGCTGTCGTACTACCTGGGGCAGATGGCGATCCAGGAAGCGCGCGCGCGCGCCGAAAAGGCGCTGGGATCGAAGTTCGATATCCGCCACTTCCACGACACCGTGCTGCAGGTGGGCTCGGTGCCGCTGCCGGTGCTGCAGCAGCGGATCGACCAGTTCATCGCCGATGGCGGCCCGAGCCCGTATCCGAAGGACAGCTGAGCGCCCGGTCGACATGGGCCGCAGTGCGCGGCCCATGGTTTATTTCTCGAACAGCTTGAACTTGAGCTGGAACGAGATGCCGCCGTACAGGCGGTCCTTGTAGTTCGGGATGATCCCCACGTTCAGCCCGACCCGCTTGTATTCGTACGTCAGCGTCGGCACTGCACCGGGGAACCAGCCGCCGTCGCGGGTCTTCGGATAGCCGTCGAAGGCGGCCAGCGCGAGTCCCAGCCGCACCGGCCCGATCGCATACGGTTGCCAGATCACGCCCGCGTAGTTCGACCAGGCGCGGTCGCTGTTGTAGAAGCGGCCGGCGGTGGCCGACATCGTCCCCAGGAAGCGGTATTCGAACGCCAGGCCCTTGTTATTGTCGTTCAGGTCCTTGTCGCCGTCGAAATGGGCGGTGTAGAAGCCGGTGTCGACCCACAGCTCGCTTCTTGGCGACGCGTCGACCCTGGTGAACAGCTCATCGGCGTGCGCCAGCGGCGTGACCACGCAGGCCGCGCCGAGCACGGCCAGGGAAAGGATAGCGCGGTTCAATCGTCGGCTCCGGGATCAAGGTGGGGAAACATCACTTCGGTGAACCCGAAGCGGGAAAAGTCGCGGATGCGGCTCGGGTACAGGATGCCCAGCAGGTGGTCGACCTCGTGCTGCACCACGCGCGCATGGAAGCCCTCGGCATCGACCGCGATGCGCTTGCCGTACTGGTCGTAGCCCTCGTAGTGCAGGCGCGTGAAGCGCGGCACGCTGCCGCGCAGGCCCGGCACCGACAGGCAGCCTTCGACACCCTCTTCCATCTCTTGCGACAGCGGCGTCAGGACGGGGTTGATCAGTACCGTCTCGGGCACCGGCGGCGCCTCGGGATAGCGCTGGTTCTGGCCGAAGCCGAAGATCACCAGCTGCAGGTCGACGCCGATCTGCGGCGCCGCCAGGCCGGCGCCATTGGCGGCGCGCATGGTGTCGAACATGTCCGCCACCAGCGCATGCAGCGCGGGCGTATCGAACTGCGTGACCGGCTGGGCCACCCGCAGCAGGCGCGGATCGCCCATCCTGAGGATGTCGCGCACGGTCACGCCGCCCCCTGCCCCAGCAGATGCGCCAGGGCGTCGCGGAAACCGGCGGCGGTTTCCGGATGCTTGAGCCCGATCGCCGCGGTCGCGCACAGGTAGCCCAGCTTGGAGCCGCAGTCGTAGCGCTGGCCGGCGTAGCGGTAGGCCAGCACGCGCTCGGCCTGCATCAGGGCGGCAATACCGTCGGTCAGCTGGATCTCGCCGCCGGCGCCCTTGCCGACCTTTTCCAGGTAGTCGAAGATCGAGGGCGACAGCACGTAGCGGCCCACCACGGCCAGCGTCGACGGCGCGTCCGCCGGCTGTGGCTTCTCGACGATGCCGGACACCAGCTCCAGGCCCGGTCGATAGGCCGAGGCGCTGACGATGCCGTACTGGCGGGTGTTCTCGCGCGGGACGTCCTGCACCGCCAGCAGGCTGCTGCGCTCATAGGTATATACGTCGGTCATCTGGGCCAGCACCGGCTTCTCGCCCGGGGCGGTGTCCATGAAGTCGTCCGCCAGCAGCACCGCGAACGGCTCGTTGCCCACCACCGGGCGCGCGCACAGCACCGCGTGGCCGAGGCCGAGCGGCGACGACTGGCGGATGTAGATGCAGTTGACGTTCTTGGGGATCACGTTGCGCACGGTCTCGAGCAGGGCCTGCTTGCCGGCCGCTTCCAGCTCGGCCTCGAGCTCGTAGGCGGTGTCGAAATGGTCCTCGATCGCGCGCTTGTTGCGGCCCGTGATGAAAATCAGTTCGGTGATGCCGGCGGCGACCGCCTCTTCGACCGCGTACTGGATCAGCGGCTTGTCGACGATCGGCAGCATCTCTTTCGGCTGCGCCTTGGTGGCCGGCAGGAAGCGGCTGCCGAGGCCGGCAACGGGGAATACGGCTTTGCGGATCAGGTTCATCGTGGTCCAGTAGGTTTATTGTGGTCCCAGCAGCGCCATCAGCGCCGCCTCGTCCAGGATCGTGACGCCCAGCTCTTCGGCCTTGGCCAGCTTGCTGCCCGCTTCCGCACCGGCCACCAGGTACGAGGTCTTTTTCGATACGGAACCCGCCACCTTGCCGCCCGCCTGTTCGATCAGGGCGCCGGCCGCGTCGCGGCTCATGGTCGGCAGCGTGCCGGTCAGGACGAAGGTCTTGCCGGAGAGCGCGCCTTGCGGCGCCGCCGCGGCCTGTTCCGGCAACGCGTCCAGTAATTCACGGCGCAGCGCCGACAGCGTCATCAGCGATTCGCTGTTGCTCTTCACCGCCATCCACTCTTCGAGCGCGGCGGCGACCGCCGGCGGCAGGCCGAAGATGCCGAAGTCGGTGCGCAGGGCGATGCCTTCCAGCGTCTGGCCGGCATTGATCACCTGGCGCGCGCGCGGTTCGGTCAGTTTCGGGATGTCGAGCGCGGCCAGCAGTTTGATCTCGTCGAGTTTTTCACGCAGCTGCGGTTTCGGCGGATGCTCGTCGCGCGGGCCAACGCCAGCGTCCAGCAAGGCATTCAGCGCGATCTGGTTCTTCTCTTCGGCGAAGAACTCCGCGATCGATTCGGCCACGGTGCCGCCGATATCGGGCAGCACGCGCAGCAGCGCCGCCGGAGCGCGCCGCACCAGCGCCAGGCTGCCGAGCCAGTCGGCCAGGGTCTTGGCGGTCGATTCGCCCACATGGCGGATGCCGAGCGCGAACAGCAGGCGCTCCAGTGGCGGCTGGCGGCTGTTGGCGATCGCCGCCAGCAGATTGTCGGCCCACTTGGTGGCGACCTTGCCGGCCTTGACCGTCTCTGGCGTCGTGCCGTCGCGCTCGTCGGCCAGGCGCTTCATCATGAGCAGGTCGTCCAGCGTCAGGGTGTACAGGTCGGCCACGCCCTTGACCAGGTTGGCCTCCACCAGGCTGTCGATATAGCGGTCGCCCAGGCCTTCGATGTCCATCATGCGCCGGCCTGCGAAGTGGCGGATCGCCTCCTTGCGCTGGGCCGCGCAGCTCAAGCCGCCCGAGCAGCGCGCGATGGCCTCGTCGGCCTCGCGCACCACGTGCGAGCCGCATACCGGACACTGCTTCGGCAATTCGTAGGCCACCGGTTCGGGCGTCGGGCGCCGCTCCAGCACCACCGCCAGCACTTCGGGAATCACGTCGCCGGCGCGGCGCACGATGACCGTGTCGCCGACCCGCACATCCTTGCGTCGCACTTCGTCCTCGTTGTGCAGCGTCGCATTGGTGACCGTCACGCCGCCCACCGAGACCGGCACCAGGCGCGCCACTGGCGTGATCGCACCGGTGCGGCCGACCTGCACCTCGATCGCTTGGACCGTGGTCAGCGCTTCCTCGGCCGGAAATTTATGGGCCAGCGCGAAGCGCGGCGCGCGCGAGACGAAGCCCAGCGCGCGCTGGTCGTCGAGGCGGTCGACCTTGTACACCACGCCATCGATCTCGTAGGGCAGCGACGTGCGGCGCTCGCCGATGTCGCGGTAGAACGCCAGCAAACCATCGCGGCCGCTGACCAACTTGCGCTCCCTGGCCACCGGCAGGCCGAGTGCATCCAGCCAGTCGAGCAGGCGGGAGTGGCTGGCGGGCAGCTCGGCGCCTTCCAGCTGGCCGACGCCATACGCGAAGAAGCGCAGCCTGCGCTCGCTGGTGATGCGCGCGTCGAGCTGGCGCAGGCTGCCGGCGGCGGCGTTGCGCGGGTTGGCGAATTCCTTGTGGCCGGCCGCGCGCTGGCGTTCGTTGAGCGCCGCGAAGTCGCGCTTGAACATCAGCACCTCGCCGCGTACCTCGAGCACCGCCGGCACGGCGTCGCCATGCAGCCGGATCGGGATCACACGCACGGTGCGGATGTTCTCCGTGACGTCTTCGCCGGTGTAGCCGTCGCCCCGCGTCGCGGCCTGCACCAGGCGGCCGTTCTCGTAACGCAGGCTGATGGCGAGGCCGTCGAACTTGAGCTCGGCGTTATACGCGACCAGGCCGGTTTCCAGGCCTTCGCGCACCTTGCGGTCGAAGTTGTCGATGTCGTCGTCGCTGAAGCCGTTGTTCAGCGACAGCATCGGCACCGCATGGGTCACCTGGCCGAACTCGGTAATCGGGGCGTCGCCCACCCGCCGTGTGGGCGAGTCGGGATCGACCGCGTCCGGATGCTGCGCTTCGAGCGCCACCAGCTCGTGGTACAGGCGGTCGTATTCGGCGTCGGGAATCGTCGGCGCGTCCAGCACGTGGTAGTTGTAGCTGGCGCGGTTCAGTTCCTCGACCAGCCAGCCCATGCGGCCGATGGCCTGCTGGCGGTCTTCGTGTTGCTTCGTCACGCGCCAATCCTCAGCTGAACAGGCGCAGCGCGCGGGTCGAACCGGCCGGAATGTCGGCTGCTTCCATCTCCTGGTAGAACTCGATCACCTGGCCGCGGATCTCGTCCAGCGCGCCGTCTTCGAGCGGCTGGTCGCCGTCGTCGACGATGGTCGCGTCGAGGCGCTGGGTCAGCGCACGCGCGGTCTCGACCATGCGTCCGAAGGCGTCGCGCGCGGGCGCCACGCAGGGCACGTCGAGCAGCAGGGTCAGGCGCGAGGTGGTGTCGGCGCCCAGCGTGACGTTGGTCGACAGCGTGAACAGCACGGCGCCGCTGGCGCCGCCCTGGTCGGGCATCGCGAAGCGCCCGTCCGGACGCACGTCGAAGCCCGCGTTCTCGAGCGCGCCGATCAGGGTCGACATCGCCCACGGCGCGCCGTTCGCGGCCAGGTTCACGCCCAGCTGGGCGTCGTGGCCGGCCACGAAGCGGTGCAGGACGCGCGCTTCGCTCATCACTTCGATCATGTCGGGCACCTCGGGTTCGGCGCCGATCTCGTCGCACACGGCGCGCAGGCGCGTGACCAGCTCGGAGTATTCGAGTTCGTTCAGGGCCGTGGTGCGGGTCGCCATCTGGACGCCGGCCTGCAGCCTGGTGTACACGCCGCCATGGACGATCGGCTCCCACTCGCCGCTGACGGCAAAGCCGATGTAGTGGATCGGCTTGTTGCCGACCCGGCGCAGCTTCTGCAGCACCGGCAGGATCTTGTCGCCTCGCACCGGGGTCTCGAGCGACAGCGGGATCAGGCAGTCGATCAGCGGGTCGACCAGGCATTCGGCCAGTTCGGCGGCCGGCATGCCGGGACGGGTGCCCGGCAGCGAGGCGGCCACCGCGTCCTGGGCGGCGCTCGAGCCGCCGGCGCGGTAGCTGGTGGCCGGCGCGTTGGCGGGCACGTTCAGCGGCGCACTGGCGCTGGCGCTGGCCACGGTGGCTGCCGGCGCCGGCGCTGGCGCGACCGCGGCGTCCGGAGCGACCGGGTCGACAGGGGTGGCCGGCGCATCGAGCTGCGGGTCGGGCTTGACGTCGGTGACGGCGAAGGCGTCGGGGTCGAGCACCGGTTCCTTCATGACGAGCGGCGCGTCGAGGCCGGCGTCGAGCACCGGCTCGTGGCGGTCGGCCGCCGGGGCCTGCTCGCCATTGCGCATCAGGACGTCGTCATGGTCGGAAGCGAAGGCGCGTTCGACGCTCTTCCTGGCCTTGTATTCCTGCCACTTGTTGTAGGTGATGACGCCGACGACGAAGACGCCGCCGGCTGCGATCAGGCTCATTTGGAGATCTGTCATGCTGCTTATGCCTCAATAACGAAATTCGCGCCGGACTCGCGGTCCACGTATCCTGCGAATGGTTGATTCGATCGAAATGCTGTCCGTGCGGGCGCTCCCCACGAGAATTCATGCAATCATACCAACTCCCCCGCGCGGATGCCATGTCTTGGCCGCGCGCAGCGCATTTATCCTGCCGCGTCGCAGGATGGCAAGGCGACCACGACTTCGCTGCCCATGCCCTCGCCCGGGCTCGATGCCCACACCCGGCCGCCATGCAGCAGCATCAGTTTCTTCACCAGCGCCAGCCCGATGCCCAGGCCGCCCTGCGCGCGATCGGGGGTGCGCTTGCCCTGGCGGAACAGCTCGAACACGCTCGCGACCAGCTCGGGCGCCATGCCGATGCCGTTGTCGCTCACCGCGATACGGACCATGCCGTCGGCCTGCGACAGCGTGAGGACGAGGCGCCCGCCCGGCGGCGTGTACCTGGCCGCGTTCGACAGCAGGTTGGCCAGCACCTGGACCAGGCGCTTGCGGTCGCCGTGGACGCAGGCCCCGGGCGCGGCGTCGTCGATCGCCAGCGCATGCGCGCGCGAATCGATCAGCGGCCGCACCTGCTCCACCGCCTCGTCGACCAGCAGGCGCACGGCCACGTCTTCCTGGTCGAGCGCGATCAGGCCGCGCGTCACGCGCGACACATCGAGCAGATCGTCGATCAGGCCCGTCATGTGGGTCGACTGGCGCGCGATCACGCGGCCGATGTGCTCGACCCGGGCCGGATCGCCTTTCGCCAGCGGCAGCAGCGCGGCGGCGCTGCGGATCGGCGCCAGCGGGTTGCGCAGTTCGTGGCCCAGCATCGCCAGGAACTCGTCCTTGCGCTGGTCGGCCTCGCGCAGCGCGTCCTCCGTCAGCTTGTGTTCGTGGATATCGGTGCAGGTGCCCATCCAGCGCTGGATCACGCCCTGCTCGTCGCGCACCGGCAGGGCACGCCCCAGCACCCAGCGGTAGCTGCCGTCGCGGTGGCGCAGGCGGTACTCGATCTCGTAGGGCTCGCCCGTGACCAGGCAGTGGCGCCACCTGGCCCAGGCCGCGTCCTGGTCGTCCGGATGGAACATGTCGTTCCAGCCTGCGCCGTCGGTCGAACCATCGGGCACGCCGGTGAAGCGGTACCACTGGTCGTTGTAGTAGTCGTGGAAACCGTCGGGAAGAGTCGACCAGACCATCTGCGGCATGGCGTTGGTGATCGCCCGGAAGCGCGCCTCGCTGTTGGCGAGCGCGCGCTCGGCGGCGCGCGTGGCCGAGATGTCGACCACCACCGCGAAGCCCTGGCTGCGGTCGGCCACCAGGTTGCCGGCGCCGACCAGCACCGGGATGCGGCGCCCGTCGCGGTGCAGGAATTCCTTCTCGAACAGCGGCAGCAAGCCGTGCGCTTTCAGGCGCGCCAGGCCAAGATCGTCCGCCTCGCGCCACTCCGGCGGCGTCAGCGCGCGCCACGACAGGCCCTGGCGGCGCTGCTGCGGGTCGAGCCCGAGCATGCCCAGGAAAGCATCGTTGCAGTCGAGGATGGCGCCGTCCATCGCGTAGCGCACCACGCCGACCGGACTGAGTTCGACCAGCCGGCCCAGTTCGCGCGCCGCCCGGTCGGCCTCGGCCGGCAAGGCCAGCGCCACGCCGAGCACGCCGACGACGGCGCCGGCCGCATCGGCGATCGGGGACAGGGCCAGGCCGACGCGCGCGGGCAGCGCCAGCTCGACGGTCGCCTCGGCCAGGCTGCCATCGATGATGTGGGCGACGCACGCGGACAGTTCGGCGACGTCCGGCGCCAGCGCCGGGAGCGGCATCCATCCGGCCCCTGGCGCAGGCAGCAGCGCCGCGAACGCCGCGTTCAGCACGGCCATGCCGGTATCGGCGCGCACGACCAGCATCGGCGCCGGCGATGCGCGCGCCAGCCGCAGCGCCGACGCCAGCGCTGCGGACGCCTGGTCCGCGGCTGGCGCTGGAGGCGATGGCCTGAAGTCTGGGTGGTCGATCATGTCCAAGATGGGTGCTGCCGAGCCGGCTGGGAGGCGGGCCAGTGTAGCACGGCGCGCCGGCCTGGCCTCTAGGCGGCGACCAGGTCGGCCGCCGCTTCCATGTCGACCGCGACGATGCGCGAGACGCCCTGCTCCTGCATCGTTACCCCGATCAGCTGGCTGGCCATCTCCATCGCGATCTTGTTGTGCGAGATGAACAGGAACTGGGTGTGGTCGGACATGCGCTTGACCATGCGGCAGAAGCGCTCGGTGTTGGCGTCGTCGAGCGGCGCGTCGACCTCGTCGAGCAGGCAGAATGGCGCGGGATTGAGGCGGAACATCGAGAATACCAGCGCGGTAGCGGTCAGGGCCTTCTCGCCACCCGACAGCAGGTGGATGGTGGCGTTCTTCTTGCCCGGCGGCTGCGCCATGACCTGCACCCCGGCGTCGAGGATCTCGTCGCCGGTCATCACCAGCTTGGCGTTGCCGCCGCCGAACAGAATCGGGAACAGCTCCGAGAAATGGCCGTTGACGCGGTCGAAGGTATCGGCCAGCAGGTCGCGGGTTTCGCGGTCGATGCGGCCGATCGCGTCTTCGAGCGTGTTGATGGCTTCGTTCAGGTCGGCGTTCTGCGAGTCCAGGAAGCGCTTGCGCTCGCTGGCCTGGGCCAGCTCGTCGACCGCTGCCAGGTTGACCGCGCCCAGGCCGGCGATGGCATTGGTCAGGCGCGTGACTTCGCCCTGCAGGTACTGGGGCTTGAGATCCGGGTCGAGCTTCGCCGACAGTTCCGCCTCGTCGGCACCGGTCGCGGCCAGCGCCTCGGCGAACTGCTCCTGGTTCAGGCGCGCGGCCTGCTCCTTCAGCTGCATCTCGGTGATCCGGTCGCGCTGCGGCTGCAGGCTGCGCTCGGACTGCAGGCGCGCTTCTTCGGCCGCGCGCAGCTGCTGGGCGACCTGGTCGAGTTCATGGCGGGCGTCGGACAGCGCCGCTTCCTGCGCGCTGCGGCGCTCGAGCAGCGCTTGCAGGCCTTCGTGGGCGGCGCCGCTCTCGAGGGCCTCGAGTTCGAGCCGGCCCTGGGCCAGGCTGGCGCCGACCTGCGCGGCCTGGGTCGCGGCGGTGGCGATCGTGCGCCGCAGCTCGTCGATGCGGCTACGCTGGGCGCGCTCGGCGAACTGCGCTTCCTGGGCGCTGCGTTCGAGTTCGCGCAGGTGCTCGCGGGCACGGGCGAGCGCCTGCTCCTGCGCGACGAAGACGTCCTGGGCGTCCTCGTGGGCGCCCTGCAGCTCGGCCAGCTCCATGTCGAGCTGCTCGAATTCCTGCTCGGCCTCGGCCTGGGCCTGGCGCTGCTCGGCTTCCTGCGCCGCGATTTCGCTGAGGTCGGTCGCGATCTGCCCGCTGCGCTGGTTGACGCGGGCCTCGATCTCGCTCTGCTTGAGTACCTCGATCTGCAGCGCATGCACTTCGCGCGTGAGGGCGCCGACGCGGCTGCGCGCATCCTGCAGGTGCCGCGCCAGCTCGGCGACGGCGGCGTCGGCGCGGGTGGCGCGCCCGCCCGCATCCGCCGCCAGCAAGGCCTGGGCCTTGAGCTGGGTGGCCGTATTCTCGATCTCGTGCTGGCGCGCCAGCATGCCGTCCTGCTCGGCGTCCGGCGCGTGGAAGCGCACGCTCGAGCGCGTGACCAGGTGGCCTTCGCGGGTCACGAAACTGGCGCCGTGCGGCAGTTGCGCCCGTTCGGCCAGCGCCTCGGCCGCGCTGCGCGCCACGTAGACGCCGTGCAACCAGTCGTCCAGCACGCCGCGGATACCCGGGTCGTTCACGCGCAACAGGCTGGCGAGCGGCTTGAGGCCGTCGGCTGGCGCCGCGGAAGCGCCCACCTGCGGCGCGAACAGCGCCATGCGCGCCGGCGGCAGGTCACCGAAGAAGGCCTTGGCCCAGTCGATATTCGACACTTCGAGCGCACCGGAGCGTTCGCGCAGCACGGCCTCCAGCGCCGTCTCCCAGCCTTCCTCGATGTCCAGCTTCTGCCACAGCCGGGGCAAGGAGGACAGCTCGTGTTTTTCCAGCCACGGCTGGACCTTGCCCGAGGCCTGCACCCGTTCCTGCATCTGGCGCAGCGCGTTCAGGCGCGCTTCCAGCTGGGTGTTGGCGGCGTGCTCGCGCTGCATGCTGGCATGCGCGTCCCTGCGCTCGGCCTCGACCGCCTCCTGGCGCGCGCTCGCCTCCTCGAGCAGCATGGTCTGCTCTTCCAGCGCGAGCTGCTGTTCTTCGAGCTGCATGCGCAGGTTGTCGAGCGTGGCGCTGTCGGGCAGGTTCAGGGTCGTGCGCTCCTGCTGCAGGCGTTCGCGGCGCGCGGCCAGGCTGCTCAGGATGCCCGATGCATTGCGGCCGTGGGCCGAGGCCAGCTCGATGCGCTGCTGGACCTGCATGATGCGCGCGCGCGATGCGCCCGCGCTTTCCTGGCCGGCGCGCCAGGCCGCGTCGAGCTCGGGCAGCCGTTCGTTGTGGACCTCGACCGCGATCTGGGCGCCTTCGGCGCGCGCGGCGAGTTCCTCGGCCAGCATCTCGGCTTCTTCCAGGCCTTCGCGGTGTTCTTGTTCCTGGGCCAGCCAGCCGTCGCGCTGGGCCGTGAGCGCCACCAGCTGGTTCTGCAGGCGGGTGCGCGATTCGACCACGAACTTGATCTGTGCCTCCAGGCTGCCGATCTCGGAATTGATCCCATACAGCGCGCCCTGCGCCGCGTGCAGGCGGTCGCCGGCGGCGAAGTGGGCCTGGCGCAGGTGCTCGAGGTCGACTTCGACGCTGCGCAGCCGGGCGGTCTGCGCTTCCAGGCCGGTTTGCGCTTCTTCCATCTCGCGGAAAAACCTGACCTGCTCGGCCCTGGCCTCGTTCCTGCGCATCAGCCACAGCAGCTTCTGCTTTTCTTCCTGGTCGGCCTGCAGCTGGTGAAAGCGCATGGCAACCGCCGCCTGCGCTTCGAGCTTGTCGAGGTTGGCGTTCAGTTCGCGCAGGATGTCCTCGACCCGCAGCAGGTTCTCGCGCGTGTCGGACAGGCGGTTCTCGGTCTCGCGGCGCCGCTCCTTGTATTTGGACACGCCGGCGGCTTCCTCGAGGAATACGCGCAGCTCTTCAGGGCGCGACTCGATGATCCTGGAAATCATGCCCTGGCCGATGATGGCGTAGGCGCGCGGACCGAGACCGGTGCCGAGGAAGATGTCCTGGATGTCGCGCCGGCGCACCGGCTGGCCGTTGATGTAATAGGTCGAGGTGCCATCGCGCGTGAGCGTGCGCTTGACCGCGATCTCGGCGTATTGACCCCACTGGCCGGCGGCCTTGCCCGCGCTGTTGTCGAACACCAGTTCGACCGAGGCGCGGCCGGCCGGCTTGCGGTGGGTGGAGCCGTTGAAGATCACGTCCTGCATCGACTCGCCGCGTAGCTCGGAGGCTTTCGATTCGCCCAGCACCCAGCGCACGGCATCGATGATGTTCGACTTGCCGCAGCCGTTCGGGCCGACCACGCCGACCAGTTGACCCGGCACCTGGAAATTGGTGGGATCGACGAACGATTTAAATCCCGACAATTTGATGGAAGAGAGGCGCACGTGCGTCGGCTAAGGCTGTTGAGGTAAAGCGGCCATCATACCATTGCCGGCGCGGCGTGAAAAACCGGCGCCAGCGCCGCCGCCGAGGGCGCGCCCCGGCCCGGCGCGGCGGGCGCCGCTCACGCGTGGGCCGACACGGGCGACTCGGACGCGGCGTCGTTGACGGCGCCCGTGTCCACCGCCGCGCTGAGGATGCGCCCGACCACGCCTTCGGCAGCCACCACCCGGATCGCCCCATCGCCCAGCATCGCCGTCAGGCGCTCGGCCGACAGCGAGAATGCTTCCTGGCGCCCGGCGCCCGAGAAGATGAACAGCGTGCGCAGCGGGCTTACCCAGGCCAGGCGCACCTTGCGCGCGCTGTCGTCGACGCCGAATTCGAAGCGCATGCCGCGCTCCAGGCTGCCCAGCAGCGTCGTGGCCGGGTCGGCGCCGGCCGCCTCCTCGTCCAGTTCCTGCGCCCGCAACTGCTCCTGTTCCTGGGCCACGCGGCGCATCGCGTCGTGCTGGGCCGCCTCCACCGCCAGTTCGAGCTGGCGCTCGGGCGAGAGCTCGATCGGCGCGCGCACGATCGAGGCGTGGCATTCGGCCAGCTCGGCGAAGAACTGCAGGCGCTCGGCGTCCTGCCAGCGGGTCGCGTCGAGCCACTTGTTGAGTGACCCCAGCAGGGCCGGCAGGCGCGCGATCAGCGCCTTGCGCTGCTCCTGCGTCGCCTTCGGCTTGACGCTCCAGATCAGGTCATCCATCGTGCGCGTGGCGTTGTCGACCGCGCCGGGACGGCTGTCCTCGATCGTGTAGGCGAGCGCCATCGCGGCCTTCCAGCGCTGCTGCAGGAAGCCCTGGACCGACTGCGCCAGCTGCTCGCCGGCCAGGCGCGATGCGACCGCGCGCTCGGCCGAGCGCTGGGCGGCGGCCTGCTTTTCCTGGCGCACCGCCTGGGCGATCGGGCCGGCGATGGCGGCCTGCTCGGCGCTGTCGCGCGCGGCGATGCCCGCCTCCAGCTCGGCCAGCGCGGCGCCGAACTCGGGCTGCTCCTGGCCGCGCACCCGCTCGATGCTGCTGCGCATGGCGCGAAACACCGGGTCGTCCTCGCCGCCCTGCATTTCCCAGCCGGCCTGCGACATCAGGTCGAGCATGCGCCGCGCCGGGTGCGCCTCTTCGAAGAAGAAGCTGCGGTCGCGCAGCGCGGCTTTCAGCACCGGGACCTGGAGCACCGAAATCAGTTCGCGCGTGCCGGACGGGATGGCGTCGTCGTGCAGCACCGTCGCGAAGATACGCGTCATCAGGTCGAGCGTGGTGTCGTCGGCGCGCGAGAGCGCACCCTGCGGCAGGCTTTGGCGCAGGCGCGGCAGGTACAGCAGGCGTTGCCCGACGCCGAGCGCGCTGTCCTGCGCCGTACCCTGCGCGGCGTCATGGTGGGCGCCGTCCGTCAGCGCATGCGCTGTGGCGCCCGGTTCGATCGCGGCCAGGCCCGCACCAAGGCTGCCGAGTAGGTCGATCAGCGGCATCAGGCCGCCCGGATGGCCCGCCGCGCGCGCGGCGCCGGCAATCGCGGGCAAGCCCGCACCTGGAGCGGCGCCCTGCGGCTGGCCAGGCGCAAATCCCTGCGCCGCCTGGGCCGCGCCCTGCTGGACGGCCGGCTGCTGCTGCGGCGTCTCACCCGGCGCCGGCGCCTCGCTGGCCGGCGGCGCCGGCACATCGAAGCCGGCCGCGGCGCTCGGACGCCAGCTGCCGCTGCCCTGTGGCAGGTCGGGGATCTCGGGGATGTCGTGGGCCGGATCGCGGGCGTCGAACAGGTCCCGCAACTGCTGCGAGAGGGAGGCGTCGCGGCGCGCGCGCTCGGCCTTGCGCGACGCGCGGTCGTCGGTCTTGCTGAAGCGGGTGTCGTCGCCCCTGCCCTTGCGCGCCTTCTTGAGCTCTTCGACCAGCGCCTCGTACAGCGGCGCCAGGTCGAACATCAGGCCGGGACGCAATAGCGGCGTCAGGATGCCGTGGGCCTCGGGATCGGGCTCGAAGCTGCTCCAGGCCTGACCGAGGGCGGACAAGAAGACTTCGGGCCGGAAAGGGTTGTGCTGGGCGCGCACCAGCTCGCGCTCGAGCAGCAGGCCGAGGCGCACGCCGAGCGTGGCCAACTGCTCGGAATACTGCAGGTCGAAGGGGCGGCTGACGCCGCTCAGCGCCATCTGCTGGTCGATCTGCTCCAGCGGCACCAGGCTGAGTTCGGACGGGGCGACAGGCGCCGCGCGGCTGGACGGCGCCAGGTGCGCGACCTCATCGGTCAATGCCGCGCCGATCGCGTCCGTCGCCAGATGGATGAAGGCGTACGAATTGTCCTTGAGGAGATTCCCGGATTTCACGCGGCGCATCACGGCGCGCGGGTCGGGACCGGCGGCGGTCAGGTCGAGCAGCGCCGACACCAGGCGCCGCACCATATCGGTCATGCCCGCCTCGGCCTGGCGGCGTGCGATATCGACCAGCTCGGCGAGAGTCGCCTGCTGGGAGGCAGCAGCCTGGCGCGCGGCGGGAGTCGGGGCAGACGAGTTGGCCATGACGGGTTGGCGAAAAGGGGCAGCCCCTATTCTGCCACATTCTTGCCGCAAGGCAATGAAGAAACACGGCCGGGCGTTTTGACAACACTTGCGATCGACAGCTTGCTTGACGAAATCTGCGCAAGCTTATAGGGCGTCTGCGGGTAGAGCGTCTTGATCGCCATAGGAATGCCAATGGATGCTTGGCATGGGGACGCCAGCGTCTTCAGCGTCGTTGGGACGCTGTCGGACGTCCGCCACGAGGAAGTCGGCATCATGATCGTCAAGGGGATGCGGGTTGGACGCTCGCCACGAGGCCGACAGCGGGCATCAGGCCGGTGAACCCACGCGGCGACGCTTGGGCGCCATGCCGGAAGTCGGGGAGCCTGTCCGCGCATCGCGCCGGCAGGCCGTATGGCATCAGATATTACGCAGGATCGCGCCCTTGGGCGGCGCAAAGTCGCTCACCTCATGGATCATCCGGGCCGCCTTGGCATCGCGCGCGGTCAGGTGCAGGTCGCCGTACTGGTACACGTTCCACTGCTCGGGCGACAACTCGATTTCCTTGCGCAGGATGGCTTCGGTCCGCGCATCGTCGGCGCGCAGGCCCTCGACGATGATATTCAGGGCATCGGGCCGCGAGCCGGGCGAAGCCGTCGCGTGCGATTTGTGGATCATGAAGCGCGCGGTCTCGCTGGCATAGCGGCGCGAGCCGGCCAGGTATAGCACCACCGCGATCGACGCCACGGCGCCGGCGTTGTACATCACAAACTTGATCGGCGAACTGGCCATGAAGTTATACAGGCACAAGCCGTCGCTGACATAGCCGCCATTCGACTGCAGCAGCACGTGGGCGGTATCGATCCCGTCCTCGGTCATCGCCGCCACCGCCTCGAACATCCGGTGCACCATATCACTATTGACGTCGCCGGACAGCGTGAACCACGCTTCTTTCTCCTGGAGAGTTTTTTCTTCGCTCATAGTGTTTTCCGCCTACAAAGTAAGTAGAACTAGTGTAGCAAATCACGACAGTCACCCCTCATGCCCCGCACCAATAGTGCGCAGCAATGCTTTGAAGCAACATTTGCAAGCCTTTCCAATGAGGGTCAGAGTAGAATTAATAAGCAACTTCCAAAGTTGTCAAACAATTCGACTCTGACCCTCATTAATTTTTGAGGGTTTAGCGCTATCAAAATTCAGAAGTAATACTCGTGTTCAACGAATGTTTTGAAAGCATCGAATTCGTTTCCTAGGAGGTCGAAATTAATGAGGGTCAGAGTAGAATTAATGAGCAACTTCGAAAGTTGTCAAACAATTCGACTCTGACCCTAATTGTGGAGTAATGGTGGGTGGGCAAAAGGGCTTGCGCGGTTGACAGTTTTGGTGGGCTGACATATCCTCCGCAGTCTTGATCGGGAGAGCGCAGTTACGCTGCCGCCGAAGGGGCATTCACCCATAAACTCTCAGGCAAACGGACCGGTCAGGGAACGGCGGCGCATCGCGCGGCCGGCTCAACTCTGGAGAGCGGCCGCGAACGCGGTCCACCGAAGGGGCAGGCGGTGCTTCACCGCTATCTCTCAGGTACCAAGGACAGAGGGGTCGACAGCGTACGGCATGGGCCGTATGCTTTTTCGTCCCCTATTTATCTTGTCCTGAGGATTCCATGACGCTCAAAGCGACCCCGCTCAATTCCGCTCACCGCGCGCTCGGCGCCAAGATGGTCGATTTCGGCGGCTGGGACATGCCGGTCAATTACGGTTCGCAGATCGAAGAGCACAACGCGGTGCGCGGCGACGCCGGCATGTTCGATGTGTCGCACATGTGCGTCGTGGATGTGCGGGGTGCCAATATCCGCGCCTTCCTGCGCGGCCTGCTGGCCAATAACGTCGACAAGCTGCAGGCGCCGGGCAAGGCGCTGTACTCGTGCATGCTCAATCCGGAAGGCGGCGTGATCGACGACCTGATCGTCTACTTCCTGGCCGAAGACTGGTTCCGCATCGTCGTCAACGCCGGCACCGCCGACAAGGACGTGGCCTGGATGAACCAGCACAACAGCGCCACCAACAGCGGCCTCACCATCACCCAGCGCCGCGACGGCAACGACCCGATCGCGCTGATCGCCGTGCAAGGCCCGAACGCCCGCGCCAAGGTGTGGCAGGTGCTGCCGACCACCCAGGCGGCCACCGAGAACATCAAGCCGTTCAACGTCGCCATCGTCGCCGATACCGCATTCGGCGAAGCCATGGTCGCGCGCACCGGCTATACCGGCGAAGACGGCTTCGAGATCGGCGTGCCGGCCGGCCAGGCCGAAGCGCTGTGGAACGCCCTGCTGGCCGCCGGCGTCAAGCCCGCCGGCCTGGGCGCGCGCGACACGCTGCGCCTGGAAGCCGGCATGAACCTGTACGGCCAGGACATGGACGACACCGTCAACCCGCTGGACGCCGGCCTGGCCTGGACCATCGACCTGGTGTCCGAGCGCGACTTCATCGGCAAGGCGGCGCTCCAGGCCAAGGGCCAGCAGGCGCAGTTCGTCGGCCTGATCCTGCGCGAAAAAGGCGGCATCCTGCGCGCCCACCAGAAAGTGGTCGCCGCATCCGGCAACGAAGGCGAGATCACCAGCGGCACTTTCAGCCCGAGCATGCAGCAGGCGATCGCGCTGGCGCGCGTGCCGATGGATGTCGCGGTCGGCGACACCGTCCACGTGATCATCCGCGACAAGCAACTGGCGGCCAGCGTCGTCAAGCTGCCGTTCGTGCGCAATGGTAAAGTGCTGGCCGCCTGAACGCGCCGCCCGAACCAACACATTTATACTGATAACCCCACATTCACCAGGAGTTTCCATGAACATCCCTACCGACCTGAAATACACCGAATCCCATGAGTGGGTGCGCCGCGAAGAAGACGGCAGCCTGACCGTGGGCATCACCGAATACGCACAGGACGCGCTGGGCGACATCGTGTTCGTCGAGTTGCCGCAGGTCGGCAAGGCATTCACCGCGGGCGACGACGCCGCCGTGGTGGAATCGGTCAAGGCCGCGAGCGACATCTACGCGCCGGTCTCGGGCACCGTCCTTGCGGTCAACCAGCCGGTGGCCGATGCGCCGGACTCGATCAACCAGGACGCCTACGGCGCCTGGCTGTTCAAGCTGACCCCATCCGACGCCGGCGCCTACGACAAGCTGCTCGACGCCGACGCCTACGGCAAGACCACCGACCACTGACAGGCCCCGGCGCGCCGCCCCCGAGCGCGCCGCCGGTGCGCCCGGCGCGGCGCGCCGGCTACCGCCTGACCGTCGCCGACTTGTCGCCTACCCGTCGCCCACCCAAAGCCTGCCCTTCGCCATCCCACGACGCCTGCCCGGCGCCAGAATCTGTTCCTCGGATACCTCCTATCATGACCCGCTCCAGCCTGACCCAACTTGAAGCACGCGATTCGTTCATCCCGCGCCATATCGGCCCGTCCGAATCCGAACAGGCAGCCATGCTGTCGACCCTCGGCTACGATACCCGCGCCGCCCTGATCGACGCCGTGGTGCCCGCCAATATCCGCCGCAAGGACAAGCTGGACCTGGGCCAGTTCGCCGAGCCGCGCACCGAAGAAGATGCGCTGGCGCTGCTCAAGGGCCTGGCGTCGAAGAACAAGGTCCTCAAATCGCTGATCGGCCAGGGCTACTACGGCACCCACACGCCGAAGGTCATCCTGCGCAACATCTTCGAGAACCCGGCCTGGTACACCGCCTACACCCCGTACCAGCCCGAGATCTCGCAGGGCCGCCTCGAAGCCATCCTGAACTTCCAGCAAACCATCACCGACCTGACCGGCATGGGCATCGCCAACTCGTCGATGCTGGACGAAGGCACCGCCGCCGCCGAAGCCATGACGCTGATCCAGCGCGTCGGCAAGTCGGCCTCGAAGGTGTTCTACGTGGCCGACGACGTGCTGCCGCAGACGCGCGAAATCATCGAGACCCGCGCGCTGCCGATCGGGGTCGAAGTGCGCACCATCGCGCCCGCCGACATCGAGTCGCTCGAGGAAACCTGCTTCGGCGTGCTGCTGCAGTATCCGGGCGTGGATGGCGAAGTGCGCGACTACCGCGCCGCCTGCGAGCACCTGCATGCCGCAGGAAGCATGGTCATCGTGGCCGCCGACCTGCTGGCCCTGACCCTGCTCACCCCACCGGGCGAATGGGGCGCCGACGTCGTGGTCGGCAACAGCCAGCGCTTCGGCGTGCCGCTCGGTTTCGGCGGCCCGCACGCCGGCTACCTGGCGACGCGCGATGAATTCAAGCGCAGCATGTCGGGCCGCCTGGTCGGCGTCACCGTCGACGCGCAGGGCAACCAGGCCTACCGCCTGGCCCTGCAGACCCGCGAACAGCACATCCGCCGCGAAAAGGCGACCTCGAACATCTGCACCGCGCAGGTGCTGCTGGCCGTGATGGCCGGCATGTACGCGGTCTACCACGGCCCGCAAGGCCTGGCCCGCATCGCCCGCCGCGTGCACCGCCAGACCGCGATCCTGGCCGCCGGCCTGCGCCAGCTGGGCCTTGAGCTGACCAACCAGACCTTCTTCGATACCGTTACCGTGAAGGTCGCGGACGCCGCCGCCATCCACCAGCAAGCCACCGCGCGCGGCCTGAACCTGCGCCAGATCGACGCCGGCACGGTGGGCGTATCGCTCGACGAAACCGTCACGCGCGACGACCTGGCCAAGCTGTTCGAGGCGTTCGGCAATGGCAAGAAGGTCGACCTGGACGCCCTCGACGCGGCCGCGCAGGACGCCTTCCCGGCCGCCCTGGCGCGCTCGAGCGCCTACCTGACCCACCCGACCTTCAACCGCTACCACGCCGAGCACGAGATGCTGCGCTA
>Ga0265780_10002192_pt1 | contig 26818 bp, 23 predicted proteins | sample P1T30metagenome_FD_192432 | JGI IMG/M metagenome (GOLD analysis project Ga0265780, IMG submission 192432) | Plant litter microbial communities from East Loma Ridge, Irvine, California - P1 T30 | ecosystem: Environmental > Terrestrial > Plant litter > Unclassified | place: USA: California...
GCCCGGGGTGCTCCCTGACCATCGCCCCCTCCACGCCGCACGTGGTGGCGTGGCGTGCGGACGGCCTCTTCGGCGAGGCGCACGACCTCGCCGGGCGCCGTCACTGGCACACCCACTGCTGGAGGATATCGTGAGCCCGACCGACCCGATCGACCCGACCACCGCCTCCTCGCCGGTCGAGATCCGCGGCGGGGTCGAGCTGCCGGCCCGGCGCACCGACGTCGAGCTGCACACCGACGACGGGCTCGCCCTGGTGGGCGAGCTTGCCCTGCCGCTCGACCGCCCGCCGGTCGCCACCCTCGTGACGCTGCACCCCCTGCCGACCGCGGGCGGCTTCATGGACTCGCACGTCCTCCGCAAGGCCGCGGGGCGCCTCCCCGCGCTGGCCGACGTCGCGGTGCTCCGGTTCAACTTCCGCGGCGTCTCCTCGCCGCGCGGGCGGTCGGAGGGCGGGTTCGGCGAGGGCGTCGCCGAGGCGGCCGACCTGCGGGCCGCGGTCGACTTCGTCCGTGAGCAGGGCCTGCCGACCCCGTGGCTCGTCGGCTGGTCGTTCGGCACCGAGGTGGCCCTGATGCACGGGCGCGACGTCGACGTCGCCGGCCTGGTGCTGCTCTCGCCGCCGCTGCACCGGGCGAGCGAGGCCGACCTGCTCGCGTGGAACGACGTCGACGTGCCCGTGGTCGCCGTCGTGCCGGAGCTCGACGACTACCTCCGACCCGAGGAGGCGCGTCGCCGGTTCGCGGTCGTGCCGCGTCTCGAGGTCGTCGCCGTCGAGGGCGGCAAGCACCTCTGGGTGGGGGAGAAGCAGACCACCCGCGTGCTCAGCGAGATCGTGGCGCGCGTCGCACCGACGGCGCTGCCCCTGCCGACCACCTGGCCGCCGACCGCCTCCTGAGGGTCAGAGCGCCTGCTGGCGGGGCACGACGACCTCGCGGACGATGAGCAGGACGGCGGCGGCGACGGGGATCGCGATGAGCGCCCCCAGCACGCCGAGCAGCGTGCCGCCGGTGAGCGCCGCGATCACCACGATCACGCCGGGGACGTGCACGGCCCGCCGCATGATGCGCGGGCTCAGCACGTACGCCTCCACCTGCATGTAGACGATGTACCAGATGGCCGCGGTGATCCACGTCGACGGCGACTGGGGGAGCAGCGCGACCTGCGCGAGCACGATGACGGCCGAGCCGCTGATCGTGCCGACGAGCGGGATGATCGAGCCGAGGAACGCGATGAAGGCGAAGACGGCGGGCTGCTGGGCGCCGATCACGCTGAGGAAGACGAAGCTGACGATGCCGTTCGTCGCGGCGAGGGTGAACTGGCCGATGACGTAGCGCCCCACGGAGGTGCTGATCTGCTCGGAGAGGTCGGCGAACGTGTCGCGCTGCGACGCCGGCACGAGCTTGTAGAGGCCGCGCTTGAAGGTGTTGATCGACGACGTGAAGTAGAGCGTCAGGATGAGCACCACGATCGTGGCGAAGACGCCGTTGCCGATCGCGACCCCGACCGCGAGCACGCCGCCGGTGATCGTGAGCACGTTGTCGGGGTTGGTGAGGAAGTCGACCAGGGCGTCGAGGCCGTCCTGCACGTCGATGACGTTCTGCGGCACGAGAGACTGGAGGTTGTCGACGAACTGCTGCGTGGTGACGCTCTGCAGGTACGTGACGAGGCTCGTGATGAGGGCCGTCGCCTGGCTCACGATGACGGGCACGATGGCGAACACGACGCCGACGAAGGCGCCGAGCACGGCGAGGAAGACGATGACGATCGCGAGCGAGCGCGGCACGCGGCGGTTCTCGAGCCAGGAGACGACGGGGTCGAGGCCCAGGGCGATGAAGATCGCCGCTCCGACGTAGGTGAGCACCGTCGAGAGCTCGCTCACGGCGCCGCCGATGACGAGCGCCACCAGCACGCCGAGCCCCGCCAGGAGCCCGAGGCGGAACGGGTTGTGGATCTTCACGCGGGTGCTCCTGTCGACGGTCGGGCCCCGTCTGCACGGGACCGCGACTGCCTACTCTGTCGTACCGGGCTGCTCTGCGCCCGCCGACGCCCCGCCGAGGGCCGTGCGCAGGCCCTCGAGGTAGCTGGCCACCTCGTCGCGCTCGTCGCGCAGCGCCTCGAGGCGTTCCTCGGCGTCGCCCACGAGACGGCGGGCCTCCTCCTGCGCATCGCCGACGAGCTGCTGGGCGCGGCGCTCGGCGTCGGCGACCGTGGTGCCGGCCGCCGAGTCGGCCTCGGCCCGGACCGTGCGGGCGTGCTCGGACGAGCTGCGCTCGAGCTCGTCGGCCTCGCGCCGGGCCTCGACGGCGCGCTGGCGGGCCTCCTCGAGCTGCGCGGCGGCCTCGTCGAGGTACGCCTGGGTCTCGGCGACCGCGGCGTGGTGGCGCTGGACGAGCTCCCGCTCGGCCTCGTCGCGAGCGGTGCGGAGCTCGACCTCGGCGCCGCTGCGCCGCGTCTCGAGCTCCCGGGCCAGCTCGCCGACGGCGCGCTCGCGCTCCGCGACGAGCTCGGCACGCAGCACGCGGGCCTCCTGGGCGAGGCGGGCGCGCTGCGACTCCTCGTCGTCGACGAGGCGGGCCTGGCTCTCGGCCACCTCGGCGTCGAGGTCGGCGCGGGCGTTGGCGATGTCGGCCTCGACCTGGGCGCGCTGCTCCGCCTCCTCGCGCTCGAGTCGACCGCGCTGCTGCTCGACGTCGCGGGCCAGCCGCTCGCGCGTCTCGGTCGTGGTCCGCTCGATCTCCTCTCGCGCGGCGGCGTCGGCCAGCTCGGTGTCGGCGCGTCGGGCGGCGACCTCGGCCTCGAGGGCGCCACGCGCCTCCTCGACGTCGCGGGCGAGGCGGGCGCGGTCGGCGGCGATCTCCGCGGCGACCTGGGCGCGGGCGGTGCCGAGCTCGTGCTCCAGCTCGGCGCGGGCGGTGTCGACCTCGCGGCGGAGCTCGTCGCGGGCCCCGACGACCTCGGCCTCGAGGTCGGCGCGACCGCGGGCGAGGTCGGCCTCCAGTCGGGCTCGGGTCTCGGCCACGTCGCGGGCCAGGTCGGCACGCTCGGCGGCGACGTCGTCGTCGAGCTCGGCCCGTGCGGCCTCGATCTCGCGGGCCAGGTCGTCGCGGCGGGTGGTGACCTCGAGCTCCAGGTCGGCGCGGGTGGTCTCGTCGAGGCGGACGAGCTCGGCGCGGACCGCGGCGCCCTCGCGGTCGAGGTCGGCCCTCTGCCGTTCGCTGTCGCTCTCGAACTGCTCGCGCGTCAGCGCGGTCGTGCGGGCGAGCTCGGCGGCGTCGTCGCGGGCCTCGGCGACCTCCTGCTCGACGCGGGCGCGCAGCTCGGCGGCCTCGCGCTCGGCCGCGGTGATCGCCGCCGCGGCCTCGTGGCGGGCGGTGCTGACGTTCTCGGCGGCCTCGGTGGCGGCGGCGCCGCGCATCGCCGAGGAGTCGCGCTGCGCCTCCTGCAGGAGCGACCGGGCCTCGGCCCGTGCCCGGGCGACGAGGCGGTCGGCCTCGGCGGTCGACTCGGCGACCTGCGCCGCGGCGCGCCCCCGGGCGTCGTCGAGGATCGCGGCGGAGCGCTCCGACGCGTCGTCGAGCACGCGGCGGGCCTCGTCCGACGACGTGCGGCGGAGCTCCTCCGCATCGATGTCGGCCTGCCCGACGAGGCGCGTGGCCTGCTCCTCGGCCAGGCGCAGGGTGCGCTCGAGCTTGCTGCCGAGGCCGGCGTAGGTGGGCGTGCCCGCCTCCTCGAGCTCCTGCTGCGACTCCTCGAGGCGGGCCTGCACCTGCTTCAGCTGGTTCACGGTCTCGGCGCGGTCGGCGTTCGACTTGATCAGCTCGCGCCTCAGCTCGCCGAGGGCCCGATCGACGTCGTCCTTGCGGTAGCCCCGCAGTTCCGTCCCGAACTCGGCGTCGTCAGCGGCCACAGTGTGTCTCCTCGCGTCGATGTCGGGGGCGACCGATCGCGGCCCGACGCGACGATTTTAGGGCACCGTCCCGAGGCGTCAGCCGCGCGTCCCGGCCCGAGGTGCGCCTCACAGGCAGGTCGGATACGCTGAGCCGTCTTAAATTCTGCTGCCGCGCCCGGCCCCCTCGGCCAGGCCCGCACGAGCGCCCGTCGACCGACGCGCGCTCGGACCCGACCGGGATGGTGGCACGGAGGGAGAGAAACGTGCGCTTCATCATCGCCGTCGTGGTCGTCGTGGTCGCGGCGCTCATGGTCGCCCTGGGCTTCGCCCAGCGGACCGTGTTCAAGCCGCCGGAGAGCGTGTCGTCGACCGTCTCGACGGAGTCGTCCGACGCGACGGTGACGGTGATCCCGGCCGAGGCGCTGCACGGGCACGACGGCCGCCAGACCCTGTCGATCTCGGGCGGCGACACGGCGTTCGCGGCGTACGGCCGCACCTCCGACGTCGAGGGCTGGGTGGGCGACGCCACGCACAACCTCGTCAGCTACGACGCCGACTCCGGCGAGCTGACCTCCTCGGTCGTGCAGGGCTCCGAGTCGACCGTGCCCTCGCCCGCCGACTCCGACCTCTGGTATGACCAGTACTCGGGCTCCGCGCTCACGTTCTCGCTCGACGCGCCCGACGACATCTCCCTCGTCGTCGTCTCCGACGGGACGGCGCCGGCGCCCTCCGACCTGCGCGTCACCTGGCCCCTCTCGACGTCGACGCCGACGGCCGGCCCCCTGATCGTGGGCGGCCTCGTCGTGCTCGTGGTCGGCATCCTGCTCTACGTCTGGGCCATCGCCCACCACCGCCGCACGCGCGGTCCGCGCCGCACGTCCAGCGACGGCAAGCGGCCGAAGCTGCCGCGGCCACCGAGCCGCCGGGCCGTCCGGGCGGGCACGCAGGGAGCCCTCGGCGCGTCCTCCCGCGGCGGGCGCCGCCGCCTCGTCGCGGTCGTGCCCGTCGTCCTCGTGAGCTCGCTCGCCCTGGCCGGCTGCACGGCCGACTACTGGCCGAGCTCGGTCGGGGGCGCGGGCGACGGCAGCACGGCGACGCCGACCCCCACGTCGACCGCCGGGGCCGACGACGAGGGCACCGACCTCCAGCCCGCCGTCGTCACGGAGTCCCAGGCCGAGCGCATCGTGGCCCGCGTGGCCGAGACGGCCGCGGCCGCCGACGGCGCGCTCGACGCGACCGCCGTCGCGACGCGCTTCACGGGCCCCGCGCTCGAGCAGCGTCAGGCGAACTACCAGATCCGCGCGAAGGACGCGGCGGCGGCCGGCCCGGTCGCCGTCCCCGCCGGCGACCTCACGCTCACCCTCCCGCAGCAGGCCGACACGTGGCCGCGCACCCTCTTCACGGTCGTCCAGGACGCCGACGCGACCAAGGCCCCGATCGCCCTGACCCTGGTGCAGCAGACCGCCCGCGACCCGTACAAGGTCGAGTACCTGCAGGCCCTGGAGGCGCAGGCCACGCTGCCGACCGTGGCGCCGGCCGTGATCGGCGCGGCTCGGCTCGCGCCCGACGTGAAGCTGCTGACCCTGCGCCCCGACCAGCTCGCCGAGGCCTACGGCGACATCCTCCGGAACGGCGACGAGAGCCCCTACGCGGCGCAGTTCCAGGCCGAGGGCGACACGCTCCGCGACAAGATCGGCAAGGCCTACAAGGACGCGAAGCGCACCAGCCTGCCGACCACCGCCTCCATCGACTACACGTCGGTGCCCGACGCGGAGACGCCCGTCGCCTTCGCCACCAACGACGCCGGGGCCATCGTCTCCGTGGGGCTCGACGAGGTCGAGACGGTCAAGCCGACCGCGACCGGCGCCGAGGTCAACCCCGCCGGGACGGTCAAGACCCTCCTCGGCCTCGACAAGTCGACCAAGGGCATCGAGGCGACCTACGGCGTCCAGCTGCTCTTCTCCGTCCCGCCCGTCGGGAGCGACGACAAGATCGTCCTCCTCGGGTTCAGCCAGGCCCTCACCGCCGCGAAGGAGCTCCCATGACCGATCTTCCCCCCGTCCCCTCCGGCCTCCGCGGGGCCGTCGACCTCTCGTCGCTCGTGAACCGCCCCGCGCCCGGAGCGGCCCCCGCGCCCGCCGGTGCGCAGGCGGGTGCACCCGCGGGGCAGGCCGGCGCCCCGGCCGTGGCCGTCCCGGCGCTGGTCGTCGACGCGACCGACGAGACCTTCTCCCAGGTGCTCGAGCTGAGCGCCACGGTGCCCGTCATCGTCGACCTGTGGGCCGAGTGGTGCGGGCCGTGCAAGCAGCTCTCGCCGGTGCTCGACAAGCTGGTGACCGAGTACGCGGGTCGCCTCGTGCTCGTCAAGGTCGACGTCGACGCCAACCCGCAGCTGACGCAGGCCTTCCAGGCGCAGTCCATCCCCGCGGTCGCGGCGGTCATCGGGGGCCGTCCGGTCCAGCTCTTCGTCGGGGCCCTCCCCGAGGCGCAGGTGCGCGACGTGTTCGAGCAGGTCCTCGAGCTGGCGGCGCAGAACGGCGTGACCGGCACGGCCGTGGTCGACGGAGCACCCGCCGCCGCGGAGGGCGAGGCGCCCGAGCCCGAGCCCGAGCCGCTGCCCCCGCACCACCAGGACGCCTACGACGCGATCGACCGGGGCGACTACGCCGCGGCCATCGCCGCCTACACGACCGCGATCGCGCAGGACCCGCGCGACCAGCTCGCCGTCGCGGGCCTGGCCCAGGTGTCGCTCATCTCCCGCCTGCAGGGCGTGACCCTCGCCGACGTGCGCGAGGCCGCGGCGGCCGCGCCGACCGACCTCGACGCGCAGCTCGCGGTCGCCGACCTGGACGTGAGCGGAGGCCACGTCGACGACGCCTTCGACCGGGTGCTGACCGTGTTCCCGTCGCTCGACCAGGCCGGGAAGGACGCCGCCCGCAAGCGCCTCCTCGAGTACTTCGAGATCGTCGGCCTCGACGACGCTCGCGTGGCCGCCGCCCGGCGTCGGCTCACGATGCTGCTCTACTGAGCCGTGACGCGACGAAGCCCCCTCGACCAGGTCGAGGGGGCTTCGTCGTGCGGTCGGCCTCCCGGGGGAGGCGCGCTGCCGGTCAGCGACGCAGCTTCAGCCAGATCACGCCCAACGGGGGCAGGACGACGTCGGCCGAGGCCGGTCGTCCGGCCCAGGGGGCGTCGGCAGCGGTGACGGCGCCGAAGTTGCCGACGCCGGAGCCGCCGTACGCGGCCGCGTCGGTGTTGAGGATCTCTTCCCAGACGCCGGCCTCGGGCAGGCCGAGGCGCATGGTCTGCGGCTGCCCGGAGAAGTTCGCCAGCACCGCGACCGACTCGCCGTCGCCCGACTTGCGGAGGAAGGCGACGACGCTCTGCTCGGCGGCCCCGCCGTCGATCCACTCGAAGCCCGCGACGTCGAAGTCGTGGGCCCAGAGGGCGCTCTCGCGACGGTAGACGGCGTTCAGCTCGCTGACGAGGTCGAACACCTGCTGGTGCTCGGGGCGCTCGAGCACCGACCAGTCGAGGCCGTTCTCCTGGCTCCACTCGGTGGGCTGCCCGTACTCGGAGCCCATGAAGAGCAGCTGCTTGCCGGGGTGGCCCCACATGTAGGCGAGGTAGGCGCGGAGGTTCGCGCGCTTCTGCCAGTCGTCGCCGGGCATCTTCTCGAGCAGGGAGCCCTTGCCGTAGACGACCTCGTCGTGCGAGATGGGCAGCATGAAGTTCTCGCTCCACGCGTAGTGGAACGAGAAGGTGATCTCGCCGTGGTGGTACGAGCGGTAGAGCGGGTCCTTCTCGACGTAGTCGAGGGTGTCGTGCATCCAGCCCATGTTCCACTTGAGGCCGAAGCCGAGGCCGCCCTCGCTCGTCGGGCGCGAGACGCCGGGCCAGCTGGTCGACTCCTCCGCGATCATGACGATGCCCGGGTGGCGCTTGTAGGCGGTCGCGTTCGCCTCCTGCAGGAACGAGATGGCCTCGAGCGCCTCGCGGCCGCCGTGCTCGTTGGGCAGCCACTGGCCGTCCTCGCGGCTGTAGTCGAGGTACAGCATCGACGCGACCGCGTCGACGCGCAGGCCGTCGATGTGGAACTCCTCGAGCCAGTAGAGGGCGTTCGCGACGAGGAAGTTGCGCACCTGCGAGTCGCCGAAGTTGAAGACCAGGGTGCCCCAGTCGGGCTGCTCGCCGCGGCGGGGGTCGGAGTGCTCGTAGACGCTCCGGCCGTCGAAGTTGCCCAGGGCCCACTCGTCCTTGGGGAAGTGCCCGGGCACCCAGTCCATGATGACGCCGACGCCGGCCTGGTGCAGGCGGTCGACGAGGTAGCGCAGGTCGTCGGGGGAGCCGTAGGTGCTCTGCGGGGCGTAGTAGCCCGTGACCTGGTAGCCCCACGAGCCGCCGAAGGGGTGCTGGGCGAGCGGCATGAACTCGACGTGCGTGAAGCCCAGGGCCGTGACGTAGTCGACCAGCGGGTCGGCCAGCTCGCGGTAGCTGAGCCCGGGGCGCCACGAGCCGACGTGCAGCTCGTAGACGCTCATGGGCCCCTGGTGCTGGTCGGTCGCGGCTCGCTGCGTCATCCAGTCGTCGTCCGACCAGGCGTGGGCGGCCTTCGTGATGACGGAGGCGGTGGCCGGCGGCACCTCGGAGCGTCGGGCCATGGGGTCGGCCCGCTCGACCCACTCGCCGTCCGGCGTGAGGATCTCGTACTTGTAGGTGCCCTCCACGAGGTCGGGGACGAAGAGCTCCCAGATGCCGTTGCCGTCGAGCTTGCGCATCGCGTGGCGGGCCCCGTGCCAGCCGTTCAGGTCGCCGATCACGCGCACCGCGTGGGCGTGCGGCGCCCAGACGGCGAAGGAGGTGCCGCGGACGCCCTCGTGCTCGCGCACGTGGCTGCCCAGCATCTTCCAGAGCTGCTCGTGGCGGCCCTCGCCGAAGAGGTACAGGTCGAACTCGGTCACGGTGGGGGAGAAGCGGTAGGGGTCGCCGGCGACCCAGGGGGCGCCTCCGTCGTACGACGCCGTGACCTCGTAGCCGCCGAGCGGTGCCTGGGCGGCGCCCTGCCAGAGGCCGTGCACGAGGTGCTCGAGCGCGACGACCTCGCCGGAGGCGCCGGTCACCGTGACCGTCTCGGCCAGCGGCCGGACGACGCGCACGACCGTGACGCCGTCGCGGACGTGCTCGCCGAGGATGGCGTGCGGGTGGCCGTGACGGCCCTCGACGGCTGCGAGGACCTCGTTCTCGTCGAGCACGGGGAGGGCGGCTGCAGGCTCCGGCTCCGCGGCCGACGCCTCGTCGACGCGGACGTCGGGCGGGGTCGGGTCCTCGACGGGGGAGGGCTCGGGCTCGTCGACGCCGGGCTCGGCGTCCTCGACAACGGGCTCAGGCGCGACGTCGTCGGTCGCGGGCGCGGACGCCGGCTCGGGCTCCGACGCGACGGGCTCCGACGCGACGGCCTCCGGGGCGACCTGCTCCGGCGAGACCTGCTCCGGCGCGCTCGGCGCCAGCAGCTCGTCGAACGAGGGAGCCGAGGCGGGCTCGTCGCGAGCCGGCTCCTCGGGGGTGGGCTTGGAGTGGCGGAAGATGCTCATCGGGTGCTGCTCCTCAGGGGGCGCGGTTGAGGTCGACGGACAGCACGTGCACGGGCTCCGTGAACGCGTCGAGGCGGACGTAGTTGTCGTCGGACCAGGTCCAGGTCTGTCCGGTGATCAGGTCGCGCACCGTGTAGGTGCCGCCCGGCCGGAGCCCGAACTTCGTGACGTCGAGGTGCACGGTCGTCTCGCGGGCCGAGTGCGGGTCGACGTTCGCGACGACGATGATCGCGTCGGCGCGGCCGCTCCGGGTGTGCGCCCGCGACAGGTACTTCGAGTAGACGAGGATCGCGTCGTCGTCGCTCGAGTGCACGTCGAGGTTGCGGAGCTGGCGCAGGGCCGGGTGCGACGAGCGGATGCGGTTGAGCTGCGTGAGGTAGGGAGCGAGGGTGGCGCCCGCCTCCTCGGCGGCCTGCCAGTCGCGGGGCTTGAACTCGTACTTCTCGTTGTCGATGTTCTCCTCGCTGCCCGGCCGGGCGACGTCCTCGAACAGCTCGTAGCCCGAGTAGACGCCCCAGGTCGGCGACGCCGTGGCGGCGATCGCGGCGCGGATCTTGTACGCCGCCCGCCCGCCGTACTGGAGGTACGGCGTGAGGATGTCGTGGGTGTTGACGAACAGGTTGGGCCGGAGCCACGCGCTCGTCTCCTTCGACAGCTCGGTGAGGTACTCCTCGAGCTCCCACTTCTCGTTGCGCCAGGTGAAGTACGTGTACGACTGGTGGAAGCCGACCTGGGCGAGGGCCTGCATCATGGCGGGCTTCGTGAACGCCTCCGACAGGAAGACGACCTCGGGGTTCGTCTCGCGGATCTCGTGCAGCAGCCACTCCCAGAAGCGCACGGGCTTCGTGTGGGGGTTGTCGACGCGGAAGATCGTCACGCCGAGCTCGATCCACCAGCGCACGATGCGCAGGATCTCCTGGCTGAGGCCCTCGTAGTCGTCGTCGAAGTTCAGGGGGTAGATGTCCTGGTACTTCTTCGGCGGGTTCTCGGCGTAGGCGATCGTGCCGTCGGGCAGCTGCGTGAACCACTCCGGGTGCTCGGTGACCCAGGGGTGGTCGGGCGAGCACTGCAGCGCGAGGTCGAGCGCCAGCTCGAGGCCGGTGTTCCGCGCCGTCTCGACGAACCACCGGAAGTCGGCCACCGTGCCGAGGTCGGGGTGGATCGCGTCGTGGCCGCCGTCGGCCGAGCCGATCGCGTAGGGCGAGCCCGGGTCGGCCGGGCCCGCGGTCAGCGTGTTGTTCGGCCCCTTGCGGAAGGTCGTCCCGATCGGGTGCACCGGCGGGATGTAGACGACGTCGAACCCCATGCGCGAGATCGCGGGGAGGCGGCGGGCAGCCGAGCGGAACGTGCCGCTCCGCCAGGTGCCGTCGGCCTGCTTCTTCGCGCCCTCGCTGCGCGGGAAGAACTCGTACCAGCTTCCGAGGCCGGCGCGGCTGCGCTCGACGCGGAGGGTCTCGGGCTCGCTCCTCGTGCGGAGGCTCGCGAGCGGCTTGGCGGCGAAGACCGCCGCGAGGCGCGGGTCGGCGGCGACGCGGAGGCGGGCGCCGGGCGTGAGGGACGGGTTGCCGAGCGCCTTGGCCGCGTCGCCCACGAGCGGGGTCTCGGGGTAGTCGGCGGCGGCCGCGGCGAGCAGGCGGCTGCCGAGCGTGAACGTCACCTCGACGTCTTGCTCCGCGGGGATCTTGATCTCCGCGGTGTGGAGCCAGGTGGCCCAGTCGTCGGTGTAGCCCTCGACCTGCCAGGTCCAGGTGCCCTCGGCCTCGAGCTGCACCTCCGTCGTCCAGCGGTCGGTGCCGGGCAGGCCCGCGACGAGGGGGTGCCGTGTCTCGGCGCCCTCGGGGTCGGTGAGCACGAGGTCGGCCCCGACGACGTCGTGGCCCTCACGGAAGACGGTCGCCCCGAAGGGCACCACCTCGCCGGAGAAGGCCTTGGTCGGGAAGACCCGGTCGGGGGTGGTCGGGGAGAGCGCCGTGACGGGGATCCGCCCGACTCTGGGTTCGTAAGCAGCCACGGACGCGACGCTACCCGGTATCGGGTGCCGCCGTCCCCTCGGGCCGCAGCGAGCCCTCCCTGCCGCCCGAGCGGGGGTCGCGTCGGGGTACAGGACGTGTCCTCCTCGCGTCCGACGGACGACCCCGTCTGGTTTGCCCCCCGAACTGGGTGCGCGCCGCGTCGGGGTACACGCTTGTCCTCCTTCGTGCCCACCCGTACAGTGGGGTCATCAGCAGGAACGTCTGCCCGGGGGTCCCCCGAGAGCGCCCCACTGCCAGCGGCCCGAAACCGCCACCGCACCACCCTCACCCGCACAACGCACGGTCGCGTCGTCCGACCGGCGTCGCCGGAGGACGACGGGCCTGCTCGTCGCGCCTGCCCGGGCGCTGAACGGATCACCATGAACAAGCTCGTCAAGGGCGCCGTCGCCGGCGCCGCCGGCATCGCCCTCCTCCTCGGCGGAGCCTCGACCTTCGCCCTCTGGAACGCCAACGCCGAGGTCAACGCGGCCTCCGTCGCCTCCGGCACGCTCTCGCTCGCCACCTCGTCGGCCGGCACCTGGACGGACGTCACGAACGGCCGCTCGACGACCCTCAGCGCCGCGCAGGTCGCCGCGTACAAGATCGTCCCCGGCACGAAGCTCCAGTTCACGCAGCCCCTCACGGTCGCCGCGTCGGGCACCGACCTCCGCGCCGACTTCAGCTACGACGCCGCCTCCGTCACCGGGGCCCTCAAGCCCTACGTGACGACCGCGCTCACGGTCGCCTCGGCCGCCGGCGCCACGACCCTCCCCGCCGGCTTCAGCGCCGGGACGGCCAGCGGCAGCTACGTCGTCGCCCCGACCACGGCCGGCAGCACGCCGGTGGTGGCCACGATGGTCGTCGAGCTGCCCTCGTCGGTGCAGGACGCCGCGAGCATGAACGGCACCCTCGACCTCAGCAAGCTGTCGTTCACGCTCAAGCAGCGCGCGATCGCGTAGCGGCCGAGGAGGCGCGACCGCCGGGCACCTCGCCCGCGCGGTCGCGCCTCCCCGCGTCGTCCGTCCCCGTCCCGCCGACCGCCACCCGAGGAGGTGCTCCGTGCCGTCCCGCTCCCGCCCCGCGCGTCACCGCTCCGCCGCCCCGGGGTCCGCTCGCCGAGCCGTCTCCCTGAGGTCGCTCTGGGCCGGCACCGCGGTCGTCGCCGGCGCGGTCGCCGTCGCGCTCGTCGCGACCGGCGGCACCTACGCCCTCTGGAACGGCGCCGTGAGCCCCACGGCGGCCCAGGTGCGCTCGGGCTCGGCGGCCCTCGCGATCACGGGGGCCCCCTCCCTCCGGGCCCCGCTCGCGCCCGGCGCCTCGATCGCCACGAGCTTCGTGGCCACGAACGCCGGGGACGTGCCCCTGGCCCTCCGCGTCGCCGTCACGAGCACGAAGTCCTCCTCCGGCGCCGACGGGGCCGGGTCGGGGGCCCTCGGCGAGCTGACCCTCCGGGCCGCGCCGGTCGCCTCCGCGGCGGCCTGCACGACCTCCGTCACCACGGGCACGAGCGCTCGCCTCGCCTCCTTCGACACGGGCGCCGCCCAGGGCTGGGCCACCGCGTCCACCACCGCCTCGGGGTCGTCCTCGGCGGTCGTCGGCTGCCTCGTGCTGACCCTCGACGCCGACGCGCCCCAGGCGGCCTCCGGCGCCGTCGTCGACCTCGTCGTCACGGTGACGGGCACCCAGGTGCTCCCGTGAGCCGCGCCTCGCGACGCCTCGCCCTGCTGACGGCCCTCGTCGTGCTGATGGTCGGCACGGGCGCCGGCGCCGGCTGGGCCGTGTGGCGGTCGTCGGCCGCCGTGTCGACCAGCGCCGTCGTCGGCACCCTCTCGGCGCAGGTCTCCGGGGCCGCCTCGCTCGGCACGACCTACGCCACCCGCACGAGCTCGGTGACGGCCCCGCTCGCGTTCCGCAACCTCGGCACCGTCGCGGCGTCGTCCTGGCGCGCGGTCACGACCGTCGCGCCGGCCCCCGACGACGCGTCGTCGTCCCTCGCGTCGCGCGTGACGGTGCAGGCCTGGCCCGTCTCGTCGGCCGCCGCGTGCACGGCGTCGGCCTCCGTCCCCACGGGAGCGGCCTCGGGCACCTGGGCCGCGCCTCCCGTGCTGTCCGGCGGGGTCCTGGCCGCCGGGGCGACCGCGACCTGGTGCTGGCGCACCACCCCGTCCGCCGACGCGCCCGCGTCGGGCACCGTCGCCCCCACCGTCACCCTGACGCTCTCGGCCGGCACGTGGCGCGCCTCGGCCGCCGGCGGCTTCTCCCAGGCCACCTCCTCGACGCTCCCGCCGCCGTACTGCACCGACGCCGGCTCGTGGTACGTCACCCTGCGGTACGACCGCACGCGGTTCCCGTACGAGACGTCGTACGGGCTGCTGGTCGCCGGCACGCGCATCCAGTCGCCCGACCAGGGCTACAACGGCTACATCGTGCTCAACGCCTCCGACGTGAGCAAGGCCGTCGCCCCAGACGGACGCACGCTGACGCAGGTCGTCGTGCTCGACTCGGCGGGCCGCCCCACGAGCACCGTCGTGTCGAGCGGGTACGTCTCGTTCGGCGTCGACCAGTGGGGCACCGCGCGGACGGTGGTCTGCTCGTGACGCCCGGGCCCCGGCGTCGCGGAGGGCTCCGCGCCGCCGTGCTCGTCGCTGCCGCGCTCGGGGCGCTGGCCCTGGCGGTGCTGCCCGTCGGGCCGCCGGCCTCGGCCGCCGACGCGCCCCGGGTCATGGTCAGCGGCGACGGCCGCACGTGGGAGGCGCGGCTCGACTCCTCCCTGTTCGGTCCCGACCTCCTGCTGGTGCCGGGCGGCAGCACGACCGGCACGTTCTGGGTCAAGAACGTCGCGGGCGACGCCGCCGTGCTCGACGCCCGCCTCGTCGACGTGACCGTCTCGTCGGCCGCGTTCGCGTCGGAGCTCTCCGTCTCCGCGTCCTCCGTGGTGGGGGAGGGGACGGTCTCGGGGCCCCCGGCCCTCGTCGCCACGGGATCGTGCGGCGCCCTCGTGGCCCCGGTGCCCCTGCCCGACGGCGACGCGGCGACCATCACCGTGGACGTCGCGCTCGCCGCGTCGGCCGCAGAGGGCACGGCGGGCCAGTCGGTCGCCTTCGGGGTGCTGGTCACGCTGCGCGACGCGAGCCCGTCGGCCGTGCCCGCCGTCACCGACGCGTGCCCGCCGCGGTCGTCCTCCTCCGGGCCCGAGGCGACCGTGGTGACGGGTGTCCCGGGCAGCTCCGGCGCCGCGGCGTCCCGGCCGGGGGCCGCCGACGCGGCCGTGCCGCTCGGGGAGCTCGTGCCCGCCGGGCCGCAGCCTGCCCCCGCGGGGTCGTCTGCGCGGGCCGCGGCCGACGCCGTGGACGGCGCGCCCCTCGGCGGCGTGCCGGGGCCGGTCGAGCCCTTCGTCGCCGTCGCCCTGCGCTCTCCGTGGATCCCCCTCGTCGTGGCTGCGCTCGCGCTCCTGGCGGGCGCCTTCGTCGCGGTCGACCGTCGCCGACGCGACGCGGACGAGACGTGAGCGGCCGTCGCGCAGCCGCCCGGGAGACCGGTCTGCTGCACGCCCTCGGGGTCGGCGTCAGCATCGGGGTGCTCGGCCTCGTGGTCGCCCTCGCCCTCGTGCTCGTCGTCGTGCCGAAGCTGAGCGGCTCGACCCCGCTGACGGTCCTGACCGGCTCGATGGAGCCCACCCTGCCGCCGGGCACGCTCCTGGTGGTCCGTCCGGTCGACACGGCCGACGTGCGCGTCGGCGACGTCGTGACGTACCAGATCGAGTCGGGTCGGCCCGAGGTCATCAGCCACCGGGTCGTCGAGGTGGCGTCCTCGAGCGACGGCTCGACGACCTTCGTGACGAAGGGCGACGCCAACGGCTCGGCCGACGAGGCTCCCGTGCGGCCCGAGCAGGTGCGAGGCGAGCTCTGGTACAGCGTGCCCTGGGTCGGCTACGTGAACCAGGCCGTCAACGGACAGGCTCGCGGCTGGATCGTCCCCCTCCTCGCCGTCGCGCTGCTGGGCTACTCGAGCTACATGGTCGTGGGCGGGCTCCTCCAGGCGCGGCGCGACCGCCTCCGTCGTCGCGGCCAGCACCGCTGAGGCCGTCTTCCGCACCGCTCCACGGCCCGACCGGGGCCCGGGGGCCGGGGGCTCGTGCCGACGCGCGCACGGCGTGGACAGATCTGTCCCCCCAACTGGGTGCATGCGGAAGCATGAACCAGCTTGTCCGCCATTCGGGGGACCGGGTAGTGTCGTCCGTGTCGAGAAGGCCAGCCCGCCTCGGAGCCTGAACCCTCCGCAGAGCCCGGCGCCCTCGACGCCTCGCACCAGAGGCACAGCACACGCGTCGTCCACCCGACCCCCGGCCCCTCCCGGCCGGGGCGGGCGGCGTCGTGCCGACGCTGGGCGGAGCGTGCCCGGACCCGACCCGAGTCTGTCCGGTCGTGCCCGCCGACCGCCGGAGGGGGACCCGACCCCCTCCGGCGGTGCGCGTCGCTGGTCGTGGCTCGCCCGGCCTCAGCGGAACGGCATCCAGACCAGCATCGCGACGACGGCGACGACCGCCACGTTCAGCACGACGGTGAGGGCGAAGGCGTGCCGGAAGCTCGCCTTGCGCGTCTTGTGCCGGAGGCTCCGCTGCGCCACCACGGCGCCGGGCCAGCCGCCCAGCAGGCCGAGGGCCAGCAGGGTGCGCTCGGGGATGCGGGGCGCCCGGCGACGGGCCGCCCGCTTGTCGAGGGCGTACGCCACGATCGTCACGCCGTTCAGCACGAGCAGGAGCGCCAGCACGGCGACGCCGATCCACCGTCCCGTCGAGAGCTCGTCCACGACCGAGGAGCCTAGCGGCGCGGGTGCTCGCCTCAGCTGCGGGCGATCGGCAGCAGCTGCGCCCCGGTCGCGCGCACGAGGTCGTCGGGGGCGATCTCGATGTCGAACCCGCGCCTCCCGCCGCTGACGAAGACCGACGCGAAGGAGGCGGCGCTCACGTCGACGACGGTCGCCAGCGCCGTCCGCTGGCCCACCGGGCTGATGCCGCCCACGACGTAGCCCGTGCGACGCTCGGCCACCGCGGGGTCGGCGAGCGACGCCTTCTTCGCCCCGACGGCCGCGGCCAGGGCCTTGAGGTCGAGCCGTCGCGCCACCGGCACGACGGCGACGACGAGGGTGCCCTGCGCGTCGGCGACGAGGGTCTTGAAGACCCGCTCCTCCGAGAGGCCGAGCTCGGCGGCGGCCTCCTCGCCGAAGTTCGTCGCCGTGTCGTGGTGCACGTAGCTGTGCGCCGTGAACGGGATGCCGGCGGCGGCGAGCGCGACCGTGGCGGGCGTGCCCGGCCCTCCCGCGCCTCCGGCGGCCTTCGTGGTGGTCACGTGGTCTCCTCGGTCGACGGCCGGGTCAGTCGGCTCGGTAGACGACGACGGTCGGGCCGGAGACGATCACGTCGTCTCCCGGGGCGACCGGGTGCAGCTCGGCCGAGTCGTCGCTCGTCCACAGCGGCGTGTAGGTCGAGACGCCGTCGTGGCGGGCGACGGTCACGGCGGTGCTCGTCTCGGCGCCGTGCACCAGCACCAGCACGCTGTTCGGCTGCTCGTGCTCCGGGGTCGAGCGGGCGAAGTACTGCAGGGTGCGGACGCGGGGGTCGTTCCACTCCTCCGGCTGCATCGGGGAGCCGGCGCCCGAGAACCAGTCGATCTCGTTGGCGCTCAGGGTGCAGGCGCCGTCGAGCCCGAACCGGACCGGGCGGAGGGCCGGGTTCTCCGCGCGGATGCGGGCGAGCGCGGCCACGTCGTCGTGCAGGCCCTGCTGCCAGGGCTGGGTGGCCCAGTCGACCCAGGTGAGCTCGCTGTCGGTGCAGTAGCCGTTGTTGTTGCCCCGCTGCGTGCGGCCGCGCTCGTCGCCCGCGGTGAGCATCGGCACGCCCGACGAGACGAACAGCGTCGCGAGCAGGTTGCGCATGGAGCGGCGGCGGGCGTCGCTGATCCAGGGGTTGTCGCTGTGGCCCTCGACGCCGTGGTTGAACGAGCGGTTGTCGTCGGTGCCGTCGCGGTTCTGCTCGCCGTTGCTGAGGTTGTGCTTCGCGTCGTACGACACGAGGTCGAGCAGCGTGAAGCCGTCGTGGGCCGTGACGAAGTTGAGGCCGGCGAGCGGGCCCCGGTCGTGCGCGAACACGTTGCTCGACCCGCTGATCTTCGAGGCGAGGCTGCCGAGGCCCGTCGGGGGAGTGCCCTGGGCCCGGGCGGCGGCGACGTCGGTCAGCCAGAAGTCGCGGGCGCGGTTGCGGAACCGGTCGTTCCACTCGATCCACCCGTCGGGGAAGGCGCCGGTCTGCCAGCCGCCGAGGCCGACGTCCCAGGGCTCGGCGATCATCTTCACGCCCGCGAGCGCCGGGTCGCCGACGATCTCCCGCAGCAGCGGGTGCTCGGGGTCGAACGCGTGGTCGGCGCCCCGGCCGAGCGTGGCGGCGAGGTCGAAGCGGAAGCCGTCGATCTGCATCTCCTCCGACCAGTAGCGCAGCGAGTCCATGACGAGCCGGTGGGCGGCGGGCTGGCTCGTGTCGAGCGAGTTGCCGCAGCCGGTGACGTCGACGGGGCGCCCCTCGGCGTCGTGCCGGTAGTAGGCGGCGCCGTCGAGGCCGCGGAGGCTCGTGACCGGGCCGCCCTCCTCGCCCTCCTCGGCGGTGTGGTTGTAGACGACGTCGAGGTACACCTCGATGCCGGCCTCGTGCAGGAGGCGCACCATGCCCTTGAACTCGCGGACGACCGCGGAGGCGCCGGCCAGCTGCGCGTCGCGGCTCGCGTAGGCCGCGTGCGGGGCGAAGAACGACAGCGTGTTGTAGCCCCAGTAGTTCTCGATGCCCTGCGCGACGAGCCGCTGCTCGTCGACGTGCTGGTGCACGGGCAGCAGCTGCACGGCGGTGACCCCGAGGCCCGTCAGGTACTCGATGGTCGTGTCGGCGGCGAGGCCGGCGTAGGTGCCGCGGAGCTCGTCGGGCACGAAGGGAGCGAGCCGCGTGAGCCCGCGCACGTGGGCCTCGTAGACGACGACCCGGTCGAGCGGCGTGCGGGGCTTCTCGACGCCGCCCCAGTCGAACGACTCGTCGACCACCGTGGCGCGCCACTCGCCGCGGCCGGTGCGGCCGAGGCCGCGGGCCCAGGGGTCGAGCAGCGGCAGCTCGGGGTCGAACGACGAGCCGGCCCGGGTCTCGCCGTCGGCGCGCAGCCAGTAGCGGCGGCCGGGGGTCAGGGCGTGGTCGGTGGCGCTCCACACGTCGTGCTCGTCGCGGGTCATCGACACGACCCGGTCGCGGGGGGCGTCGTCGATCACGAGCTCGAGCCGCGTCGCCGACGACGACCAGACCCGCAGCGTCGGGCCGTCGGCGGTCGCGTGGACCCCGAGCGCGGAGAGGGGGTCGAGGTCAGGCACGGGACTTACAGTAGATCAGCGGCCGACGGCCGCCCGTCGCCGGTCGTCGCCCGCGACGGCCGCCCGGCACGAGCGAAGGAGGCGCGGGGCATGCCCGTCTACCTCGACCACGCCGCGACCACCCCCCTCCACCCGGCCGCGCTCGCCGCGTACGTCGACGCCCTGCAGGGCGTCGGCAACCCCTCCTCCATCCACTCCGCCGGGCAGGGCGCCAAGCGCGTGCTCGAGGAGTCCCGCGAGCGCGTCGCCGCCACCCTCGGCTGCGACCCGGTCGAGGTCGTCTTCACCTCCGGCGGCACCGAGTCGGTCAACCTCGGGGTCAAGGGCCTCTGGTGGGCGCGCCAGTCCGACCGGCCGCGCCCGCGCCTCCTCGTGCCGGGCGGCGAGCACCACGCGACGGTCGACACCGTCGAGTGGCTCGAGCGCTACGAGGGCGCCGTCGTCACGACGATCCCGCTCGACGCCCTCGGCCGCGTGCGCCTCGACGCGCTCGCCGCGGCCCTCGACGAGCACGACGACGTGGCCCTCGTGACCCTGCTCTGGGCCAACAACGAGGTCGGCACGATGCAGCCGGTCGACGAGGTCGTCGCGCTCGCCGCGGCCCACGGGGTGCCCGTGCACTGCGACGCGGTGGCCGCCTACGGCCAGGTGCCGATCGACTTCCGCTCGACGGGGCTCGCCGCCCTGAGCGTCAGCGCCCACAAGATCGGCGGCCCGCTCGGCATCGGGGCGCTCGTGCTCGCACGCTCGGCCACGGTGGTGCCGCTGATCCACGGGGGCGGGCAGCAGCGGCAGGTGCGGTCGGGCACGCAGGACGCCCCGGCCGCCGTCGGCTTCGCGGTCGCGGCCGAGCAGGTCCACCAGCCCTACGAGCCCCTCCGCGACCGCCTGGTCGAGGGGGTGCTCCGCGAGGTGCCCGGAGCGGTGCTGCGCGGCGACCCCGTCGACCGGCTGCCGGGCAACGCCCACTTCACCTTCCCCGGCTGCGAGGGCGACTCCCTCCTCTTCCTCCTCGACGCCGCCGGCGTCGCCGTGTCGACGGGCTCGGCGTGCCAGGCAGGCATCCCCGAGCCGTCGCACGTGCTGCTCTCGATGGGGCTGACCGCCGAGGAGGCGCGGGGCGCGCTCCGCATGACCGTCGGCCACACCAGCACGGTCGCCGACGTCGACGCGCTGCTCGCGGCGCTGCCCGAGGCCGTCGCCCGCGCGACCCGGGCCGGTTACGCCGACCGCGCGCCCGCCCTCGGCGCCCGCTAGCGTCCGGCCGCCTCGCGCCCCCCGCGCCCCCGCCTCGGCCCTCACCGCCAGGGCGGGGGCGCGGCGGCGCCTCGGAGCCCAGACTGGGGAGATGCAGATCTACTCCTCCTCGCCCGTCGTCCGTGCCCGTCAGGTGGTCGGCGACGTCGTCGCCGTGGGGCTCGTGGTCGTCTTCGTCGTGCTCGGCGTCGCCATCGCCCAGTTCATCGCCGGCTTCGCCGACCTCGGCCGGCAGCTGGAGGAGGCGGGCGCCGGCTTCCAGGGCGCCATGCAGGAGGCCTCGCGCGCCCTCGGCGACCTCCCGCTCGTCGGGAGCGCGGCCGGGGCGCCGTTCGACGGAGCCAGCGGCGCGGGCGGGTCGCTGGCCGACGCCGGACGTCAGCAGCAGGAGGGCGTGGCCCGGGCCTCCCTGGTGGCCGGCCTCGTGGTCGCCGGCGTGCCGAGCGTCGTCGTGCTGTGGGTGTGGCTGCGGGGCCGCGTCGCGTTCGTGCGCCGCGCCTCCTCGGTCCGGTCGCTCCTCTCCGTCCCCGGCGGCGAGGAGCTGCTCGCCCTCCGGGCCCTCACCGGCCGCGACGCGCGCTCGGCGCTCGCCGTCTCGAGCGACCCCGTCGCCGCGTGGCGGGCGGGGGAGCCCGCCGTGGTCCGGGCGCTCGCCGACGTCGCGCTCCGGGAGGCCGGGGTGGCTCGACGCTGACCCGCCGCGACACGCCCGGGGGTGCCCGTGGGGGAACCTCGGCGGGCCGACCGGACATGCAGGGGAGCAGGGACGAGACCACGAGGGGGACGAGTGCAGCAGGCACAGCAGGCACAGCAGGGACCACGAGGACGGAGCGCCGTCGGCGACGGGGCGGGGGCGACGCCGTGACCGCCCGCGACCGGCCGGTGGGGACCGTCCCCGGCGACGGGAGCGACCTCCGTCCGGACGCCGACGACTGGCGGCGAGCGGCGTCCGGCGACCCCGAGGCGTTCGGGGCCGTCTTCGACCGGCACCGCGACCGCGTGTTCGGCCTCGCCCTCCGCCTGCTCGGCCACCGCCACGACGCGGAGGACGCGACGGCGCTCGTGTTCCTCGAGGCGTGGCGTCGACGGGGCTCCGTCCGCGTCGTGGACGGCTCCGTGCTGCCCTGGCTGCTCGTCACGACGGGGCACGTCGCCCAGAACGCCTCGCGGGCCCGTCGGAGGCACCGCCTGGCCCTCGCGGCGCTCCCGCCGAGCGAGGTCGTCGACGACCACGCCGACGACGTCGCCGCGCGCGTCGACGGTGCGGGGAGGGACGGCGAGGTCCGGTCGGCGCTCCGACGGCTCCGGCCCGCCGACCGTGACGTGCTGCTCCTGTGCGTCGTGCAGGAGCTGTCCCTCGACGCCGCCTCGGTCGTGCTCGACGTGCCGCTCGGCACCGTCAAGTCGCGCCTCTCCCGTGCTCGCGCACGCCTCGCCGACGAGACCCGGCGACTCCTGGCAGCCGACGGGCCCTGGGCCCTGACCGCCGACGACACCACATCGCCCTCGACGGGAGAAACCCGATGACCCCCGACCGCCACGCACGCCCCCGGCTCGACGACGCCCGGGCCGCCGCCATCCGCGACCTCCTGACCGACACGGTGTCGGGGGAGCCCGCGAGGGCCGCCGCCCGTCGGCGACGGAGGATCGCCTCCGCCGTGGCCGCCTCCGCCGTCGTCGCGATCGCCTCCGCCGCGACCGTGCTCGCGCTGGCCGGCGGCGGGAACGGCCCGCGCGACGACCAGGCCGCCCCCGGCCTGGACCCGACGAGCAGGCCCGGCACCTCCTCCTCGCCGACGGCGCCCGCCTCGCTCTCGCCCGTGGGCACGCCCACTCCCGAGCCGGCCCCGACGCCGGAGCGGCCCCGGTACGACCCGTCCGTGCCCGCCACGTGGACCTTCGCGCCGGACAGCGTGGGGCCCGTCTCGCTCGGCGGCAGCACGCTCTCGCAGATCGACGCGCTGACGGCCTTCGACCGGTGGGCGGACGACGGGTCGACCTGCCCCGCCGTCTTCTTCTCACGACCGGACGGCCTGTCGCTGGTGGTGGCGAGCGACGGCCTCTCCGACGCGACGGTGTACGCGGTGGTGTCGGCTCCCGTCGCCCTCGGCGCCGACGCCCTCCGGAGCATCTCGCCGACGACCGTGCGGGGAGTCGGCCTCGGCTCCGACTCGACGGAGGTGCGGGCCGCCTACCCCGACGCGGTCCGGACGCTCGACGCCGACCCGAACTACGGCACCCAGTACGCCGTCGCGGGCCCGGACGGGCAGCGCCTCGTCTTCGTCCTCGGCCCGGAGGACCTCGTCACCTCGGTCGCGATCGGCACGACCGACATCGCGCCTCCCGAGTACTGCGGGTGAGGGGCGCGAGGGGCGCGAGGGGTGCGGGGCCCGGTGCGGAGCCGCCCCGCACCGCGGGCCGGTAAGCTCGGGCACCATGATCGCACTGGACTTCTCTGAGCAGATTGCCGCCCTCCGGGCCACGTTCGAGGACATCCGTGCGGTGATCGGGCAGGAGCGGCTGGTCGCCGAGATCGCCCAGCTGAGCGAGCAGGCCTCGGCCCCCGACCTGTGGGACGACACCGAGAACGCGCAGAAGGTCACCAGCGCCCTCAGCCACCGCCAGTCCGAGCTCGAGAAGCTCGAGACGACCGAGCAGCGCCTCGACGACCTCGAGGTGCTCGTCGAGATGGCCAACGACGGCGACGACCAGGAGAGCGCCGACGAGGCCCAGGCCGAGCTGAAGGCGCTCCAGAAGATGATGGACACGCTCGAGGTGCAGACGCTCCTCGACGGCGAGTACGACCCGCGGCCCGCGGTCATCACGATCCGGGCCGGGGCCGGCGGCGTCGACGCGGCCGACTTCGCCGAGATGCTGCTGCGCATGTACCTGCGCTACGCCGAGAAGCACGGCATGTCGGCCACCGTGATGGACACCAGCTACGCCGAGGAGGCGGGCATCAAGAGCGCGACCTTCGAGGTCGACGCGCCCTACGCCTTCGGCACGCTGAGCGTCGAGGCGGGCACCCACCGCCTCGTGCGCATGAGCCCGTTCGGCGCGGCAGGCAAGCGCCAGACCAGCTTCGCGGCCGTCGAGGTCATCCCCCTCATGGAGGAGACCGAGTCGATCGACATCCCCGAGAACGAGATCCGGGTCGACGTCTTCCGCTCGTCGGGCCCCGGCGGCCAGAGCGTCAACACGACCGACTCGGCCGTCCGCCTGACGCACATCCCGACCGGCACGGTCGTCTCGATGCAGAACGAGAAGAGCCAGATCCAGAACCGCGCCGCCGCCATGCGCGTGCTGCAGTCGCGCCTCCTCCTGCTCCAGAAGGAGGCGGAGAACGCGAAGAAGAAGGAGCTCGCCGGCACCATCACGGCGAGCTGGGGCGACCAGATCCGCAGCTACGTCCTCGCGCCGTACCAGATGGTGAAGGACCTGCGCAGCGAGCACGAGGTCAACAACCCCTCGGCCGTGTTCGACGGAGACCTCGACGGCTTCATCTCGGCGGGCATCCGCTGGCGCAAGCGCGACGACGACTGAGCCGCCCGGGCGGTGCCCCGCGACCGGCGAGGAGGCGCGGTGCGAGCGGGCACCGCGCCTCCCGCTGTCAGCAGATCCACAAGCGACGCGCCCCCGCGGGCAGCGCGTCGCGGCGGTGATCGGTCGCGACGCCGCTTAGGGTGATATCCGTCATGATCCGATTTGATGAAGTCACCAAGGTCTATTCCGGCAACCCCCGTCCGGCGCTGAACTCGGTCACCCTCGAGATCCTCAAGGGCGAGTTCGTCTTCCTCGTCGGGGCGAGCGGCTCCGGCAAGTCCAGCTTCCTCCGCCTCGTGCTGAAGGAGGAGAAGCCCTCGACGGGGCAGATCCACGTGCTGGGCCAGAAGCTGGGCACGCTCTCGAGCCGCAAGGTGCCGTACTTCCGGCGCAACCTCGGCGTCGTCTTCCAGGACTTCCGCCTCCTGCCGCAGAAGAACGTCTTCGACAACGTCGCGTTCAGCCTGCAGGTGATCGGCAAGAGCAAGGGCTTCATCCAGGAGGCGGTGCCCGACGTGCTCAAGATGGTCGGCCTGGTGGGCAAGCAGCAGCGCCTGCCGCACGAGCTCTCGGGCGGCGAGCAGCAGCGCGTCGCCATCGCTCGCGCGATCGTCAACAAGCCGTCGATCCTGCTGGCCGACGAGCCGACGGGAAACCTCGACCCGTCGACGAGCGCCGGCATCATGACCCTGCTCGAGCGCATCAACGCGGGCGGCACCACGGTGATCATGGCCACCCACGACGCCGGCATCGTCGACCAGATGCAGCGCCGCGTGATCGAGCTCTCCGGCGGCAACATCCTCCGCGACGAGCGCCACGGCGGCTACCAGACGCAGGCGGTGCCCATCCAGGCCATCGGGGTCGAAGACCTCAGCACGAGAGGAGCCGACGCATGAGGCTCGGACTCGTCCTCAGCGAGGTCGGCAGCGGCCTCCGCCGCAACGCCTCCATGGTCGTCTCGGTCGTGCTCGTCACGTTCATCTCGCTGACGTTCGTCGGCACCGCGGCCCTGCTCCAGCTCCAGATCAACCAGATGAAGGGGTACTGGTACGACAAGGCCCAGGTGGCCGTCTACCTCTGCACCGACACCGACACGACCGGCAACTGCACGGGCGCGAAGGCCACGCCCGACCAGATCACCGGCGTGAAGGACCAGCTCGACAGCGACGTGCTCGCGCCGTTCGTCGACCGTTCGTACTTCGAGACGCAGGAGCAGGCCTACGACCGCTTCAAGACGCAGTTCGCCGACAGCCCGGCGACCGAGTTCGTGCAGCCGTCGTACCTCAACGAGACGTTCTGGGTGAACCTGAAGGACCCGACGCAGTCGGACGTCCTCACCGAGAGCCTGTCGAGCCTCGCCGGCGTGCAGAGCGTCGTCGACCAGCGCGGCTACCTCGACCCGATCTTCTCCGTGCTGAACGCGGCCAGCTACACGGCCATCGGCATCGCCGTCCTCATGCTCATCGCGGCCGTGCTGCTGATCGCCACCACGATCCGCCTCAGCGCGTTCAGCCGACGGCGGGAGCTGGGCATCATGAGGCTGGTCGGCGCCTCGAACCGCTTCATCCAGACGCCGTTCATCCTCGAGGGGGTGATCGCCGCCCTGCTCGGGTCGGTGCTGGCCGGCGGAGCCCTGATCGCGATCGTGAACTTCTTCGTGAAGGGCTACCTCGTGACCAACTTCGCGTCGACGCCGTTCATCGGCCTGCGCGAGACGGCCTTCGTCGTGCCCGCGGTGGTGCTGGTCGGCATCCTGTTGGCGGCGCTGTCGGCCAACGTGGCCATCCGCCGCTACCTCAAGGTGTAGCTGCGGGGGCGGGGCCTGCAGGAGGCGCGGTGTCGGTCAGTCCGGCACCGCGCCTCCTGCGTCTCCGCCCTCGACGACGATCGTCGTCGGCATGTATGCTGACAGGCTGCCTGTTCGGCAGCACCACCACATCAACGACCGGGAGGCACGCGTGGCCAAAGAGCGCGGTGAGAAGGTCGTGGCCACCAACCGTCGGGCGCGCCACGACTACACGATCGACGACACCTACGAGGCCGGCATCGTGCTGAGCGGCACCGAGGTGAAGTCGCTCCGGCAGGGGCGGGCGTCGCTCGTCGACGGCTACGCCTTCGTCGAGGGCGGCGAGGCCTGGCTCGACGCGGTGCACATCCCGGAGTACACCGAGGGCACGTGGAACAACCACGCGCCCCGGCGCAAGCGCAAGCTGCTGCTGCACAAGCAGGAGATCACGAAGATCGGCCAGAAGACGTCGCAGGGCGGCTTCACGATCGTGCCGCTCAAGATCTACTTCAGCGACGGCCGCGCCAAGGTCGAGATCGCGGTGGCCAAGGGCAAGCGCGAGTTCGACAAGCGCCAGACGCTGCGCGAGCGCACGGCGACGCGCGAGGCCGAGGCCGCGATGTCGGCCCGCAAGCACCTGGGGGAGTGACCCCCCGGCCCGGGCCCGGCTCGCCGCCTCACGGTGGACGGGGAGGCGTGGCGGGCTTATGATGGAGGGCCGCGAGAGAGACGCGGACTGGTAGATCTCAACTCAAGAGCGTGTGACGACGGCCCCCTCATGGGGATGATCGGTTTCGACATCGCCTGTGTGCGAACGAGAAGCGGGCCGAGGATCCACGGTTATCTCGTAAACGATCCGTGGAAAACAACAAGTGCCAATAACAAGCGCACTGACTTCGCTCTCGCTGCGTAAGCAGTAGAGCCACATGGAGTCCGTCAGTCTGGTGACCGCCTTCTAACCAGATCCTGACGTCATCTAGAGGGCTTGCTGCGTGACTGCGCCTGGGGGTCACGCGGGACTTGCACTCGGGCTGGGCTCGTCGACCTAGAAGCCAGTAGCGAAGGTCGGAGCCGAGCAGAACGCCTCATCTGGCTACGCCCGTAGAATGCGTGCAATCTCAGCGATGGACGGGGGTTCAATTCCCCCCATCTCCACCACCGGTCGTCGTCACACGCTCGTCTCTCCCGGAGGCCCCCGACCAGCTGGTCGGGGGCCTTCGTCGTGCCTGGACGGTGCCCGCACGCGTCGTGTCGCCGCCGCCGCCGTCCGGCCGATGCCGTGTCGCCTCCGGCCGAGGACTCCGGTCGCGCTCCAGAACGTCGTCGACGGATGCGGCTA
>Ga0265780_10002193_pt1 | contig 26810 bp, 20 predicted proteins | sample P1T30metagenome_FD_192432 | JGI IMG/M metagenome (GOLD analysis project Ga0265780, IMG submission 192432) | Plant litter microbial communities from East Loma Ridge, Irvine, California - P1 T30 | ecosystem: Environmental > Terrestrial > Plant litter > Unclassified | place: USA: California...
AGGTGCCACTTTGGGTCGATTTTGGCGTTGATAATCAGCTCTATTTCGGTGCCGACGGCCGCCTTGGGCTGGCTCAGGGCCGTGCTCAAGTGCGTGGGCGTGAGCACTTGTGCACCAGCCAAGCGGCTCAGCCACAGTAGTATAAATAATAATCCAAAAAACCGGGAGTGTTTCATGTTTGCTTAACAGAGAAACAGCAAAATAAGATACCGGCGCGCACTTAGTTGGCCGCTTCAATTACCTCGGCACCAACTCACCCCCGCAAAGTCCGTACTTTTGACCTTATAAAGGCTGCCCGACCGTCCGCGTCTGAGGGGAGCCGCCTACATGGTCTTAAAAATACTGATTACCCTGTTGCTGGTTTTAATCAACGGGTTTTTCGTCGCCGCCGAGTTCGCTTTGGTTAAGGTGCGCGCTTCGCAAATTGATTTGCGAGCTCAAGAGGGCAACAAGCTGGCCCAGCTCACGCAAACCATGCTCCGCAACCTGGAAGCTTATTTGTCGGCTACCCAGCTAGGTATTACGGTGGCGTCGCTGGGCCTTGGCTGGATTGGGGAGAGCGTAGTGGCCGAAGTATTACTGGCCATCATTCACCGATTGGGGTTAGTGGTTTCGCCCGAAACGGTGCATAGCATCGCGTTGGTGGCATCTTTTGCCACCATCACGGTACTACACATTGTTATTGGCGAGCAGGCCCCCAAAGTACTGGCCATCCAAAAGCCAGAAGCCACAACCCTGGTTATTGCCGCACCACTGCGCTTTTTCTACCTTATCACATTTCCGGCCATCTGGCTGCTCAACACCCTCTCCAACGGCCTACTGGGCCTATTTGGGGTAAAGGCTGTGCACGGTAGCGACGTGCACACGGCCGAGGAGTTGCGCCTGCTACTCGACCAAAGCAAGGAAAGCGGCGAGATTCAAGATTCTGAGCACGAGCTGATTGAGAACGTCTTCCAGTTCAATGACCGCCAGGTGCGCCAGATTATGGTGCCCCGCACCAAGCTCGCCGCCCTCGACGTGAATGCGCCCGAAGAGAAGCTGCTCGAGACGATTTTCAGCGAAGGCTACTCGCGCTTGCCGGTGTATGAGGGCAACATCGACAATATCGTGGGCGTGCTCAATGTCAAGGACTTGCTCCCCATTGTGCGGCGCGGCGAGGCTATCGAACTGGCCCGCATCATGCGCCCGGCCTACTTCGTGCCCGAAACTAAGAAAATCAACCGCTTGCTGCGCCAGTTTCAGCGCAAGCACATTGTAATGGCCATCGTGAGCGACGAGTTTGGCGGCGTGGCCGGCATCGTTACCATCGAGGACATTATGGAGGAGCTGGTGGGCGAAATCCAGGACGAGTACGACAACGAGGTGCCGGTAGTGGAGAAGATTTCCGAAACCGAGTACCGCGTTAATACTTCCACCTCCATTCCCGACGCCAACGAGTACCTCCCCTTCCCGTTGCCCGAGGGCGAAGATTACGAAACGGTGGGCGGTCTGCTCAACGTGCTCTATGGCAACATCCCGGAGGTAGGCGACGTGGCCGTGCTCGAGCCCTACGAGTTTCGGGTGCTGAGCCGCGCCAGCCGCGTGGTCGAAACGGTACAGCTGCGGGTGCTCTCGCCAGCCACCACCGGTGATACCGACCCACTGGCGGCGTAGATAGGGCAATTATATGGGTTTCGCGCTGGCGTTAGTGGGTAGAAAAGCTTACCTATACTCGCCATTTTTGGGCTTTAAGTCATTGGTGATAATTCTGCCAAGGTCAGAAAACTGCCAAACGGAGCAGACGGCGAGTATCGCCACTCCTACAAGGCCCAAACCTACTAAACCGGTACCAGAGAATATGCTTCCCAAAAGGCCTAACAGTAGCAAGTAGGTACCGATTACCGTTAAAGTAAGGGTAATGGCGCCCCGACTATAGTAACCTAGGTAGAAATTGTGCAACCCAAACGGAAAGGTTAGCAGCGCTAGGACAAGAGCGATTGTGCGCGAGCGGTAGCGTACTGGCTGGTCAGGCGGCCTTGGGTCCTGCCGCTGCTGGGGCGCTGAGGTAGCTAGGCGAGTGGTTGCGGCCGCCCGGGCAAGCACCCGAGAAGCTGACACGCGCGCTGTTTGCGGCCGCCTTTTGGGGTGGGGCAGGTGCCGCCAAATCTGCTGGTGGCCTTCAATGGGTCGCGCAGCAGACGGTACTGCTATCGTTAACACCGCGCTTTCCGGCGCTGGCTCAGGCATTACCACCTGAGAAATGGAAATTTCTGCGGGCTGTAACTGGTAAACGGCGCGCTGGCAGGCCCCTAAGCTGCTGACCAGCAGTACCAGCCATAAAAAGCGGCGACAAACGATGTGCGTAAGTTGGCGCGCCTTAGGTGAGTAAAGAATAATCATGGCGCCAAAGTAGAATCTTGGCCACTTGCTTGGCAAGTTCAAAAGCGCCTGGTTCAGACTTTGAATTACGGAGCAAGGCAATACTAAAGTAATTCTTAGCCAGTATTTTGGCACATTAAACTTAGCTTTGAGGCCTTTTTCAAGGACTTTACTAACCATCTAACGATACCAGCCACTATTGCTTATCCAGCTCTAAAACCAACTGGCGTACAGCTGATAATTAGCCGCCGTGCGGCGCAACCCTTCGGCCTGCGCCTCGCTCACGGGCTTTATTTTCTTGGCGGGCACGCCAGCGTACAGGTAGCCGGGCTCGCAGATGGTGTTCTCTAGCACCACAGCCCCGGCCGCGATGAGGCAGCCCCGGCCCACCACGGCGTGGTCCATCACGATGGCGCCCATGCCGATGAGCACATCGTCCTCGACGGTGCAGCCGTGCACAAGGGCCCGGTGACCGATGCTCACGCGCGAGCCGATGGTGAGCGCGGCTTTTTCATAGGTGCAGTGCAGCACGGCCCCGTCCTGAATGTTGGTTTCGTCGCCGATGCGGATACTATTGACATCGCCCCGAATAACGGCCGTAAACCAGACGGTGCAGCCGCGCCCCAGCACCACATCGCCGACAATGGTAGCGTTATCGGCCACGAAGCAGTCGGGGCCGAGGGTGGGCGTAACGCCGTGAACAGGCAGTAAGAGAGCGGGCATAATGAAGGGATGAAAGAGCTTGTCAGCCAGTGAGTGTGCTTCAAAAGTAAGCTTCGCCTTTCTTCTGGCTAGTAATTCTTCGCTAGCAAAGCTCTGCCACTGCGGTGGCTGAATTTTTCCAACATTTTCTACGAAAATTTCCTGCTTAGCCCCAAATAGGGCCAATAGCTTTGCTTGCAGCAACCGCCCGACTTATTCAGGTAGCCAAAATTTTGCGCTCAGAATCAGCTTTTCGGCCCGTTGCTTTCACGCGCCATTTCCCACCCAACCCTTTTCGTATGAGACGAAATTTAACTATGCTTTTCGGAGCTGGGCCAACGCTTTCGCTGGTCTGTATTTTCTCCGCTTACCGGGTTCAGGCCCAGACTTCCAGCGCGAGCAGCACGCTAGTAGCCCAGCCGCTTTCCGACCGCACAGTGCCTTACAACGTCACCGACCCCGGCACCCCTAAATTGGCCCTTTGGGGCCTCGACACGGCCTGGCCCAATGAGAACAATATCCGGCGGGGCATGGCCTTTATGGGCGCAAGCCAGGTCGATGTGGTGCGCACCTCCTTTCAGCCCACCTTGCCGCTGGTAAATGGCGACTTGCAGCAGCAGCAGATTGACGACCTCAACTACCGCCTTTACCTGGTGGACCTGACCGGGCCGAACACAAAAGTGACCCTGAACTGCGACCACCCGTCGGTGGACCCGTGGTACCTCGGCAACGCGTCCCGCTGGGCGCAGCTCATGGATGTGACGACCCGCCGGGTGCAGGCCGCCGGCCGCACGGTACTCACTATTGCGCCGTTTAACGAGCCGGACTACGGCTGGGGGCAGTACACGGGCTCGGCCGCCAATGGCCAGACCGACTTTTTCAACATCTGCGGCGAGCTGCGCAACAACTCGTTATTCAGTAATATCCGCATTTCGGGCGGCAATACGCTGAGCGCCGACGCGGCGCTGCCCTGGTACAACGCCATCAAAGCCCGGCTAAATGAGGGCAATACCCACCAGCTGGCCGGCAGCTTCGACAGCTTTGCTAATTTCTTTCAGGCGGTGCGGGCCGATGGCAAATACGCCACCGGCGACGAGATGCACAACGTTATGGAAGCCATGGTGGGCGTGGAGTACGGCATGCAAACCGGCATTTGGTGGGGCACGGCTGAGCTGGCCCGCGGCGAGTTTGTGAAGGCCAACCACGGCCAGCGCCTCGCCTACGCCGAGCATCGCCCCAACTGGACGGCCGCCTCGGTATACCGCGCCCCGGATGGCAAAATCCAGGCTTTTGGGGGCACTTCGGAGCGGCAGGCAGTGGCCACCACCTACCGCTTTCTCTCCCGCGAGCGTGATGTGTACTACGACGGGGTAGGCCCGCAGCGCGAGTACACGCTGGCCATGCCCGGCGGCAACGGCTACAACAACGGCCAAACCAACGCCGAGCGCGTGCTCAACGTGACCTGGGGCGAGGACATTCAGCCGGCCATCACCGCTGGGCAATACCTGCTCGTGAACCGCGCCACCGGCAAAGTGATGCAGGTAGACGGCGGCTCGCTTAACAACGGCGCCAATCTGCAACAGGCTACTTATGCCGGGGCGACTTACCAGCAGTTTAATGTGGCGCCGGTGAGCACGCGCGTGGGCGGCGATTTCAGCTACTTCTCCATCACGGCCGTGCACAGCGGAAAGGCGATTGATGACTACAATTTTTCGCTGGACAACAACGGCCGCATCGCGCAGTGGGACAACGTAGTGGGCGTGAACCAGCAGCGCTACCTCGACTACGCCGAGGATGGCTGGTTTCGCATCCGCAGCCGCCACAGCGCCAAGTGCCTCGACCTCGCCGCCAACGGTGTGGACGTGGTGCAGCAGGAAAAAACGACTGGCAGCCTCAGCCAGCAGTGGCGCCTGCTGCCGGTGGGCACGGCCATCGAGTTTGTGGCACCCAGCGCCCCCAGTGGCCTAACGGCCACGGCCCGCCCCGAATCGGTGCGCCTGACCTGGACCGCCAGCCCCGAGGTCGACGTAGCCGGCTACAACGTGCTACGTGCCAGCGCGGCGGCCGGCCCCTACAACACCATTGCTCGCAAGGTGCCGAGCACCTCGTTTGTGGATAATACGGCGACCACCACGGGGCAGTACTTCTATAAAGTGAGCGCGGTCGACAACTCGCTCAACCGCTCAGGCTTCTCCAATCAGGCGGCGGCCACCACTACCGGCACCGCCGACCTAGTGGCCCAGCTGCGCTTTGATGGCAGCACGCTCGATAGCTCGCCCAACCTCAACCACAGCGCCGCTTTTGCTACGGGCACCTCCTACGTGGCGGGCCGGGCTGGCACCAACGCATTGGCCCTAAACGGCACTACCGGCTTTGTGCAGCTACCGGCCACCGTGGCCAACCATCAGGAAATCACGGTTGCTACCTGGGTGTACTGGAATGGCGGCGGCAACTGGCAGCGCATTTTCGACTTCGGCAACGACGAATCGCAGTACATGTTTTTGTCGCCTAAATCGGGAGGTAATACCCTACGTTTTGCCATTAAAAACGGCGGGGCCGAGCAGCTGATTGAAGCCCCGGTTTTGCCCACGGGCGTGTGGTCGCACGTGGCCGTTACGCTCGGGGCCACCGGCGCCCGGATGTATGTCAATGGCACGCAGGTGGCGCAATCCACGACGGTTACCCTTCGGCCAACGGATTTCCGGCCGGTGGCCAACTACATCGGCCGCAGCCAATATGCCGACCCGCTGCTCAATGGCCGCATCGACGATTTCAACGTGTATAACTACGCCTTGTCGGCCACCGAAATAGCCAATTTGGCCGCCGCCACTACCACTTGGACGGGCGCCACCAGCACCGACTGGAACATGGCCAGCAACTGGACCGCCGGCGTGCCCACCGCCAGCACCGATGCCATTATTCCGGCCGGCACCACCCGCAGCGCGCTCATTGGCAGCGGCACGGCTACCGCCCGCGCCCTCACCCTGGCCGGCACCCTCACCCAAACCGACGGCACACTCGACCTGCGCGGCGACCTTACCAACAACGGCACTTTTACTACCACAGGCGGCACGGTCAGCCTAGGCGTGGCTGGCCAGGCCAGTGGCCCCCGCTTACTGGGCAGCAGCGCTACGCGCTTCTGGAACCTGAATGTGCAAGCCAGTAGCGTGCTGCTGGGCACTACGGCCGGTGCTTCGGTGCGGCGCGTGCTCACGCTAGCGGGCGCGCTCACTACGCAGGGCAATGCTTTTACATTGGAGTCGGATGCTACGGGCACGGGCCTGGTAGTGAGCGAAGGCGGCACCGCCACGGGCAACGTAACGGTGCAGCGCTACCTTATGCCCGACCTGAACGCGGGCCTTGGCTACCGCCACTTTTCCGCGCCCATCAGCAGCGCCAGCGTGGCCAGCCTAGCGGCAGCCAGTTTCGCACCTGTTGTCAATGCAGCTTACAATGGCTCGGCTACGCCAGCCACAGCGCTACCCTTCCCCACTGTTTTTGGCTACGACCAGAGCCGGCTAGCTTCCGTGACCAATAATATGTCGGCCTTCGACAAAGGGTGGTTTTCGCCCACCGCCCCCACCGATGCCCTGCGCGTAGGCCAGGGCTACACCCTGAATATGGCCGCTGGCCAGGCCCTGAACGTGAGCGGGCCGCTGAACGACGGCACTATCTCACAGACGCTAACCCGCAATGCAGGCGCCACGGCCGCCGACGCTGGGTGGGCGCTAGTAGGCAACCCCTACCCCAGCCCCCTGGACTACTCGCAGGTAGTGCCCGCCGACCGCACGAACCTCGACGCGGCCATCTACGTGAGCGAGAGTACCGGCCAGTATGCCGGCACCTACCGCAGCTACGTCAATGGCGTGGGCGGCGACCCCATTCTGGCGCTCGGGCAAGCCTTTTTTGCCCGCGTGAGCGCGGGGCAAACGAGTGGCACCCTCACCTTTCGCAACGCGCAGCGCGTGACGAGCTACGCAGACCCTACCTTCCACCGCCCTACGGCCGACCCACGCCCCCTGGTACAGCTGACGCTGCAAGGTAGCGGCAGCCCGCTGGCAGACAACGCCTACGTGTATTTTGAGCAAGGCGCGACCGATGGCTTCGACGCGCAGTCCGACGCCGTGAAGCTGCCCAACCCCACCGGCCTCAACCTATCGGCCAGCAATGGCGGCCAGCAGTTCAGCATCGATGGGCGGGGTGTGCTGGGCAGCACCCAGCGCGTAGTACCGTTGGCCGTGGGCGTGCCCGCCGCTGGCAGCTACTCGCTCACTGCTAGTCAGTTGAAGAACCTTAACACGGCACCCACCTACTTACGCGACTTGCAGACGGGGGCGATGGTGGACTTGGCCGCGCAGCCCAGCTACCAGTTCACAGTTGGCAATGCCGCCGCGCTGCTTACTGGCCGATTCGAGCTGGTGTTCTCACCGCAGTTAGTGCTCGCCACCGCTCCGGCCGCCCTGGCTCAGCAAGTTACCTTATACCCTAACCCAGCGAAAGCCCAAGTCGCCATCGAGCTGCCGCTAAGCTTAAGCCGCCAGATTGTGACAGCGTCCTTACTCGACGCGTTGGGCCGGGTGGTGCGCACGCAGCAGCTGCCCGCTGGCGGGGCTGCCCACTCGCTGACCTTGGTGGGTACGGCGCCCGGCGTCTACTCCCTGCGCCTCACTACCGAGCTAGGCACGGTGGTGAAGAAGCTGGTGGTAGAGTAGATTGAGCTACTTTCGGCAGCGCTGAAGAGCTGCGCTGCCTGAAAACCGCACTAAAAAGCCCCGCAGCCAACTTGGCTGCGGGGCTTTTTAGTACCTTAATGACTACCTATTGGCTAGCCCAATAATGCTGTAATGAAACGTTCGCCTTGACGATAAATCTGATACAAAAGCTGGCTGTATTTCAATAACCGACGCTGCCCGCCCCCGATGCTCGATATCCCCCTTTTTGCCGAGCGCCAGTGGCTGTTGCGCCACTGGTGGCCCTTGTTGCTGCTGCCCACGCTGCTGATACCGCTGTTACTGTGGCTGGTACCAGCCCACGGCACCCCGCCGCCATGGTGGATTTTTGCCCTGGCTGGGCTAGCGCTGTGCTTGGTGGCCGGACTGGTGCTGGATGTGCGCCTCGACACGGCCGGCGCGCACTACCGACTGCGGCCCCTACAGTGGCGCTGGCGACACATAGCCTGGGCCGAAGTGGCCCACGCCTACCTGCGCCGCTACGACCCGCTGGGCGAGTACGGCGGCTGGGGCATCAAGGGCACTACCCAAAATCGGGCTTACAACATCGCCAACGACGAGGGCTTGCAGCTGGAACTGCGCGACGGCCGCCGCGTGCTGCTGGGCACCCAGCGGCCCGCTGAGCTAATACAGGCGCTGGCTACGCTGCCGCTACAGCCGTAGTAGCTGCTTCCAAGTGCCTTTTTCGAGGTTGTACTTCAGCGTACTGGGCAGCGCCCGCCAGAAGTATTTACTGGTTTCGACTGCGAAGCTGGGCTGCATGTAGCAATTGATGGTACAGCCTTCGCACTGCGGCAGGCGGCCTTCGAGGGCGGCCAGGCGCTGGGTTTCGGGGGCGTTGTAGAGGTCAAGTAAGCGGCCTTCGATGGGGAATTTCTGCTCGCCTAAGTGGTAGCAGGGAAGCACCAGTTCATTGCTGGGTGAGATGACGAGCGTGGTGCTGGCGGCCCGGCACACAGGCGCGGCCACATGGTTGCCGCCGTCGCGCCGCAGCGCGATAAAGCCTTCGTTGAGGTACACGCCCCGGCGCTTGCCGAAGGCCGAGAGGAAATCCAGCTCGGCGTCGGTCAGGCTCTCGCCGGTTTCGACTTCGCCGTATTCAAACGCGGGATTAATTATGAGCATCAGCCCGTTGGGGCGGGTAATGGTGCGGTACACTTCCTCCAGGTCGGCGAGGTTGTGGCGGAAAACGGTGAACAGAATATCGGGCCGCTCGCCCAGCTCTTTGGCCACCCGAATACTTTCGAGCACGAAGTCGTAGCAGGCCACGCCGCGGCCTTTATCATGGGTGGCGCGGTCGGCCGAGTCGAGCGAGAAGTGTAGCATATCGACCTGCCCACGCAGCTTTTCGGCATTTTTTGGGTAGAGCAGGCCGTTGGTCGTCACGGTTGTGATAAAGCCCAGTTGCTTGGCCAGCGCTAGAAACTCGGGTAGCTGCCGGTGTAGCAGCGGCTCGCCGCCTGTGAAGTCGATAACTTTTACGCCTAGGCGCTTGAGGTCGCGCAGGTTTTGCTCTACGTCCTCCAGCGTGATATAGGGCGAAGGTTTCTCCCAAATATCACAGAATGAGCACTTCGCATTGCAGCGATACGTGACGTAATAATTGCAGAGGACGGGGTGGCGAACGAGGCGCATGTATAAAGGTAGCCTGTGCGGTAAGCTTTAACTTGCCGTATGAATAGCTCATGGGGCCCGATTGTTCGTGCCACGCAAGCTAAAACTTACCCAACCTAGTGCGGCAGCTTGCCCCAGGCCGCCGCGTCCCAATGCTCGGGCGTGGCGGCTAGCGCATCGGCCGTGGCTTCGCCAAAATGCTCTTTGTAGTACTCACAAAAACCTTTGAGCGGGCAGCGCGGGCAATTAGGCCGCTGGAAAAAGCAAATTTGCTGCCCATGCCAGTAATTGTGCTTGTGAAAGTTGAACAGGCCTTCGGGGTCGAGGTGTGGCTTGAGCAGGTCGAGCAAAACGTGATGTGCCTTCTCGACCGATACCTTCGGCCCGATTACGCCGAGGCGCTGCATCACGCGGTGCACGTGGGCATCGACAGGTAGCACGGGTTTACGGAAATTGAAAAGCAGTACCAGTGAGGCCGTTTTCAGGCCGATACCGGGCATATCAGTCAGCCATTCCATGCCGCGCTCGGTGGGCCAGTCGGCCAGAAAATCGAGCGAAAAGCTGCCGCCCGTCTCAGCCTTTATGCGCTGCAGAATCTCCTGAATGCGCGGAGCCTGCGTAGCGGGCCAGCGCGTGGTGCGAATGGCGTGAATCAGGTCGTCGAGTGGGGCGTGCAGCACGCCTTCCCAGTCGCCAAAAGCTTCAAGCATGCGGTCGTAGGCCAATTCCTCATCGGCGTGGGTGGTGCGGTGCGAAAGCAACGTCGAAATCAGCTCGCGCATGGGCGTACGCCGCGCCGCCGTGGGCACCGGCCCAAAAAAGGTATTCAGGAGCGTCGCATCGGCTAATGCCTTATCGAGAGGCGAGGAAGTATAGGTTGTCTGAACCACGGTTTTATCGGATTGAGCAGATTTTGTAGTTGACTTCTTTAAACGAAAAAAGGCCGCCCAAAGGCGACCTTTTCACACTGCATAAGGCTTTTAGCCAGCCCGCTTGCGGGCGTATCCGTTAAATCTTAAAAATCCGTTTGAATCTGCGGTTTAGAGCGTGCCTTTTTTGGCAGCCTTCTGCATTTTCTCGTTGGCGAAAATGGCGACTTCCACGCGGCGGTTGGCAGCTTTGCCGGCTACGCTGGTGTTATCGGCTACGGGCTGCGACGAGCCGTAGCCGGTGGCCGTGATGCGGCTGGTGTCCACGCCTTTAGCCGTTAGCTCGTTGGCTACGGCCTGGGCGCGGCGCTGGCTCAGGGGCTGGTTGATGGCATCGGAACCCGACGCATCGGTGTGGCCCTCAATCGTGATGTTGGTATCGGCGTACTTCTGGAGCGTGGTAGCCAGCTCGTCGATGTTGCCAGCGGCGGCCGGCGTCAGCGACGATGAGTTGCTAGCGAATAGGATGCCCGACGCAAAGGTGATTTTGATGCCTTCGCCTACGCGCTCTACGGTAGCGCCTTCGAGGTCGCGACGTAGCTCAGCAGCTTGCTTGTCCATTTTGCGGCCGATGAGTGCGCCCGCGCCACCGCCTACTACGGCACCCAAAATAGCGCCTTTGGCCGTGCCCGACTTGCCGCCGATAACGCGGCCCAGAATAGCGCCGCCGGCCGCCCCGCCCAAGCCGCCAATAATACCGCCTTTCGCAGTTTTGCTCATGCCCTTGGGCTTATCGGTGGTTACCGTCGAAGTTTGTGCCTGGGCAAAGTGACCTACTACCAACAGCAGGGCCAGCAGGTAAGAAAAGGAGAATCGGATGGTTTTCATGAAATAAAAAATGATAAAATAGCACTACCCGCTGGGTGCGGGGCGTTACGCTAGGCAAGTTCGGCACGTTGCAACCACCTTGCCAAATATCTGGACCGTCAGCCCGCACATTGGGAGAGGGGTGCCATTTTTCCTTGCCATAAGGCCATAAAAAAACCCGGCGATAGGCCGGGTTTTAATTTAAGTAATAGCATAGCTGAAAGAGGCGCGGCTATTTCTTATTCTTGTAATTGTAGTAGCGGGCCGGGTCTTTCTTCTTGTCCTGGTTGCGGCCAATAGCCCCGCCACCCACGGCACCAGCACCAGCGCCTACTACAGCCCCAGTTTTGCCGCCAATCAGGCCGCCTACCACGGCCCCGCCTACGCCACCAGCCACGGCACCTTTGGCCTTGCGGCTCCAGCCTTTGGGCTTGTCTTGGGCCTGGGCCACCGTGCCAGCCAGTACGAAGAAGGTCAATAAGAAAGCGAAAATTCGGGCGAACGATTTCATATCAGAAGGGGAATTGAAAGGGAGGGAAACGCAGCCTAGCAGTAAGCAGCAGCGACGGGTTATTTAACGACGGATAAAAAAACAAGGTTACGCTTACTAAACAAAAAAAGCCTGTGGCTGAACACCACAGGCTTTTTTATTGTCGAGGTTAGCAATTCGCTTAGAGCGTGCCTTTTTCGGCAGCTTTCTTCATTTTCTCGTTGGCAAAAATGGCGACTTCCACGCGGCGGTTAGCTTGGCGGCCTTCGGCGGTGGTGTTGTCGGCAATGGGGTCCGTGGAGCCGAGGCCCTTAGTCGAAACGCGGCTGCTGGCTACTTCCATTGCGGTGAGGCTATTGGCCACGGCTTGGGCACGGCGCTCACTCAAGGGCTGGTTGATGGCGTCGGTGCCGGTGTTGTCGGTGTGGCCTTCAATCAGCACGTTGGTGTCGGCGTATTTCTGAAGCGTAGCGGCGAGCTTCGAGATGTCGGCCTGCGAAGCGGGGCGCAGCGCGCTGCTGTTAGTGTCAAACAAGATGCCCGAATCGAAGGTGATTTTGATGCCTTCACCCACGCGCTCTACTTTGGCATTAGCCATGTCGCGCTGTAGCTCGGCCGCCTGCTTGTCCATGCGGCGGCCAATGATGGCACCCGTGCCGCCACCCACGGCCGCACCCAAAATAGCGCCCGCCGCTGTGCCCCGGCCGCCGCCTACCAAGCCGCCGATTACGCCGCCCAGCACCGCGCCGCCGCCAGCGCCCAGCAGGCCACCTTTGGCGGTTTTGGTCATGCCAGTTTTGCGGGCGCCGGTACCGTTGGCATCGGATAAAGAGCCGTCGGAGGCGGGGCGCGACGAAGCGCACGAGCCGAGCAGCATTACGAAAGCCATCAAAGTGGCCAGGAGGGACTTAGGAGTAGTCATAAAGTGGATTGGTGATGAGGCGTGTGGTTTCACAACCGGGCCTTATACGCAAAAGCCTGCCCCGGTTGCCGGGGCAGGCTTTTCAAAGGCTGTGCCAGAATGTAAATGGGTAATGTCTCTATTCAGCCACTTTACTCATTTACTCACCTACTCATTTATCATTTCACTTCATCATCCCCAGCAAATCTGCCAGGCGCTGCTTGAGCTCGCGGCGGTCTACGATGAAGTCGAGGAAGCCGTGCTCGAGCACAAATTCGGCACTTTGGAAGCCTTTTGGTAGGTCCTTACCGATGGTTTCTTTGATGACGCGGGGGCCGGCAAAGCCGATGAGCGCGCCAGGCTCGGAGATGTTGAAGTCGCCGAGCATGGCAAAACTCGCCGTGACGCCGCCCGTGGTGGGGTCGGTGAGCAGGCTGATGTAGGGCACGCCGGCTTCGGCGAGCAGGGCCAGCTTGGCCGAGGTTTTGGCCATTTGCATGAGCGAGTAGCCGGCCTCCATCATGCGGGCGCCGCCCGAGCGCGAAATCATGAGAAAGGGCACCTTGTTTTGGCGGGCGTAGTCGATGGCGCGGGCTATTTTTTCGCCTACTACCGAGCCCATTGAGCCGCCAATGAAGCGGAAGTCCATGGCCGCTACCACCAGCGGCTGGCCGGCGCTGAGGCCGTGGGCCGTGCGCACGGCGTCTTTTAGGCCCGTGCTGCGCTCGGTGGCCTGCACGCGTTGCGGATAAGCCTTGGTATCCACGAAGTTGAGCGGGTCGCCGGAGGTCAGGTTCGCATCGAGCTCTTCAAACTTGCTCTCGTCAAATAGCAGTTCGAAATAGGTAATGGCGTCGATGCGGTCGTGGTAGCCGCAGTTGCCGCACACGTGGCTGAGGCGGCGGTGCTCGGCCATGCTCACCACGGTTTTACACTCTGGGCACTTGTACCAGAGGCCGTCGGGGGTTTCCTTTTTCTGCTCGGTGGGAGTGATAATACCCTTTTCTTGTCGCTTAAACCAAGCCATAATAAATTGTGAGGACGCTGTGTAGCCGGCAGCTAGCGCACGCTGAAGTACTAGCTGAAGGTGCGGGGTACAGGTGTAGGTATGGTGAAAAACAGCCGGCTACCGAGCCGGTCGGCTTCTAAAAACTAGGTAGGACTTCGGCCAGCAGCAGTAGGACAAAGACGTAAAAAGCGTCTTTTGCCGGGCTTTTGGGCAGAAGGGTGGACAAAGGTACGGCGGCGAAAATTGCGGTAACTTGGCAGGCAAAACCCAATTTCCTTCCGCTTATGTTTTCTGCGAAATCTACGGCTCGCCGCGCCTACCCGCTCACGCTGGCCCTGGCAGCGGCGGCCGGCCTCAGCCTGAGTAGCTGCGTGACGGCCAAGCGCTACGACGACCTGCAAGCCCGCCAGCGCAACGAAGAGCAGGCGCGCCTCACGGCCGAGCAACAAACCCGTCAGGCCAAGGCCGACCTGCAAAAAGCGAATGACGTGCTCGCCGAACTGCGCACCGACCAAAAGCGCCTCATTGCCGACTCGGCCCAGACCGGCAGCGCCCTGCGCCGCACCCGCGCCCTCTACACCCAGCTCACGGAGAGCTACGATAAGCTACTCAAAAACAGCGACCGCGCCCTCGCCGACCGCAACAACGAGTACGGCAAGCTGGCCAAAGACCTCGCCACCCGCGAGGGCGAACTGGGCACGCTCGACCAAACGCTGCGCAAAAGCAAGGCCGATAACGACCGCCTCGCTGCCGACCTCACCGCCCGCGAGGCCCGCCTGAAAGAGCTGACCCAGGCGCTGGCCGACAAGGACAAGGCCGTGAACGACCTAAAGGCCCGCGTGAGCAAGGCGCTACTGTCCTTCAATAGCAACGAGCTGCAAGTGAAGCTAAAAGACGGCAAAGTGTACGTGTCGCTGTCTGAGCAATTACTCTTCAAATCGGGCTCGACCAAGGTAGACCCCAAAGGCCAGGAAGCCCTGAAAAAGCTCGCCACCGTGCTGCAAGAGCAGAAAGACGTGAACGTAGTGGTGGAAGGCCACACCGACAACGTGCCCATGCGCGGCACCGGTGCCATCCAGGACAACTGGGATTTGAGCGCTTTGCGGGCCACCGAAATAGCGCGCCTGCTGGCCAACAGCGGCGTGACGCCGGCCCGCATCACGGCCTCAGGCCGCTCGCAGTACGTGCCAGTGGCGGCCAACGACTCAGCCCCGAATCGGGCCATGAACCGCCGCACCGAGATTATCCTCACGCCCAAGCTCGACGAGCTCTTTCAGATACTCGACAGTAACAGCGGGGCAGCCTCGACTGGCAAGTAACCCATTGGTTGTAGGCGCAGTAAGCAGTGAGTACCTTGGGGCACGTTCTCACTTTACTCCTGCCTTCTGATGCAAACTGCTACTCCTTTTCGCTGGCTGGCGGCCCTAGTGCTGTGGTTGGGGCCGCTACTAGCGGCGCACGCCACCCATATTTTGGGCGGCGATATCTCGTATTCGCCAGTCGCCTCGACCACGGCGGGCGTGCCGCGCTACCACGTTACGACGCGCCTTTACCGGGACCCAACGTTGGCGCAGCAGCACACTGCCCAAATCGTCTTTAGCCGTGGCGGCTGCGGCAGCGCGGCGGCTACTGGTAGCTTTACACTTACGGTGGTGCGTAGCCAAGTCATTAGCACCTATTCACTTGGCTGTTCGCCGACTGTATTTTCATATGAGGTTATTCCATTTGAAACCGACGTGGACTTGCCAGCAGGCCAGTGGACGATAACTGTTACGGAGTACAACCGGGCAGCCAGTATTCAGAATCTGGTCAATTCCGTTACGACGAGCTTTTATGTAAGCACTTACTTAGATAATACGCTGACAGGGCAAAACGCTTCTCCCAGGTTTCTCTCCACGCTGCTGCCTTACCTCTGCAACGAACTGGCCCAGCGCTACAGCTTCAGCGCATTTGATAGTGATGGCGATTCATTGGTATACCAGTTTCGGCAGCCCGAGCAGTCTACCCAGCCTATGTTACCGCCAGCTTCCCCCTATGGCTGTGGCACCGCTATCGCGGGCACGCTCTCGCCGCACTTCCAGCTAAATGCTGCCACCGGCGCTCTTACCGCACTCCCGCTTCCAGTGCAGCAGGGGCGCTATGCCATGGCTGCCCGCGTGAGTGAGTACCGGCGCCTCAATGGTAGTTGGCAACTGATTGGCTACGTTACCCGCGACATTACGTACTTGGCAGTTGGCTCGCTCAACCAAACGCCGCGCTTCACCGCCCTGCGCCTGAACGGCGCCACCACCACGCAGCCGCTCGGCCAAACCATTGGGGTGCAGCCGGGCCAAGCAGTGTCACTCGCCCTCGATGCGGCCGACCCCGACGCGGGCCAAACGCTGCGCTTCGAGAGCCAAGCGCCTAGCATTATTCCCGGCCTGAGCTTGCAAACTACGGGGGCGACCTCGGCGCTGCTGACCTGGCAGGTGCCCGCCACGCTACCGCCCGGCCGCTACACGGCCACCGTGGCCGTGCTCGACAATGGCTGCCCCAATGCCAGCGAGGAGTACACGTTTTCCTTTTTGGTAGCGGCGCAGCCGCTGGCCACGCGTGCTGACCGCAGCCTGGAAGTAGCCGCGTACCCGACGCCCTTTCGCGAGCAGGTGCAGTTTACCACCGCCCCCCACCAGGCCGTGATTTTGGTTGATGCCCTGGGCCGCGAGGTGGCCCGCCTCACCAGCGCGGCCAATGGGCTGGTGCGCTGGCAGCCCGCCGCTACGGTGCCCGCCGGCCTCTACATCGCCCGCTCGGCCACCAGCGGCCAGCCCTTGGCCCGCTTGCTACACGTTGAGTAAGTACGGTTTAGCTTACTGTCAAAAAGGCTCGTCTGGCAAAGTGCCGGGCGGGCCTTTTTTCATCACTTTTTAATCTTCATCCTTTTATACCGACCAAAAGTCGATTATCATTGCATTTATATACAACCGTTTGCCTCTGAGAAACCCTTACATTTTCTACCCCATGCGCATCATCAATCCATTTCGCTGGCTGGCGTTGCTGCTGGCGGTGGGCAGCTTTTCGGCAGCTCAGGCGTCTCACATTCGCGGAGGCGATATTTCGTTTGCCTCTATTGCGTCGACCACGGCCGGCGTGCCGCGCTACCACGTGGTAGTACGCAAGTTTGAAAATGGACTCTCTCCCATCTCAACCCCTGACGTAGCACTCCGTGCTGCGCAAAGTGGGTGCTATACGGCCGGTAGCCCAACGTCGCTTTCTTTTACTATCGCGGTCACTAGCACGGCCAGTGGCCCAGCACAGCTATGCGGAGGGGGGCTCGCTTCTTACCGGATACTCCTTTTTGAAACCGATATTGACCTACCACCCGGGCAGTGGCGGCTAAGCACCTTTGACAGTGCCCGCATCGCTGACATCCAGAATATTACGAACCCAACCTCCGCCAGCCTCTACATTGAGGCTTACCTCGACAACACGGTGACCACGCAGGATACGTCGCCCAAGTTTGAGTCGGTACTTCAGCCCGACTTTAGCACGGTAGCCCTCAGCCAGCACAGTTTCAGCGCGTTCGATGTCGATGGCGACTCGCTCCGCTACGAGCAACTAGTTGCTTATAACAATTGCAATCAGCTTGTCAGTGGCGGCACGCTAGCGCCGCAGTTTCATTTGAATTTCGCTACGGGGGCCTTCGAGCCGATGGTGAGCAGCAGCAGCACCCTGGGCTACTACAGCACCGTGGTGCGCGTGAACGAGTACCGCAAAACCGCCGCAAATAGCTGGGTACTTATTGGCTCGGTCATGCGCGACCAGACCTTCTCGGTCTATCTAACCACCAACCAACCGCCTACTTTCACTACTATGCAGGTAAATGGGGGCGCAGCTCAGGCCCTGGGACCTGCCATTGCGGTGCAGCCTGGCCAAACGGTGAACGTGCTGCTGCAAGCCACCGACCCCGACGCCACCCAGCAGTTGCGCTTCGCCAGCGAAGCCCCCAAAGTGGTACCTGGCCTGAGTTTGACCCGCATCGGCACCACGAATAGCGAGCAGCTGACCTGGCAGGTGCCCGCCACCCTACCGCCCGGCCGCTACCGCATCGCGGTGGGCGTGCTCGACAATGCCTGCAACGCCAATTCCAGCGAGGAGCGCACGCTCACCTTCGTGGTGGGCAACACGGCCCTGGCCACTCGCGCCGCTACCACGGCTACCGACGTGTTCCCCGTGCCCTTCCGCGAGCAGGTGCAGTTCACGACAGCCCCCAACCAGGCCGTGATTTTGGTTGATGCCTTGGGCCGCGAGGTGGCCCGCCTCACCAGCGCCGCCAATGGGCTCGTGCGCTGGCAGCCCGCCGCCACGCTGCCCGCCGGCCTCTACATTGCCCGCTCGGCTAGCAGCGGCCAGCCCCTGGCGCGCCTGCTACGCGCTGAATAAGTACGGTTTAGCTTACTGCTTAAAAGGCTCATCTAGCTTTATGCCAGATGAGCCTTTTTTCATCACTTACCTTTTTTTATTTCCTAAATCAAACTATTATTGCATTTATAGACAATAGTTTGCCTTTGAAAAACCCTTACCTTTTCCTCCCCATGCGTACCACCATTTCTTTACGCTGGCTGCTCGCGCTGCTGCTGGCGGTGGGCAGCCTTTCGGCCGCCCAGGCTTCCCACATTCGGGGCGGCGACATTACCTACGCCACCATCGCGTCGACCACGGCTGGCGTGCCGCGCTACCACATAGTGATACGCAATTTTGCGGATGTGACTGGTATCGCCCCCGCCGCTACTGCCCTGCTTAACACTAGCCGTGGGGCCTGCAGCCCGGCCAATCCTATCACTGGGATAACGGTACCCCGTACGCAGCTGTTGAATAGCACCCTGCAAACCTGCAACACCACTAACCCGCTTTACAAAATAGCTGTTTACGAAGTCGACATTGACTTACCCTTGCCCCTCGGGCAGTGGGTGCTGAGCGCTACCGACAACGCCCGGGCCAGCAGCATTCTAAATATTCAAAACCCAACTTCTCAAAACATTTACCTGACTGCCTTGCTGGATAATTCGGTGGCAGCGCAAGATATATCACCGGTTTTTCAATCATTGCTACAGCCCATTGTGAGCACCAACGCGCCGGCGCCCTACAGCATGAGCGCCTTCGATGCCGATGGCGACTCGCTGGTTTACGAGCTAATACAGCCCTCTACCGGGTGCAACCAGCCGCTGCCTTACTACCCGAGCACCTTTGCGCCGCACTACACCATCAACCCTGCCACGGGGGCGCTGACCCCCACGGCGGCGGCTAGCACCAGTAACCAAGGCTTTTATAATATCACGGCGCGCGTGAGCGAATACCGCAAGCTTGGGGGCAACCGTTGGGTACTTATCGGCTATGTCATGCGCGATACGCTGTACCTGCTGTTTCCTATTACCAACCAGCCACCCACCTTCACCACCATGCAGGTAAACGGCGGCGCCGCGCAGCCACTCAGCACCAGCGTAGCTATTCAGCCCGGCCAGACGGTGAGCGTGCTGCTACAAGCCACCGACCCCGATGCCAGCCAGTTGCTGCGCTTTGCTAGCGCCGCCGCGGGCGTGGTGCCGGGCCTGAGCCTAACGCAAGTAGGCACTACCAGCGCTACGCTACTCACCTGGCAGGTGCCCGCCACGCTACCGCCCGGCCGCTATCCGCTGCTGGTATCGGTGTTTGACGATGGCTGCCCTTACAATGCCAGCGAAGAGCGTTCCGTTCTGTTCGTAATTAATGCTCCCCGCCCGCTGGCCACCCGCATCGCGGCCACGGCTACCGACGTGTTTCCCGTGCCCTTCCGCGAGCAGGTGCAGTTCACGACAGCTCCTAACCAAGCCGTGATTTTGGTTGATGCCCTGGGCCGCGAGGTGGCCCGCCTCACCAGCGCTGCCAATGGGCTCGTGCGCTGGCAGCCCGCTGCCACGCTTCCCGCAGGCCTGTATTTGGCCCGCTCGGCTAGCAGCGGCCAGCCGCTCGCCCGCTTGCTCCGCGCCGAGTAATTATTTCCTGCCCACTGGTGAAAACCTGGCTTGGCGTAAGCGGGGCCAGGCTTTTCTTTGCGACCTGTTTCTACCTGTCCAGTAATCTTTTACTCAAACACTTATATTTTTTCTTGCTTATGCACCCATTTTTACTTTTTCGCGGACTGCTGACGTTCTTGCTGGGGCTTAGCAGCACCCTGCTTGCCCATGCTACCCACGTGCGGGGCGGCGATATTTCCTTCGCCCCCGTGGCGTCGGCCACGGCGGGTGTGCCGCGCTACCACGTAGTAGTGCGCCTGTTTGTGGAGCCCGTCACCAACGGGCTCATTACTACTACGGTACCGCTGGTAGCCAGCCGTAGCTGCGGGGCCACGGGCACCAATACGTTTACCGTGACGGCCCCCCGCACGCAGCTGCTGGATGGCACCACGCTAAACTGTAATTCACCCAGCGCCCTGTACCAGGTTGCGATTTATGAGGTCGATGTTGACCTGCCGACCGGGCAATGGCTACTTAGCGTGAATGCGAACGCCCGGATAATCTCCATCCAAAATATTCTTAACGCCCCTGGCCAAAACTGCTACCTGGCGGCTTATCTGGATAATGCCCTGGCCCCGCAGGATACCTCGCCCATCGTGCAATCGCTGCGCCAGCCTTACTTCAACGTGACGGCCTTCGGGCCGCATCACCTCAGCGCGTTTGATGCCGACGGCGATTCGCTGCGCTACGAAATAGTGCCGGCGCTGGGCGATTGCAACCAGCCGCTTGCGCCCAGCCCCAGCACCTTCGTGCCGCACTTTGCGGTAAACGCCGGCACGGGCCTGCTAACGCCCACTGTCACAGGCGCCGGCACAATAGGTAGCAGCTACACCATCGTGGTTAAAGTAAGCGAGTACCGCCGTATTAATGGCACCTGGCAGCTCATTGGCTACGTCATGCGCGACACGCTGTACGTCTCCGTTCCTTCTCCCAACCAAAATCCCGCTTTCACGGCTGCCCAGGTCAACGGCGGCGCGGCGCAGCCACTTAGCCAGCTTATTGCGGTGCGGCCCGGCCAGACGGTAACGGTGGTCTTAGCCACCACCGACCCCGACGCTGGCCAGGCGATGCGCTTTATAATCCCGGCGGCCAGCATAGTACCCGGCCTGAGCTTGGCACCTACCAGCAGCGCCAGTAGCACCCAGCTTACCTGGCAGGTGCCCGCTACGCTGCCGGCCGGCCGCTACCCCATCTTGGTAACCGTGCTCGACAATGGCTGCCCCAATGCCAGCGAGGAGCGCACGCTGATGTTCGTGGTGGGCGGCAGCGCGGTCACGGCCACGCGCGCGGGCGCTCTTGCCACGGCCGAGGTCTACCCCACGCCCTTCCGCGAGCAGGTGCAGTTCAAGGCCACGCCTCATCAAGCCGTGGTGCTTTTCGATGCACTCGGCCGCGAGGTGGCCCGCCTAACCAGCGCCGCTAATGGGCTGGTGCGCTGGCAGCCCGCTGCCACGCTGCCCGCTGGCCTGTATTTGGCCCGCTCGGCTACTAGCGGCCAGCCACTCGCTCGGTTGCTACGCGCTGACTAAGTACGGTTTAGCTTAGATAGTAAAAGGGACCGCTTGGCTTCGTGCTGGGTGGTCCTTTTTTCATCCTTTTTACTATTCCAGCTTTGCTTCTTTCCATAAATACTTATCATTGCATTTATATACAGCTCTTTGCCTTTGAGAAACCCTTACCTTTTCCTCCCCATGCGTATCACTATTCCTTTTCGCTGGCTGTTCGCGCTGCTGCTAGCGGTAGGCAGCCTTTCGGCTGCTCAAGCGTCTCACATTCAAGTTCGCCTCCATTGCCTCGACCACCGCCGGGGTGCCACGCTACCATGTCACGATGCGCAGCTTTGAAAGTATTTCGGGGATAGGGCCAGCCTCCTCGCTTACTCTAATAGCTTATAATGGCGGCTGCTTCACTAATGCACCCAATGCATTTACCGTGTATGCACCATTCATCTCAACAACGCTTACCCCAACCATCTGTCCCAGTTATCAGATAAGTCTATACGAGGTTGATGTTGACCTTCCCCCCGGCCAGTGGCAGTTTGGGCAGCTCAACAATTCCCGGATTGCTGGTATCGCGAACATAAACAACTCTTCCTCACAAGGCTACTATGTAGGTGCCTTTCTAGATAATACGGTGAGTACGCAGGACAACTCACCACGCTTTGAATCGGTACTTCGGCCAATTACCAGCGCTGCGGCGTTAGCGCCCTACAGCTACAGTGCCTTTGATACCGATGGCGACTCACTGCGCTATGAGTTTATACTACCTTACAGCGCCTGCGGGCAGAATATCCCAAGCACCTTCTCCCCGCATTTTGGGATGAATGTTAGCACCGGCGCAATAGCCCCTGTAGCTGCCACCAGCACTGCCCAAGGAGTTTACTGCATGGTGGTGCGCGTGAGCGAATACCGCAAGGTGGGCAGCAATCGCTGGGCGCTGCTGGGCTATATAACCCGCAACAATCTGTACGTGGTAGATGCTGCTACCAACCTACCGCCCACCTTCACCACCATGCAAGTCAATGGTGGTAGCACGCAGCCGCTCAGCCAGCCCATTCTCGCACAGGCGGGCAAACCATTAACGTGACCTTGCAAGCTACCGACCCTAACGCGGGTCAACTCCTAAACTTTGTGAGCAATGCGCCGGCCGTAGTGCCTGGCCTGACCCTAGCCCGTGTAGGCACCACTAACAGCGAGCAGCTTACGTGGCAAGTGCCCGCTACCCGGCCGCCCGGCCGCTACCACATAGCCGTGGGCGTGCTCGACGCCGACTGCGGCAGCGCGGAGCGCACGCTCACCTTCGTGGTAGGCAATACGGCCCTAGCCACCCGCGCCGCTGCCACTGCTCCCGACGTATTCCCCGTGCCCTTCCGCGAGCAGGTGCAGTTTACTACCGCTCCCAACCAGGCCGTGATTTTGGTTGATGCCCTGGGCCGCGAGGTGGCCCGCCTCACCAGCACCGCCAATGGGCTGGTGCGCTGGCAACCCGCCGCCACGCTGCCCGCTGGCCTATATTTGGCCCGCTCGGCCAGCAGCGGGCAGCCGCTGGCCCGGCTGCTCAGGGCCGAATAGCTTCTGTGAATCATATAAAAAGCCCGTTCCACGCCAATGGAACGGGCTTTTGTGCTTGTGCTAACCTAGGACGTTTTTGTACTACCCTAGGGCGTTTTCATTTACAGCGTCACGGACAGGCGCGTGAAGTAATACGCGCCGTTGAAGCCGAACTGGTTGGCGTTGTAGAGGAAGCGGCCGCGGTTGGAGTTATCGACGCTGGAGCTGTAGCTGGTGGCCCCGACCGTGAAGTTGTTGGGGTCGTTGCGCGGGTCCACGATAACCTTGTCGGGGTACACGTTGAAGAGGTTATTGACGCCCACCGTGAGGCCGATTTGCTTGAGGAACTGGTAGCTCACGGTGAGGTCGGTAATCCACTTGGCCGAGAAGGTTTGGTCGAGGTAGGCGCGGGCGGGGTCCTGGTCGGCGGTTCGCACCTCGCCAAATCGCACGCTGCGCGCTTCTACGCCGAACTTGCCCAGCGTGTAGTTGGCCGTGAGTAGGATTTTGCTACGCGGGTTGCCGTTTTCGAGGCGGGTGCGCTGCTGGCGGTTGAAGAGGGTATTTTGGAGGTTGGAGGTGCCGGCGGTCTGGTCGTTGTTGATGGTGCTGGACGAGCTGTTGAAGCTGCGCACCGTGGTTTCGTTGAAGTTGGCGGCGGCCGTGAAGCCGAGGTTACTGCGCTCGTTGAGGCGCAGGCGCTCACTCAGCACCACGTCGATGCCCTGGGTGCGGGTATTCACGGCATTGGCGAAGAACTGTACGCCCGTGACCTGGGTGTTGCGCAGGATGGTGGCCACCGTGGGGTTGGCGGTCGAAAACTGCGACGAGAGCACGATGCGGTCGCGGATATCTAGCTGGTACAAGTCGGCCGTGAAGGTGAACGTGCGCAGGAAGCGCGCCGTGATGCCCAGGCTGTAGTTGGTCGATTTTTCCTGCTTCAAGGACTCGACCCCAAAACCCGGCTGGGCGCTGTTGAGGTCGTTGCGCACAATGGGGCTGTCGTTGTTGGCGGTGAGCACCTGGCGGGGGTCGCCGCTCACAAACTGGGTGGCCGTGCTCGTGAAATAGCGCTGCTGAAGCGAAGGCGCCCGAAAGCCGTTGCCGATGGTGCCGCGGATGGCAATGGCGTCGGTGAGGCTGAAACGGGCGCTGGCCTGCCCGCTCACGTTGCCGCCAAAGTCGCTGTAGCGCTCGGCGCGGCCGGCCAAATGCACGAGCAGCCGCTCGCTGATGTCGCTTTCCAGGTCGATGTAGCCGGCCAGGTTGGTGCGCGTTTTATTGAGCGCATCCTGCGGCTGGTAGCCGGGGAAGACTTGCGAGCCCGAAGCCGTGGGTGCGCCATTCAACAGCCGGCCGCCATTGATGTACGAGGCATATTCGCCCCGCCCAATCAGGAAATTATCGACCCGAAACTCGCCCCCAAAAGCCACGTTGAGCGTAGCCAGCGGCCCCACTTGGTCGAAGCGGCGCGTGAAGCCGAGGTTGGTGGTGTTCTGCAAAAAGGCCAGGCGGCCGGCGTAGAAGTCGGTCGGGTTCACGCCTACCAGGTTGGGGCCTTGCGGCAACGAGGCATTTACCGAGCCAGTCACGTTGTAAGCCAGTTCGTTGCGGCCGAACGTGTTACTGAAGTCGGTGGCAAAGCCGCCGAAGGTTTTGCGCACGCCCACGATGGCCGACTGGTCGTAGAGCGTGACGTCGATGAATGGCAAATAGCCGTTGGGGTAGATGTTGAGGTCAATTTGGGTGAGCGCGGTGGGCAGGCGGTTGAAGCCGGCGGCGTGGCTGGTGCGGTAGGCGGCATTGCCCATCAAATACACCTCGTAGCCGCCATTTAGGCGGTAGCCGGCATTCAGGAAGCCCGAAAAATTGCGTAGCGCCGACTGCCCCACCCGAATATCGCGGCGGTCGAAGCCACGCTGGGCTACCAGCGCATCGTCCTGGGCCTTGAGGTCGCGGCGCGACTGCTCGGTGTTGGCCGAGGCCGGGTAGTTGCCGCCGGCATCGCCCGAGTAGATGAGCGGGGCCGTGTCGGCAAACGCCCGGTTGGTGTAGCCGCGGTTCAGCAACTGGCCGCCGATATCCAGGAAACCCCGCTTATTGAGCCCGATACCGATGTTGATGTCAGCCTGTTGGGTCTGGCCGTCGCTCTCCACGGTTTGGCCGTAGAGGCCGGTGGCCTGTACGCCGGTGGTGTCGTCTTTGAGCTGAATGTTGATGACGCCCGCGATGGCATCGGAGCCGTAGAGCGCCGCCGCGCCGTCGCGCAGCACCTCGATGCGCTTGATGGCGGCCGTCGGAATCACGTTGAGGTCGGTGCCCACCGAGCCGCGGCCCACCGTGCCGTTGATATTCACGAGCGCCTGCTGGTAGCGACGTTTGCCATTCACGAGCACCAGCACCTGGTCGGGGCCGAGGCCGCGCAGCGTGGCGGGGTCGGCGGCATCGGTGCCATCCGAAATAGTCTGGCGCGCCGACTGAAACGACGGGGCCACGTAATTGAGCACCTGGCTAATATCCGTCTGGGCGAAGGCCTTGATTTCGCGGGCCGAAATAACGTCGACCGGCGAGGCCGTGAGCACGTTGGAGCGGCCGATGGCGGCCCGCGAGCCGGTCACGACCACGTCGCCGAGGTCGGTGGCCGAGGCTACCAGGCGCACCTCCAGCGTGGTGCGGCCCTGCACCGATACCTGCTGGGTAGCAAAGCCCAGCGCCGAAATGGTGAGCGTGGCTTGGGGCGACACCGAGAGCGAGTACTCGCCGTTGGCCCCGGTGGCAGTGCCATTAGAGGTGCCGCGCTCGAGCACGGTAGCGCCCGGCTGAGCCTCGCCGCTGGCGCTGAGCACCCGGCCGGTAACGGTAATATTTTGGGCGTGGGTGGCCAGCGCGGCCACGACGAACACGGGCGTAAGTAGGCTTTTTTGCATAGTAATTGCGGTGAATGACTAGTTAAGGAGGGGGATAGCGAATTGTACGTCACGGCTTTGCAAAAAGCCGACGTACCAGCCAGCCGCCTAAGCTGGCATTTGGCGCTACCCACAAAAGATGAGAGAATTGACGTGGCCTCGCCGCAGCGACTAGCCGGAACCTACGCGCAACAACACGCCCCGCCTGCCGGGCGGCAACAACATAAACAGCAGGCTAGGGGCAGACGCATAAGCAACCGATGGCAGCGGCCATCTACGGGGCATTCAACTGCGGCCCGCTGGTTTTGTTTGCGGGCGCACGTCAGCGGCCGGAAGATTATCCCTGCTGGCAGACGGGCAGCGGCACTACTTACCGCCGGCCGGGTAGCGTGGGCAGCTTGCTGTCATCAGCCCAAAAATCACGCCGAATAGGGTATAAATAAGACGTTAAAATAATTAAGTATGAGACAGTAACGGGCAGACTGTTTTGACAGGCAAAAGATGTACGTTTACTGAATCTTAATTCCTTTTCCGATGAAAGCCAACCTCCTACCCCTGCTGGCGCTGGCCCTACTGCTGGCCCAGTGCAAAAAGCGTGAACCCGACCCCGCGCCGCCCACCCCCGCCGACCCGCTCGCCGCCCTGCCCGCCGAGACCCAGACCGGGGCCGGCACCTTCGGCTGCCTCGTCAATGGCAAGCCGTTCAAAGGCCCTTTCTCAACCTCTGCGCGGGGCGACTGGCAATCTGGTTCTCGCTTCATAGTGAGTAGTAACGTGTATCTAAATGGCCAACGAACAGCCGCAGGAATCACCATCCATACTATCATGGAAGGACTCTTACAGAATGGGCAGATTTTTACACTTATACCCTCCATCAAGCCACACACCATTTTTTCACCGAGTCGTAACGAATTCACAGCAGATGCGGACGGAGATGTTTCCTGCTACTATTCGGGCAATTACATCAAAACCGGCAAAGTCGAACTCGTGAAATTCGACGGCTCCAATCGCATTGCCTCGGGCCGGTTTGCCTTCACGCTCTACGAGCCCGGCGGCTGCGACACGCTCAAAGTCACCAACGGCCGCTTCGACGTCAAATTCTAACCTATTCCTTTTCCTGATGAAAGCTAACCTACTACCGTTGCTGGGACTATTGCTACTAGCCCAATGCAAAAAGCGTGAACCCGACCCCACGCCGCCCACCCCCGCCGACCCCGTAGCCACCCTGCCCGCTGAGACGCAGACCGGGGCCGGCACCTTCGGCTGCCTCGTCAATGGCAAG
>Ga0265780_10002194_pt1 | contig 26808 bp, 22 predicted proteins | sample P1T30metagenome_FD_192432 | JGI IMG/M metagenome (GOLD analysis project Ga0265780, IMG submission 192432) | Plant litter microbial communities from East Loma Ridge, Irvine, California - P1 T30 | ecosystem: Environmental > Terrestrial > Plant litter > Unclassified | place: USA: California...
CGGCCGCCACAGCAGCACCGAGATCATCAGGATGATGCTCGACACCAGGGCGATCTTGGGCGCCAGGAAGCCGGCGTAGTTGGCCACCAGCGCCATCAGCAGGGCGCCGATGAAGCACCCGCCCACCGAGCCCAGGCCGCCTATGATGATCACGATGAAGATCATCACCATGATCTCGCTGCCCATCGACGCGCTCAGGGTTTCCCTGTACAAGCCCCACATCACGCCCCCCAGCCCGGCCAGCGCCGAACCGGCCGCGAACACGGCCACGAACAGGCGCCGGATGCGGTAGCCGAGCGCCTCGACCATCTCGCCATTCTCGACCCCGGCGCGCACCAGCAGGCCGACCTTGGTGCGGTTCAGCACCAGGAACATGGCGACGAACACCACCAGCCCGACCACCACGGCGACCAGCCGGTACTTCTCGACCGCGGCGTCGCCAAGCAGGATCGCGCCGCGCAGCGCGGTCGGCAGCGGCAGGGCGATCGTCTCGGCGCCCCAGATCACGTGGATCAGCTGCTCGGCCACGATCATGCCGCCCATCGTGATCAGGATCTGCTTGAGGTGCTGGCCGTAGACCGGCCTGACGATGATGCGCTCGAAGGCCCAGCCGAGCAGGCCGGTGACCGCCATCGCCAGCGTGACGGCCAGGGCCAGCACGCCCAGGTTGATGAGCAGCGAATCCATCTCGAGCCAGCCGCGCATCGGCAGCAGCACCAGCGTGGCGGAAAACGCGCCCACCGCGACAAAGGCGCCATGGCCGAAGTTCAGCACGCTCATCAGGCCGAACACGAGGGTCAGGCCGCTGGCCATGATGAAGATCATCATGCCCATCGCCAGGCCGGCGACGGTCAAGGTGAGCCAGGTGGGGAAGCTGCCGACCAGCGGCAGCATGGCCAGCATCAGCGCCGGCACCAGCAGCAGCGGCGCGAGATCGCGCCTGGCCGCGGGCAGCGGCGCATCCGGCTGGGCGACAGGGAAGATTGCACTCATGTCGGTTCCTATTGGTGTGTGTCGAGCGACAGCCCGAGCAGGCGTTGCTGCAGTTCGCCGTCGGCAGCGAGGGCGGCCATGCGGCCGGCGTGGGCCACGCGGCCATCGTCCATCACGCTGACGCTGTCGCCCAGCGAGCGCACGACACTGAAGTTCTGCTCGACCAGCAGGATGGTGGTCTCGCGGTCCTTGAGCTCGCGGAAGGCGGCGACCAGGCTGTGCACGATGCTCGGCGCCAGGCCCTTGGTCGGCTCGTCGACCAGCAGGAGCTTGCGTGGTTCGACGATCGCGCGCGCGATCGCCACCATCTGCTTCTGGCCGCCCGACAGGTTTCCGGCCGGGTAATGCCAGAACTTGCGCAGGGCAGGGAAGAAGCCACAGATCCAGTCGACGCGCGCCGCGTCGAGCGCGCCGTCGCGGGCGGCCAGCACGAGGTTCTCGCGCACGGTCAGTTCCGAGAACACGGCCATGTTCTCGGGCACGTAGGCGATGCCGGCGTGCGCGATGTCGGGCGTGGCCATGCTGGTGATGTCGCGGCCGTCGAAATGGATGCTGCCGGCGCTCGCCTTCCACAGTCCCATGATCGTGCGCAGCGTGGTGGTCTTGCCGGCGCCGTTGCGCCCCAGCAGCACGGCCAGCTCGCCGCGCCGCACGACCAGGTCGACGCCTTGCAGGATGTGGTACTGGCCGATGTGCGTGTGCACGCCGGCCAGCCGCAGCAGCGGCGCGTCGGGCGCAGGGTCAGGCGTGGGCAGGTTCGGGTTCGGGTGTTCCAAGATAGGCTTCCTGTACGATCTTTGATTGCATCACTTCGCGCGGCTCGCCGTCCGCCACCAGTGTCCCGTTGTGCAGCACGACGATGTGGTCGGCCAGCTGGCGCACCACATCCATCTTGTGCTCGACCAGCAGCACCGTCTTGCTGGCGTCGAGCTTCACCTGGCGGATCAGGTCGAGCACCACCGGCACCTCGTCCACGCTCATGCCCGCGGTCGGTTCGTCGAACATCATCACCGACGGCTCGAGCGCCAGCAGGATCGCCACCTCGAGCTTGCGCTGGTCGCCGTGCGACAGGGCGCCCACGTGGAGGTCGCGGCGCCGCGCCAGCGACACCCGCTCCAGGTAATGCTCGGCGCGCTCGATCAGCGCCTTGTGGCTGGACCAGACCGAGAAGAAGTTCAGGCCCAGGCCGGCGCGGCTCTGCACCGCCAGGCGCACGTTCTCGATCACGGTCAGGTGCGGGAACAGGTTGGTCAGCTGGAAGGCGCGCCCCAGCCCCAGGCGAGTGCGGCGCGCGGCGCCGTCGCGCGTGATGTCGCGCCCGTGCAGCGACACGCTGCCGCCGGTGGCCGCCAGCTGGCCGGAGACCAGGTTGAAGTAGGTCGTCTTGCCGGCGCCGTTCGGGCCGACGATCACGGTCAGGGTGCCGGGATAGAAGTCCGCCGTCACCGCATTGACCGCGAGGTGGCCGCCGAAGCGGATGCTCAGGTCGCGGGTCGAGAGCGCGGGCGCGCGCGAATCGGGGGCCGCCATCTCAGCGCTTGTTCCGCACCGGCAGCGGCATCTCGCTGGCCGGGATCTCGCGCACCAGTTCGAGCAGGTCCCACTCGCTCTTCTGGTCTTTCTTGATGCGGAAGTGGTACATCGGCTGGATCGCCTGGTGGTCCTCCTTGCGGAAGGTCATGGTGCCCTTCGGCGTCTCGAAGCTCATGCCCTCCATGGCGGCCACCATCTTGTCGCCATTGCCGTCCCCGACCTTCGACAGCGCCGCCACCACCGCGCCCGCCGCCGCCATGCCGCCGGCGGTGAACATGTCGGGCGGCGACTTGAAGCGCCTGGTGTGCTCGCGGACGAACCAGTCGTTCATCTTGTTCTTCGGGAAGTCGTAGTAATAATAGATCGTGCCCTCGGTGCCGGCGTAGCCCTTCCAGGTCTTCATCACCGGCAGGATGTTGCCGCCCGGGGCCAGCGCGATGCCGAAGCGCTCGGGTTTGAGGTCGGCGATCTTGTTCATCGGATTTGGGCCGGCCCAGACGATCGCCAGCACGCGCGGCTGCGGCTTGTCCTTGAGCGCGTCGAACAGGCGCTGCGACGAGGCGGTGAAGTCGGTCGCGGCCAGCGGCGCGTACTCCTCGTGCACCACCCGGGCCTTGCTGCCGGTGGCGCTCAGGGCTTCCTTGCCGGCCTTGATGGCGTCGCGGCCGAATGCGTAATCCTGGGTCAGGAAACCGACGCTGCCGCCCTTGAGCGTGCTGGCGGCGGCCAGCGCGTCCTGCATCGAGCTGCGCGCAGTGCGGAAGATGTACTTGTTCCACTTCTCGCCGGTGATGGCGTCGGCCACCGCCGGCTCGATGATCAGGACCTTCCTGTATTCCTTCGCCACCGGCAGCATCGCCAGCGCCGAGCCGGACGAGGTGGTGCCGACCGCCAGGTCGACGCGGTCGTCGCCATAGGCCTCGGCCAGCAGCGTGCGGCCCAGGTCCGGCTTGCTCTGGTCGTCCTTGACGATCACCTTGATCTTGCGGCCGTTGACGGCCATGGTGCCGTTGGTCAGGTATTCGAGGCCGAGCATGAAGCCGGCCTCGGTCTCGCGGGCATAGGTTTCCATGATGCCGGTCTTGCCGGCGATGAGGGCCACCTTGAACTCCTTGCCCTGGGCCAGTGCGCCGGGCGCGGCGCCGGCCATCAAGGCCAGGGCGAGCGAAACGGCGAGCGGTTTCATATGATGTTGCATGCTGTGTCTCCTTGTTATGTTTGTCCAGTTGTCGGTCAGGGTATCCGCGCCAAAAAAGTGCGGATCGCCGCGAACGCTTCCGGTTCGGTGAGCATCGGCGCGTGGCCGACGTTCGGCACTTCGGCATACGCCACGCCGGGCGCCGCCTTGCGCATCCAGGCTGCCTGCTCCGGCTCGACCAGGTCGGACAGGGCGCCGCGGATCATCAGGGTCGGACGATGCCGCGTCAGGCGCCGGAACGCCATGCGCAGCGCCAGCGAGGTCGGAGGAAGTCTACCGTGCTGCAGGCCGTGGGCGATCCCCGGGTCGTAGCGGGCGCACAACAGGCCGTCCTCGCGCTGCTCGAAGGCGCGCCTGGCCCATTTATGCCATTCGGCGTCGGGATTGCCGGGGAAGGCGCAGGCATTGATGTCGCGCACGTGGCAGACCGCCTCGCTCCAGGTGGAGAAGGTCGCCGTCTGGCCGACGTAGCTGGCGATGCGCGCCAGGCCGCGCGGCGACAGCACCGGCCCGATGTCGTTCAGGACCGCGCCGGCCACCAGGTCCAGGCGCTGGGCGGCCAGCGTCATCGTGATCAGGCCACCCATCGAGGTGCCGATGAAAACGGCGCGTGCGATGCCCAGCGCATGCATCAGTGCGGCGACGTCGGCGGCGTACACCGCGGGGGTGTAGTTGGCCGGATTCGGGTCGCGCGCCGAGTTGCCGCGGCCGCGTACATCGACTGCCAGCACCCGCCTTCCCAGGCTGGCCAGCTGCGGCGCGAGTTCGTCGAAGTCGAGCGAATTGCGGGTCAGCCCGTGGATGCAGATCACGGGCAGGCGCGCCGGTCCGCCGGCGCCGTGGTAGTCGCGTGCGTAGAGCGCGAGGCCGTCGCTGCTGGTGTAGCTGATGGGGCTGGATTGAGGCACGCTGAGTGAGTCCTGTGAGATCGGTTCGGCAAGCGTCGTGGATGATCCTGATGATCGGCTTCGGTGCGGGCACGTGGTTCCCCGCCTGGGCGGGGACGACGGTGCTGCGGCTTGTTACCTGCTCATCAGAAGCGTAGTTCGAGGGTGGCCGACACCGTGCGCGGGTTGCCGTAGAAGGCGGTCAGCGTGCCCTCGTTGCCCAGGGTAGGGAACAGGTAGCCGGCCGTCTTGTACAGCTCATCGCCCAGGTTCTTGCCGTGCAGGCCGGCGCGCACCTTGCCGTCGGCGCGGGTCCAGACGATCGACGCGTCCCAGATCCGGTAGGACGCCTGGTCCAGCAGCGACGGCGTCTCGAACTGCGCGGTGGCGCCCTTGTAGGACCAGCTGCCGATCAGCGAGATGCGCCCGTTGTGGCCCATCAGCGGCAGCGGGATGTCGTAGTTGGCGCGCAGGTTGGCCGAATTCTTCGGCGTGTTCTGGAAGATGCGCTGGTCGGCCACGTTGATGCCCGCCACCCGGTATTCCTTGTACTTGGCGTCGATATAGCTGTACATCCCGGCGAGCATGAAGTTGGGCGTGAGGTTGGCGATCGCCTCCAGTTCGGCGCCCTTGATCTCGGCCTTGCCCGCATTGGTGGTGACGCCGGCGAAGCTGTCGTCGCGGCCGTCGCCGTTGGTGTCGATCGCCACCGAGCCCGGAATCTGCACGTCGGCATAGTCGCTGTAGAACACGGCGGCGTTGGTGGTGATGCGCCCGCCGTTAAAGGCCGACTTGAGGCCCAGCTCGTAGGTCTCGATGGTCTCGGGTGCATAGCCGGCGCGCGCGGTCTCGAGCGGGATGCGGGTGCCGACCACGTTCAGGCGCGGGTCGAACCCGCCGCCCTTGAAGCCTTCGGAATACGAGGCGTAGATGTTGTGATTCGGGTTCATCTTCCAGTTGACGGCCACGCGTGGCGTAAACTTCTTGTCCTCGCGCTCGAGCAGGCCGCCGCGCAGGTCGGTATCGGTGCGGAACAGGATCGCGCCCGGATTGCCCATGTCGGGCGTGCCGGCAAGGCCGAAGTAAATCTGGCGCAGCACGTCGGCTTCGCGCTTGTCGACCGTGTAGCGCCCGCCCAGCGACAGGTTCAGGCCATCGACGATGGTATAGCTGCCGTCGAAGTAGGCGGCCCAGGCGGTCGTGTCGATGTCGCCCATCGTATAGGTGGAGGTGGGCACGGCGCCGGCCAGGATGGTGTCGAACTTGTTGAAGGCGTTCGCGTCCATGTAGTAGACGCCGGCCACGCCCTGCAGGCGCGCGCCGTTGTAGGTCAGCTGCAGCTCCTGGCTGAACTGGCGGTTGGTGTACAGCGCCGGCACTTCCATGTCCACCACCGGCAGCGAATCGAAGTCGATCGGCGCATACGATTTGTCGCGCCGCGCGGCCGTGATCGACTTGGCGCTCCACTCGCTGTTGATCGTGTACTCGATGGTGGCCGAGCCGCCGTAGGCACGCACTTCCTGGTCGCGGCCGAGGGCCTTGGTGAGGTTGGCGCGGGTGTCGAACACGTCTTCCAGAATGGGCGCGCCGCTGGTGCGGCCGACGATCAGGCGGTGGCCGTTCTTGGGATTCGAATCGTCCTGGGTAAAGTCGCCGGCGAAGCGGACGAACAGGTCCTGGTTCGGCGTGAACTCGGCCGAGACGCGCGCGGCGCTGACGTCCTTGTCGTAGTTGCCCTTGCCGGTAAACAGGTTGTCGCCGAAGCCGTCGCGCTTGAAGCGGGCCACCGTGGCGCCGATGCGCGCGCTCTCGGTCAGCGGCGTGCTGGCGGTGACCACGGCTTCTTTCTGTCCATACTCGCCAACCGTGGCGCGCACGCGCACATCGCGCTGCGGCCCCAGCTTGCGGGTGACGTACTTGACCGCGCCGCCGATGGTGTTGCGCCCGTACAGCGTGCCCTGCGGGCCGCGCAGCACCTCGATGCGCTCGACGTCGTAGATGTCGGCCACGGCCGCCTGCGGGCGCGCCAGGTAGATGTCGTCGATGTAGATGCCGACGCCGGACTCGAAGCCGGCCAGCGGGTCGGCCTGGCCGACGCCGCGGATGAAGGCGGTCAGCGTGCTGTTGGTCGCGCGCGAGGCCTTGAGGGTGGTGTTCGGCAGCGCCAGCGCCAGCGCCGTCACGTCGGGTACGGCCTGCTTGGACAGCTGGTCGGCCGAGAAAGCGGTGACCGAGACCGGCACGTCCTGCAGGGATTCCTCGCGCCGGCGCGCGGTGACGATCACCTTCGAGACGTTTTCCGGCGCCGCCGCCGGCGCCGGCGCACCGGCCGCATCCTGCGCCTGCGCCGCGCCCATCGATCCGCCGGACAGCACCAAGAGTGCGGCGGCGGATTTATTCAGCAGCTTCATGTTGTTCCTGGTCAGACGCATTCTAGTCTCCTCGTTTTTTTGGTGTGGCATGTCTGCGGTCGAGCGCATGCCAGCCAGTGTGCATCGGTCGTGTCTGGTTGAATAGTCATCATCCGCCCACCCCGTTGTGCATAAATGCACAGCTCGCTACGCCGGTTTTGTGCGGAATTTCTAGAGAGCAGCTGCCAGCGTTATAGTGCGCTGCAGCACTGCCGCGCGCGGCCAGCCGGGGTCGACGTTTTGCTTGCAGAAGGAATGTGCACGAGTGCACAATGTGTCACCTTGATCATGGACAAGCGAGCTGATGAATACGCTTCCCGAATGGACCGACCTGCGCTTCTTCCTCGAGCTGGCGCGCGCGGGAACGCTGTCGGGGGCCTCGCGCCGGCTCGACGTCGAGCACACCACGGTGGCGCGCCGCATCGACCGCCTCCAGCACCAGCTCGGCGCGACGCTGTTCGACCGCTCGCGCGAGGGCTATGAACTGACCGAGGTCGGCCTGGCCCTGCTGCCGCACGCGGAGGCGATGGAAGGCGCGGCTTTGGCGGCGGCCGAGCAGATCGGCGGCGCCGAGGTGGCGGCCCATGGGGTGGTGCGCCTCGGCGTGCCCGAGGTGTTCGGGGTCAAGGTGGTGGCGCCGCTGCTGGTCGACCTGCTCGACCAGCATCCCGATCTGCAGGTCGACCTGCTGGCGCTGCCACGCTTTGCCAACCTGGCCAACCGCGAGGCCGACCTGGGCGTGATGCTCGATCCGCCCACCACCGGCCGCTATGTGGTGACGCGCCTGGCATCGTTTTCCTTCTACCTGTATGCATCGCCGAACTACCTGGCGCGCCATCCGCCGATCCGCCAGCAGGCCGACCTGGCGCGCCACGACTTCGTCGACTACGTGCAGGACCGCCTGGCCAGCCGAGAATTGTCTTACCTGAACGAGCTCGGATTCACGCCGCGCCGCCGCATGTGCTGCTCGGGCATGACGGCGCAGATCGAGGCCGCGTCGCTGGGCATGGGCCTGGTGATGGCGCCGCCCTACGCGGTGCCGGACGACGGCCGGCTGGTGCCGGTTCTGCCGGGCTTTTCGGCCGAGCGCTCGTTCTGGCTGGCCGCCCCGACCGACCTGTACCGCCTGCGCCGGGTGAAGGTGGTGTGGGAGGTGTTGCGCAACTATGCCGACAGTTCGCCCGGCCTGTTCGTCAAGGATGGTGTACGGGGAACATTGGCGCCGAGCTGAAGAGCAGGGTATCCTCGCGGGGTTCACCTATCAAGAGGGCCCCCATGCGCAGCCAGATCAGCGACGACATCACCTTCCGCAAGCTCGAGATCCTGCTGGCCTATATGGAAGGCGGCAACCTCAATGCCGCCGCCCGCATGCTCGACATCAGCGCGGTCAGCGTGCACCGGGCGCTGCATTCGCTCGAAGAGGGCATGAGTTGCCAGCTGTTCAGCCTGCAGGGCCGCAACCTGATCCCGAACGAGGCGGCGCAGGTGCTGGCCGACGTGAGCCGCGAAGTGATCAAGCTGATGGCGGACGGGATCGCGGCCACGCGTTCGGCGGCCGGCTACTCGGCCGACCACCTCAAGATCGGCTCGTTGTACTCGCTGACGACCGGCGCCATCCCCCAGGTCCTGATTGGCATCAAGCTGCGCAAGCAGGAACTCGAGACCGACCTCGTGCTGGGCTCGAATGCCGACCTGCTGCACAAGCTCAAGCATAACGTGATCGACGCGGCGCTGATGGCGATTCCCGAACCAGACCCCGACATCGAGTCGATCGCGCTGTTCGAGGACGAAGTCTTCTTCGCCGCGCCGGCCGGTTCGCCCTTTGCCACTCTGCGCGAAGTCGACCTGCGCGCCTGCGCGGACGAGAAATTCGTGTGCTTGAAGGACGGTTTCGTGACCTTCAGCGGCTTCCAGGAAGCGTTTCGCATCGCCGGCTTCGCGCCCAGCATCGTGACCCGGGTGGGCGACATCTTTTCGCTGATGAACCTGGTCGCGGCGGGAATCGGCTACACGCTGTTGCCGGGGCGCGTGCGCCATGCGTTCGGCGACAAGGTGCAGCTCATCCCGCTCAAGGACGATTTCCAGATGCGCCAGACCATCGGCCTGTCGTTCCTGCGCGTGCGCGAACGCGACCCCAACCTGCTGGCGCTGGCGGCGGTGTGCCGGATGCTCAAGCACGGGTCCTCCTGACGCGGCGACTGGCTGTCGGCGCAGGGCGCGCAGGGCCGCCGCCGGGTGACCGGACCGCATGACGTTTCCCTGTCACCGTTTAAGTTATTGCTTTATGTAAATTCTTGTCATAGACTCATCTGTAACTTTGCGTCGTGGGCGTCAGCCTCGCGCAGGGGCATGTCCGTCGCCGGCCACTATCGCGCCTTGAAGGGAAGTGCATGATCGAGTTCGTGTTCAAGAGGCGCTGGCTGCCATATCCCCGCTCAATCGCTCACGGCGGGTGCGCCACGGGGCGCGCGGCGATGCAAGAGCAGCGCACCACGCCGATCGCCGCTGTCTTCCCCCAGAATAACCATCCTTGCGGCAAGCCGCAGCCGCCTCCGGTCGTCGATCCCGCGTAGCGCATTCGCCGCCGGCGCGACACTTCCGCTGACAGTAAACATCGTCACCGGAGCCTAATTGATCTCGCCAGCGATCGCGGCTACCTTAGCGTCACAACTAGCATAACGAAAGAGCATGCCCCGGCCCGCCGCTTCTGGAAGGCGGCGTACGGCGCGGTGCATGCATTGGAGACGTACCACCCGCGGCACACCGGCCTGAAGCCGGCGCCGCCTGTCGAAGGAGCTTCGCAAGTGTCCTCTCACACCATTGCAATTTGCGTCCTGGCGCTGATGTTCATCGTCGCCACCGCCATGCCGATCAATATGGGCGTCATCGCCTTCGTCGGCGCCTTCCTGGTCGGCACGCTGGTCGCCGGCATGGAAACCAAGGCCATCATGTCCGGCTATCCTGCCGAACTGTTCCTGACCCTGGTCGGCATCACTTTCCTGTTTGCCCAGGCCCAGAACAACGGCACCATCGACTGGCTGGTGCGGCTCGCCGTGCGCGCGGTCGGCGGGCGCATCGCGGCCATCCCCTGGGTGATGTTCGCGATCACCGCCTTGCTCACCTCGGTGGGCGCGGTCAGCCCGGCGGCGGTGGCCATCATCGCCCCGATCGCGCTGGGCTTCGCGGTCAAGTACAAGATCAATCCACTCATGATGGGCCTGATGGTGATCCACGGCGCCCAGGGCGGCGGCTTCTCGCCGATCAGCATCTACGGCGGCATCACCAACAAGGTGGTGATGGAAGCCGGCCTGCCGATCTCGCCGCTGACCACCGCCTTCACCAGCCTGGGCGTGAACCTGGCCGTGTCGGTGCTGCTGTTCTTCGTGCTGGGCGGCGCCAAGCTGATGCGCCAGCAGGTGCCGAAGGCCGAGCGTACCGGCGCCGGCTTGCCGATCGCCCCGTTCGGCCCGGTCGCGGTCGCGGCCCAGGGCCCGCAGATCTACGGCGACGCCGAAAGTGAAGCCGGCACCGAAGAGCGCCTGACCAAGGAGCGTTCGAGCGCAGCGGTCGGCGCTGTCGGCGCGACCGGCTCCGGCAGCGTCGGCGGCCATGCCGCAGTCGACCTGAACGAAGGCGCGACCTTCCACCAGATGTTCACCGTGTTCGGCCTGGTCGCCCTGGCCGTGCTGACGCTGATGTACAAACTCGATATCGGCTTCGTGGCGCTGACCATCGGCCTCTTGATCTCGATCCTGTCGCCACAGGTGCAAAAGCGCGCGATCGGCCAGGTGTCGTGGCCCGAGATCATGCTGATCGTGGGGGTCTCGACCTATGTCGGCGTGATGCAGAAGATGGGCACCATCACCTGGGTCGGCGACAGCGTCGCCAGCCTGACCTCGCCCTTGACCGTGGCGCTGCTGCTGCTGTTCGTCGGCGCCATCGTGTCGGCGTTCGCCTCGTCGACCGCCGTGCTGGGCTCCCTGATCCCGCTGGCGGTGCCGTTCCTGGCATCGGGCACCGGCGTCGATCCGATCGGCTTCATCGCCGCCATGGCGGTGGCGTCCACCATCGTCGACGTCAGCCCGTTCTCGACCAATGGCGCGCTGGTCCTGGCGAGCGCCCAGGGCATCGACCGCGACGTATTCCTGCGCCAGCTGATGATCTATGGCGGGATCGTGACCCTGGTCGCGCCGGTAGTGGTGTGGCTGCTGTTCGTGGTGCTCTGACAGTAGAAAATCTTTGGCAATAACGGGAAATCACATGAATCAAAGTGAAGACCGCTGGACTACCCAGCAACGCAACCGCAGCGCTCGCCTGGGCCGCGTCCAGGCGGCGCTGGGCGGGGCGCTCGACGGCAAGGTCGTCCAGGCGTCGCACGCTGTCGAACTGCTCAACGCGGTGCTCGAGCCGGGCGACCGCGTGTGCCTGGAAGGGAATAACCAGAAGCAGGCCGATTTCCTCGGCAAGGCGCTGACGAAGGTCGACACCAGCCGCGTGCACGACCTGCACATGCTGCTGTCGGTGCTGTCGTTGCCCGAGCACCTCGACGTGTTCGAAAAAGGCATCGCTTCGAAACTGGATTTCTCGTTCTCCGGGCCGCAGGCCGGCCGCCTGGCCAAGCTGGCGCAGTCGGGCAAGCTCAATATCGGCGCCATCCATACCTACCTGGAGCTGTTCGCGCGCTACTTCATCGACCTCACGCCGCGGGTGGCGCTGGTGGCGGCCGAGATGGCCGACCGCGACGGCAACCTGTATACCGGCCCGAACACCGAGGACACGCCGGCGATCGCCGAGGCCACCGCGTTCAAGAGCGGCATCGTGATCGCCCAGGTCAACCGGGTGGTCGACAAGCTGCCGCGCGTCGACATCCCGGGCGACTGGGTCGGCTACGTGGTGCAGTCGCCGACGCCGTACTACATCGAGCCCTTGTTTACGCGCGATCCGGCCCAGATCTCCGAGATCCAGGTCTTGATGGCGATGATGGCGATCAAGGGCATCTATGCCGAGTACGAGATCGAGCGCCTGAACCACGGCATCGGCTTCGATACCGCGGCGATCGAGCTGCTGCTGCCGACCTACGCGCTCGAGCTTGGCCTGAAGGGCAAGATCGCGCGCCACTGGGCCCTGAATCCGCACCCGGCCCTGATCCCGGCGATCGAAGCCGGCTTCGTGGAGTCGGTGCACTCGTTCGGCTCCGAGCTGGGCATGGAAAAGTACATCAGCGCGCGGCCCGACGTGTTCTTCGTGGGGCCGGACGGCTCGATGCGCAGCAACCGCGCGTTCTCGCAGGCGGCCGGCCACTATGCCTGCGACATGTTCATCGGCTCGACGCTGCAGATCGACCTGCAGGGCAATTCGTCGACCGCGACGCTGGGCCGCATCTCGGGCTTCGGCGGCGCGCCGAACATGGGCGCCGATGCGCGCGGGCGGCGCCATCCAAGCAAGGCCTGGCTGAAGGCCGGGGAGCAGGCGCGCGCGGGCCGCAACACGATCCCGCGCGGGCAGAAGCTGGTGGTGCAGATGGTCGAGACCTTCCGCGAGCACATGGCGCCGGCGTTCGTCGAGAAACTCGACGCCTGGCAACTGGCCGAGCAGGCCAATATGGCGATCCCGCCGGTGATGATCTATGGCGACGACGTCACCCACATCCTCACCGAGGAAGGGATCGCCAACCTGCTGCTGTGCCGCACCGACGAAGAGCGCGAGCAGGCCATCCGCGGCGTGGCCGGCTATACGCCGGTGGGCCTGGCGCGCGACAAGCGCATGGTCGAAAACCTGCGCGACCGCGGCATCATCCGCCGGGCCGAGGACCTCGGCATCGACAAGCGCAGGGCGACCCGCGACCTGCTGGCCGCCAAGAACATGAAAGGCCTGGTGCGCGCTTCCGGCGGCCTGTACGATCCGCCGAAGCGCTTCAGGAACTGGTAACCGAGGCCCGCGAGGAACCACACGAAGGGATTCATATGGAAACGTTGAAATATCGTTTCGAGCAAGGCAGGCGTTCGCTGGCCGGCATGCCGCAACTGGTGGGCGTGGTCGGCTCGGGCAACCTCGAAGTACTGATCGAACCGGCGCCGCTGCACGGCGCCTGCGAGATCGAAGTGCGCACCGCGGCCGTCGGCTTCGGCGCCACCTGGCAGGCCGTAATGGCCGATTTCCACGATCGCTGGAGTCTCGCCGACGCGCGCATCAGCATCAACGACATGGGCGCCACGCCGGCCGTGGTCAGCCTGCGCCTGGACCAGGCGGTGGAGTCGCTCGTGCCCACGCCGGACGGGCTTGCGCACGGAGGCACGCCATGAGCAGCTATCAAGAATTAACCGCGCGCCAGCGCATCCCGGCGCTGTTCGACGCCGGCAGTTTCGAGGAATTCCTGCCGCCATCCGAGCGGGTGGCCAGCCCGCACCTGGCCCAGCTCGACGCGCCGGTGTCGTTCGACGATGGCGTCGTCGTCGGGCGCGGCAAGCTCGGCGGCCACACCGTCTTCGGTGCGGCCCAGGAGGGCGGCTTCATGGGCGGCGCGGTGGGCGAGGTGCATGGCGCCAAGCTGGTCGGCATGCTGCGCCGCGCGATCGATGAAAACGCGCATGCGGTGCTGCTGCTGCTCGAGTCGGGCGGGGTGCGCCTGCACGAAGCCAATGCCGGCCTGATCGCCGTGTCCGAAGTCATGCGCGCCATGCTCGACGTGCGCGCGGCCGGCATCCCGGTGGTGGCGGTGGTGGGCGGATCGAATGGCTGCTTCGGCGGCATGGGCATCGCGGCGCGCTGCGCGAATACCGTGATCATGTCCGAGGAAGGGCGGCTGGCGATGTCCGGCCCCGAGGTCATCGAGACCGCCAACGGCGTCGAGGAATTCGATTCGCGCGACCGCGCCCTGGTGTGGCGCACGACCGGCGGCAAGCACCGCTACCTGCTGGGCGACTGCCAGGTGCTGGTGGCGGACGATAGCGCCGCTTTCCGTGACGCGGCGCTCGACGCGGTCGCCTCGCTGCGCGCGGGCGAAGTGCGCCTCACGCTGGCCGGCCTGCTGGCCGAGCAGGCGCTGCTCGAGCGGCGCCTGGCCGACGCCGACGGCCTGGTCGAGCCGATAGAGGTGTGGCGCAAGCTGGGCGTGCCCGAGCCGGCCAGGGTGCCGATGCTCGAGGCGGACGCCTTCCTGGAACTGGCGGCGCGGCACCGCGCCACGATCGACGCGGGAGATTGAACATGGAATGGCAGTTACTGGCGACACAGCTTTTCCCCGGCGGTCACGACATCGTCGAGCGCGACAACTTCCTGAGCGGCAGCGCCCAGGTCGATGGCAAGCCGGTCGCCGTGATCGGCACCACCGGCCACACGCCGATCGGTATCGAGATCGCGCTGGCCCAGGCCCAGGCGATCCTGAAGACCGTGCAGGAGCATCCTGGCCGTCCGATCCTGATCCTGGTCGACACCCAGGGCCAGCGCCTGCGCCACCGTGACGAGATGCTGGGCATTAACAGCTACATGGCCCACCTGGGCAAGTGCGTCGACCTGGCGCGGCGCCAGGGCCACACCGTGATCGGCCTGGTGTACGACCAGGCGCTGTCGGGCGGTTTCATCACCAGCGGCCTGATCGCGAGCGCCTGCTACGCGCTGCCGCAGGCGACCATCCGCGTGATGGGCCTGCCGGCGATGGCGCGCATCACCAAGGTGCCCGAGGAACGCTTGACCGAGCTGGCCAAGGACAATCCGGTATTCGCGCCGGGGCCCGAGAACTATCTGCGCATGGGCGGCCTGCACGGCATCTGGGAGGATGACCTGGCCGGCCAGCTGGCGCGCGCGCTGCTCGACGCCAGCGCCGAGGACCGGCGCATGGCGCTGGGACAGGAGCGTGGCGGACGGCTGCTGGCGCAACCGGTGGCGGAGGCGGTCAGGAGCGGCAGCCATGTTCGCGCGGCATGACCTGGTCTGGCTGACGAGCCGCGGCTGGCAGCGCGTGCGCGCCGGCGCACCGCCCCAGGCGCTGGCGGCGCTCGATCGCTGGCGCGACGGCGACTGGCCCGCCGTGGTGCGGCGCGCCGAGGTCGGCCTGGCCCCGAGCGAGGTGGCGATCGGCTTTCCGTTGCCGCCGCGCGAGGAAGACGGCGGCAAGCTGAAGTTCGGCAGCCGGGTCGACATGTCCGATGTCAAGCGCCGCACGCGCGCCTTGCCGCTGGTGGCGGCACTGGACGCGGTGCCGGAGCAGTGGCGCGACAGCCTGGCCCTGCTCGAACGCCAGGCGGCCGAAGCCGGCGTCGGCCTGGCGACCTACGGCTCGGTGGCGCTGGCCGCGCTCACCGGCCAGTACTACCTGACGCCGCATTCCGACATCGATGTGCTGCTGCAGCCGACCAGCCGGCGCCAGCTGATGATCGGCCTCGACCTGCTGTCGTGGCACGCGGGCATCCTGCCGCTCGACGGCGAAGTGGTGTTCCCGGACGGGCGCGCGGTGGCCTGGAAAGAGCTGCGCGCGGCGTTTGCCGGCGCACCGGGCACGCGCGTGCTCACCAAGGGGCTGGACCGGATCGCGCTGGTCCTGCCCGCCGAATTGATCGCGACGCTGGAGGATGAAGCTTGGCTGAACTGATGAATGACGCAACGCCACTGGCGGCGGCGCGGCTGCCGCAGCTGGGCACCGCGCACGGGTTTGCGCAGCGCGTCGCGCGCCAGGCGGTGCGCAACCTGTACGCCGAGCTGGCGCTGTATCCGAAGCCGGGCCTGGTGTCGCTGGTCGACAACGGCAGCCATGCCGACATGACGGCGGCGACCTTCGTGCGCAGCCTGTTCGCACTGCGCCGCTATTTTCTGGACATCACGCGCGCCGGCATGCACGACGCGCCGTTCCACGTGCTCCGGCAGCTCGGCATCGAGGCCGAGGCGCGCATGCTGCGCGCCACCGGCGGCGTCAACACGCACCGCGGCGCGATCTTCTGCCTGGGCATGCTGTGCGCGGCGCTGGGGCGTTGCCACGCGGCCCGCGTGGCGCCGACCGCGCAGGCGGTGCAGGCCACGCTGCTGGAGCGCTGGGGCGGCGCGCTCGGCGCGCACAGCGTCGACGCCGGCGCCGGTGCCGGTTCCCACGGCGCCCAGGCATTGCTGCGCTACGCCGCCAGCGGCGCGCGCGAAGAAGGCGCGCGCGGCTTCCCGTCCCTGTTCGAGGTCGGCCTGCCGGCGCTGCGCCGTACGCTGGCGGCAGGCAGGGGGATGCGCGAGGCGCGCATCGACGCGCTGTTCGCACTGATGGCGCACATCAGCGACACCAATGTCTACCATCGCGGTGGTCTCGACGGCGCCATGACGGTGCGGCGCCAGGCGCGCGCCTTCGTCGCGCGCGGCGGCACCGCCTGTCCCGACTGGGAGCGGCGGGCGCTGGCGTCGCATCGCGCATTCGTCGCGGCGCGGCTGTCGCCCGGTGGCGCGGCCGATCTGCTCGGCGCCGCCTGCCTGCTGCAGGCGATGACACGGGGCTAGCATGGCAGGCCGTCTCGCCATCCTGTGTCCGGGGCAGGGCGCCCAGCACCCCGGCATGTTCGACCTGGCGCGCACCAATCCGGCGACCAATGCGCTGCTCGACGGCTGGTGCGCCGACCCGGTGCTGGCGCTGCCGCTGCGCGCCGCCGCCGCAGGCAGTGACAGCTTTGCCAACCGCATCGCGCAGCCGTCGATCGTCGCGGCGACGCTGGCCGTCTGGCTGGCGCTGCGCGACAGCGTGCCGACGCCCGCGCTGGTGGCCGGCTACAGCATCGGCGAATTATCGGCCTACGGCGTCGCCGCTGCGCTCGCGCCGGACGACGCGGTCAAGCTGGCGATCGAGCGCGCGCGCCTGATGGACGCCTGCCTGGCGGGCAGCCCGCAGCAGGCGATGGTGGCCTTGTCCGGCATGCCGGATGGGACCATCGAGGCGCTACTGGCGGCTTGCGGCTACTACGCGGCGATCGTGACCGGCGAAGATGCGCTGGTCGCCGGCGGACCCGCCGCGCGAGCCGAAGCGCTCGCCGCGGCAGCGCTGGCCGCGGGTGGCCGCGCCACGGTGCTGCCGGTGGCGGTGGCGTCGCACACGCCGCTGATGGCCGGCGCGGTCGCCCCGTTTGCGGCGCTGCTGGCCAGCCAGCGCTGGGCGGCGCCCGAGATCCCCGTGTTGTCGGGCATCTCGGCCGAACCGGTCTTCGATGCCAATAAAGCGATCCAGGAATTGCCGCGCCAGATCGCCGAGCCGATCAGGTGGAAGGAGTGCATGGACGCCCTCGGCGAGGCAGGCGTGACGGTGGCGCTGGAACTGGGCCCGGGGGCTGCGCTGGCGCGCATGTTGCAGTCGCACAACCCCAGGATCGCCTGTCGTTCGGTGACCGAATTCCGCTCGCTTGACGGGATCCGTTCCTGGCTAGATAGGCAGCTCGATTAACATTCACAAAGCTGATGTCTGATATTGCTACTTAGAATTGGAAGTTCACCCGACTCGCCTATATAACGGTTGTATCGCAACTGTCATCATAGGCCCCGCCATCGTCGGCGGTGCAATCGAAGGAGTCGAACGTGAAAAAGATCGTGCAAGCCCTCGTCGCTGCGGCTGGTAGCCGTGCCAAGAATGTCATCCGCAAGCAGGCTGACGCTGTCAAGCCGTACAAGGTGGAATACCGCTCGAACGCCGGCGGCTGGAACTAAGCTGCGTTGATGCCCATCCGTGGCGGCCCGTGACGGCCGCCGGCGGAGGACAGCAACGGGCCGCATGCGTTCAGACGCATCCGGCCTTTTTTATTGGCGCTGTCATCGTTATCTGTAGATGAGGAATGAACTGCCGAGCTGGTTCGAGGTCCAACCCCGGTCATCCTCTACAGGGAACGGATCATGAAAGCGCCCAGGTTTTCCAGGCTGTTCAGCCAACTCGCGCTGTTGAACCAGCATCAGCGGCATGCGGTGCTCGCCGCCCTGCATCCTGCAGCCGGGCTCGACTGCATAGTCTCCCTCATCGATGAAATACGTTCGCGCACGCGCCGCTGCCCCAGGTGCGCCTGCGAACGATGCTACCGGCACGGGCATGCCAACGACTTGCAGCGCTTTCGCTGCTGCAGCTGCGGGCGCACCTTCAACGACCTCACCGGCACGCCGCTGGCGCGGCTCCGGCTCAAAGGCAAATGGCTCGATTACCTGGGCGCCTCGCTCGATTCGCAGCCCGTGCGCACTGCGGCCAAGCGGGTCGGTGTACACCGCAACACGGCGTTTCGCTGGCGCCACCGGTTTCTCGAACGGGTCAAGCACGACCGCCCCGCACAACTGACGGGCATCGTCGAAGCCGACGAAATGTTTTTGCTCGAATCGCAGAAGGGCTCGCGCAAACTCAGTCGCAAGGCGCGCAAGCGTGGCGGCCGGGCGAGCCGTTGCGGCATTTCCCGCGAACTCGACTGTATTCTGGTGGCGCGCGATCGCAGTGGCGCGACGGTCGACGCCGTTACCGGGCGGGGCGCCTTGAAGCCAGCCCAGTTGACCGAACACTTGCTGCCCAAACTCGATCCCCAGGTATTGCTCGTCACCGATGCCAACGCGGCTTATCGTGCGTTCGCACGAACGCATTGCATTGCGCACCGATGGGTCAACCTGAGCGCGGGACAACGGGTGCGCAGAAGCACCGAAGGTGCCATCCACGTACAGAACGTGAATGCCTACCACAGCCGATTTCGCGCATGGCTGGCGCGTTTCCATGGCGTGGCGTCGCACCGTCTTCCCAACTACCTGGGGTGGCGCTGGGCGCTCGATGGCGAGCGGATCACTTCCGTCGAACAATTGTTGCGCATCGCATTCGGCGTCATCAATAGATAACGATGACAGCGCCTTTTTATTGCGGCTCGCCCGGACGGCCGCCGCGGAACGGATTGCGTTCGTTGAGCTCGTCCAGGTAGTCGTCGATCCCGCCCGCCTCGCGCTCTAAAAAGCGTTCCACCGCGTCCGCGAACGACGGATGCGCCAGCCAGTGCGCCGACCAGGTCTTGGTCGGCAGGAAGCCCCGCGCCATCTTGTGCTCGCCCTGGGCGCCGCCCTCGAAGGTCGCGATGGCTTGTTCGATGCAGAACTCGAGCGGCTGGTAATACGCCGCCTCGAAGTGCAGGCAAGGCACGTGCTCGAGCGCGCCCCAGTAGCGTCCATACAGCGTGTCCCGGTCGTGGATGACCAGCGACGCCGCGATCGGCCGCCCATCCCTTTCGGCGATCACGAGCAGGATATTGTCCGGCATCGCGGCGCCGATGCGCAGGAAGAAGTCGAGGTTCAGGTAGGGCGTCGAGTGGTGTTCGCGGTAGGTGTTGCGGTAGCAGCGGTTGAACAGCACCCAGTCCTCGCGCGTGGCGTCGACGCCGCGTACGCGGCGCAGCTGCACGCCGGCTTCGGCCACCTTGCGCCGCTCGGCGCGGATGTTCTTGCGCTTCTTGTGCTCGAGCGTGGCCAGGAATTCGTCGAAATTCGCGTAGCCCTGGTTCAGCCAGTGGAACTGCACACCGCTGCGCAGCATGAAGCCGGCCGCGCGCAGCTGCTGCGCCTCTTCCTCGGGCGGGAACAGCACGTGCGTCGACGACACCTCGGTCGCCTGCTGGGTCGCGCCCAGCACCTCGACCAGCGCCGCGCGCGCCAGCGCGTCGCGGGCCAGCAGGCGCGCGCCGGCCACCGGCGTGAACGGAATCGCCGACAGCAGCTTCGGGTAGTAGTCGAGTCCATGGCGCTGGTAGGCGTCGGCCCAGGCCCAGTCGAATACATACTCGCCATACGAGTGGCCCTTGACGTACAAGGGCAGGGCGGCCGCGAGCGCATCGCCTGCGTCGAACAGCAGCAGGAATTGCGGCTGCCAGCCGGTCTCGGGCGAAGCGCTGCCGGACGCATGCAGCGCGTGCAGGAAGGCATACGACAGGAAGGGCGTCGGCGCCGCCTGGGACTGGACCAGTGCGTCCCAGGCGAGTTGCCCGACTTCGGACAGGTCGGAAACGATATGCGTGCGATAATTCAAAATTGCTTCCATTCAGACGAGTGAGTGAGGACGGGGACCATTTTGCCCCATCCCGCTGCGAAGATAATTCCATGAACAGCCGATTCTTCAATCTCTATTCGCACCATTTCGCCCGCGTCGCCGTTGCCATCCCGCGCGTGCGCATCGCCGACCCGGCGTTTAACGTCGAGCAAACCATCCTCCTCGCGCGCCAGGCAGCCGGGCAGGGCGCGGCGCTGGTCGCGTTCCCGGAACTCGGCCTGTCGGCCTATACCTGCGACGACCTGTTCCACCAGCGCGCGCTGCTCGACGCCTGCCTGGACGGCTTGAGCGCCATCGTCGAGGAGTCGCGCAGCCTGCCGCTGGCCATGGTCATCGGCATGCCGCTGCGCGTCAACCACATGCTGTTCAACTGCGGGGTCGTCATCGCCAACGGCCAGGTGCTGGGCGTGGTGCCGAAGAGCTTCCTGCCTAATTATGGCGAGTTTTACGAATCCCGGCAGTTCACACCCGCCGATTGCGCTGCAGTCGACCAGATCACGCTGTTCGGCGCGCTGGTGCCGTTCGGCCCGAACCTGCTGTTCGAGGTCGCCAACCTGCCGCTGCTGCGCTTCCACGTCGAGATCTGCGAAGACGTCTGGGTGCCGGTGCCGCCGTCCTCGTTCGCCGCAATGGCCGGCGCCACGGTGCTGGTCAACCTGTCGGCCTCGAACGTCGTGGTGGGCAAGAGCGGCTACCGCCACCAGCTGGTGAGCCAGCAGTCGGCGCGCTGCATGGCGGCCTACCTGTACACCTCGGCCGGGCGCGGCGAATCGACCACCGACATGGCCTGGGATGGCCAGTCGCTGATCTACGAAAAGGGCGAGCTGCTGGCCGAGTCGGAGCGCTTCAGCGACGATTCGCACATCATCTACGCCGACGTCGACCTCGACCGCCTGTCGACCGAACGCATGAAGGCGACCACGTTCGCGCAATCGGTGCGCCGCCATGCCGGCGAAGTGGCGAATTTCCGCGTCATCGGCTTCGAGCTGGCGCTGCCGCTCGAGCGCACCTTGCCGCTGGCGCGCACCGTGGAACGGTTCCCCTACGTGCCGGCCGACGCCGCGCGCCGCGACGAGCGCTGCCTCGAAGTCTACAATATCCAGGTCCAGGCGCTGATCCAGCGCCTGTCCGCGAGCGGCATCCAGAAGGTCGTCATCGGCGTGTCGGGCGGGCTCGATTCGACCCATGCGCTGCTGGTGTGCGCCAAGGCGATGGACCGGCTCGGCCTGCCGCGCACGAATATCCTGGCCTACACGATGCCGGGCTTCGCCACCAGCGGCCGCACGCTCAGGCAGGCGCGCGACCTGATGGCGGCGGTCGGCTGCAGCGCGCAAGAGATCGACATCCGCCCGAGCTGCATCCAGATGCTCAAGGACCTCGGCCACCCGTACAGCGAGGGCGAGGCGCAATACGATATCACCTTCGAGAACGTGCAGGCCGGCGAACGGACCAACCACCTGTTCCGCCTGGCGAACTTCCACAACGGGATCGTGATCGGCACCGGCGACCTGTCCGAACTCGCGCTGGGCTGGTGCACCTATGGCGTGGGCGACCATATGTCGCACTACAACGTAAACGCGAGCGTGCCCAAGACCTTGATTTCGTACCTGGTGCGCTGGGTCGCCGAGACCGGCGCCGTGGTCGGCGCCCAGGCGCAAGTCCTGCTCGACATCCTCGACACCGAGATCAGTCCGGAGCTGGTGCCGGGCGGCGCCGACGACGACAAGCCGGCGCAAAGCACGCAAGACAAGATCGGCCCCTACGAGCTGCAGGACTTCAACCTGTTCTATACGCTGCGCTACGGCTTCAAGCCGAGCAAGGTGGCCTTCCTGTCGTATTCGGCCTGGCACGACGCCAGCGCCGGCCGCTGGCCCGAGGCGCTGGGCCAGCGCAACCAGTATGATCTGGGCGCCATCAAGCGCAACCTGTCGATCTTCCTGTTCCGCTTCTTCAAGACCAGCCAGTTCAAGCGCTCCTGCGTGCCCAATGGGCCGAAGGTCGGCAACGGCGGCTCGCTGTCGCCGCGCGGCGACTGGCGCGCGCCATCCGACTCCGAAGCCACCGTGTGGCTCGACGACCTGGCGAACATCCCCGATTAACCGTGGTATTTGAAAGGACCTGCACCATGAAACAGATTACCTGCGTGATCAAACCGTTCAAGCTCGACGAAGTGCGCGAGGCGCTGGCCGAGGTGAACGTGACCGGCCTGACCGTGACCGAAGTGAAGGGGTTCGGGCGTCAGAAGGGCCATACCGAGCTGTATCGCGGCGCCGAGTATGTGGTCGACTTCCTGCCGAAGGTGAAGATCGAGGTGGTGGTGGACGATCCGATGGCAGAGCAGGTGGTCGATGCGATCATCAAGGCGGCGCGCACCGGCAAGATCGGCGACGGCAAGATCTTCGTGCAGAATGTGGAGCAGGTGATTCGGATTCGTACGGGTGAGACCGGAGCGGATGCGGTGTGAGAATGGCAACTGCCTGCCTGCCGATATCCTGAGCGCCTTGCGCGTTGTTTGAACCGTGCATCTGCGACCCGAAGTCGCGCTTTCCAGCGACTTGCTATTCGTTTCCGATCGACGCCGGGCGCAGGGTTCGGGAGTCTGGTCAGACAGACTGCCGACGTTCATCGAGCGGCAAGCAGCGCGCGGCGTACGACCCCGAGACCGTCGTTGAAGATCGAGAGGGATGCATGTGTGACGCGATGCGGAGCGACAGCCTAGCGCCCCATCCGCATATCGAACTTCCACGTCAGCAGCCTCAGCCCGCTGATGAAGAGGCAGCTCGACCACAGCGCAAAGTCATGCGCCACGCCGTACTTGCCCATCAACAGGAACAGCCAGTTGCCGAGGAAGGCGCAGATCGCGTACGGTTTGCCGTCCCGGAACACCATCGGCACCTCGTTGCAGACGATATCGCGCAGTACGCCGCCAAAGATTCCGGTAATCACACCCATCATCGACGCGATAAAGATCGGCATGTCCGCCGCCAGCGCAGCCGAGGTGCCGGCGATCGAGAACAATCCCAATCCGACCGCATCGGCGATCACGATCAACCGCTCCGACACGATCTGGCGCAGCGTGCGAATCAGCGGCGACGCGACCAGCGCGAGCACGAAGATCGCGATCGCGTATTCCTGGTGCGTCACCCAGAACAGCGGGCGCTTGTCGAGCAGGATGTCGCGCAACGTGCCGCCGCCGAACGCGGTGATGAAGGCGACCGTGAACACCCCGACCAGGTCCATGCGCTTGCGCCGCGCCTCGATGAAGCCGGAAAACGCGCCGACCAGGATCGCCATGATTTCGATGAACTTGATGAGGGTCATGCAGCGGCAGGAAGCAGGTAGTGTTGTTAGACTACCATGCGGCCCGAGAGTTACGTAAGGGAATTCTGCCGGCCACCACCAACCCTGGAAGGAAGCAATCGCCATGCGCATCACCTCGCCGCTCGCCACCGTAGTCGTGCTCGCCGCCGGCGCCCATCCAGCGCTCGCCGCCGGCGCCCATCCGGCGCTGGCCGCCGGGCCGCCATCGGTCCGTTTCCAGCACCATGACTGGGAGCTCGCCTGCGACAATACCCGCACGTGCCGGGCCGCCGGCTACCATGCCGAAGATGGCCGCAATGCCCCGGTGACGGTACTGCTGGAGCGGCGCGCCGGTCCCGGCACGACGATCGCGGCCCACTTGCGGCTGGGTGAGCGGGATGATGGCAGCGGCACTCCCGCCAGCGTGGCCATGACGGTCGATGGGCGGGCGCTGGGCGATATCGGCATCGCGGCGGGCGAGGGGCGAGGCGCCTTGACACCCGTCCAGAGCGCCGCGCTGCTGCGCGCCGTCGCCAGCGCCGGCCAAGTCGCATGGCATGCGGATGGCCGCAACTGGACGCTGTCGGGCAAGGGCGCGGCGGCGGTCCTGCTCAAGATGGACGAGTTCCAGGGCCGCCTGAACACGCAGGGGGCGGCGATCCGCAAGGGCGCCAAGGCCGACAGCGGCGTGCCGCCGGCGCTGCCCGCGCCGGTCGTGGTGGCGGCCAGGGTGCCGGCAACTGCGCCGCCCATGCTGAACCAGGACGACGAACGCTTGCTGCTGGCGACATTGCGCAAGACCGCAGGTAACGGCGACTGCGCCGACCTGGTGGCCGTCGCGGGCGGCGAGAACGCATTCGCCTACGCCCCGCTCACGAACGGCAAGATGCTGGTTTCCGCGCGCTGCTGGCGCGGCGCCTACAACGAGGGTCACGGCTACTGGATCGCCAATCGCAGGGCGCCGTTTTCTCCCGTCCTGGTGACCGCATCGGGCACCGGCTACGACGCGGGCACGATCACGGCGGCGCACAGGGGACGCGGCATCGGCGACTGCGGGGGACTCGACGAATGGGTATGGGACGGCCGGCGCTTCGTGCATACCGCGTCCAGTACGACCGGGATGTGCCGCAATATCGCGGCGGGCGGCGCCTGGGCGCTGCCGACGCTGGTCAGCGAGGTGCGCTAGCGGGATTCCATGCGCCTGGCATGAGCGGCGGTCGCGCGGCGATCTTGTTCGGCGCGCATGGGATTGGCGACGCCCAGCCTGGTTAAGTCTCCAGCAAAAGCTCGCTGGCGAAAGGAATTCGATGCGTAGGCGATTGGGTCGCGCCCGGGAAGTCGTGCGGGCCAAGGAAGCCGACGAACTCGAGCAACTGGTCAGCGACGAGCGCCGCGACGGGCAGGGGTTTGCGACGTTCGGCCCGGCAAAGACAGCGACCGCTACGCCAGGTTCGGCGCCGCCTTCGCCGAAGCCAAGGTGCCGGAGTGCCTGCGCGAAGACGGCTTGAAGCGCCAGCCGCCACGCATCCTGTTCTTCGGCTTCCAGGGCATGCTGGCGTTTCCTTTCGTCGCTCTCGCGAAAATCCGCGGCAAATGCCTGTGAGGCGCGGGTCGCTCAGGCGGCCAGCAAGGGCAGGCGCAGGGTGAACACGACCTGGTCGTTCTCGTAGCGATAGGCGATCTCGCCCTGATGCTCGCGCACGATCTGCTGCGCGATATACAGTCCGAGACCCATGCCGGTCCGGTTGCGCGGGTTGTTCAGCGACGCGCGCTTGAACGGATTGAACAGCGTCGCCACCGTCTCGGGCGGGATCGGTTTGCCGAAGTTGGCCACCGCGATCGACACTTCGCCATCGTGCGCGCGCAGGCAGACGGTGATCGGCTGGCCGGCATCGCCATGATGGCGCGCATTGCTCATCAGGTTCGACAGCACCTGCGCCAGGCGGCCGCTGTCGGCGCGCACCGTGGCCGGATCGTCGCAGATGAGCTCCAGCGGAATCGACGGGTAGGCCATGCGCGCCTCGTCCATCAGGTCAACCAGCAAGTCCTTCAGGTCGATCGGCTCGAGCGCGACGCCCAGTCCCATGCCGCGGTCGATCCGGCTCATGTCCAGCACCTGGCTGATCATGCGCTGCATGCGGTTGGTCGAGGACTGGATGCGCTTGCCCAGCGTCGGCTGGCCGTTGCCGCTGCCGGCGGCGCTGCCCGTACGTTCGAGCACCATCCCGGCCATATTGATCGAATGCAGCGGGTCGCGCAGGTCGTGCCCCAGCATCGCCAGCAGCTGGGCGCGCGTCGCGTCGGTCTGGGCGCGGTGCGCATTCACCGCGCGCACCAGCTCGGCCAGCGTCAGGCGCGCGTTGGCCAGCACATTCGGCTCCCACGCGTGGGCGCAGCCGCGCACCGTTTCATGCCAGGCGTCGAACGAGCCGCGTGGCGTCAGGCGCTCGCCCAGGGGGCCGAGCGCGACGATCTTGTCGGGACGGCCGCCCCAGGCCACCGTTTCGATCTGCTCGACACGCAGCAGAATGCACCAGCCCTGGCCCAGCGGATCGAAGGGCAGGGCCAGCATGCCCACCCATTTGCCGAGCTGCGCATGCAGGGCCTGCGGCCAGTCGGACCGTTTTTCGCGCACCACCAGGTCGTTCTGGTTCTCTGGCAGCGAGGCGACGATGGACTCGGCCAGGCCCTCCGGCAGGTCGCCATCGGCGACGATCTTGCCGTGCTGGGTGACGATCATCGCCTGCGCGCCCGAGGCGCTGACCAGGGACGCGGCGTGCGCGCCGAGCGCGTCCAGCGGGTCATCGTCGAGCAGGAGCGATTCGACCAGCGCGCTGCGCACCCGCGCCGATTGCTCGGCCAGCGAGGCTTCCTGGCGTGCTTCGATGCTGTGGATGGTCGAAGCCATCACCTGCGCCAGCACGTCGACCGCCATGCGGACCGCATACGGCACGATCTTGGGCGCCATGTGGTGGCAGGCGATCAGGCCCCACAGGCGGCCATTGATCACGATCGACACGCTCATCGACGCGCACACGTGCATGTTCTTGAGATACTCGATGTGCACCGGCGAGACGCTGCGCAGGACCGCATGGCTCATGTCGAGCGGCCCGGCGCCGGGTGCGCCGTACAACGGCACTGCGTCGTAGGACATGTCGGCGATCATGCGCAGGGTGTTGAGCGTGTACAGGCGCCGCGCCTGGGCCGGGATGTCGCCGGCCGGATAGCGTTGTCCCAGGTAGGGCACCAGGTCGTCGCGCCGGCTTTCGGCGACCACGTCGCCGCTGTCGTCAGCGCGGAAGCGGTAGGCCATCACGCGGTCGAAGCCGGTGAACTCGCGCACCTGCTCTACCGCCGAGGCGAGCAGGGCGTCGATGGTCTTCTGGCGGCGCAGGCGGTCGATCGAGCCGTGCGCCTTGATCGCGAAGCGCGACACTTCTTCGCTGGACGTTTCGCGCAGCTCGAATTCGGCGACGA
>Ga0265780_10002195_pt1 | contig 26793 bp, 26 predicted proteins | sample P1T30metagenome_FD_192432 | JGI IMG/M metagenome (GOLD analysis project Ga0265780, IMG submission 192432) | Plant litter microbial communities from East Loma Ridge, Irvine, California - P1 T30 | ecosystem: Environmental > Terrestrial > Plant litter > Unclassified | place: USA: California...
GGGTGGTTTTAGCGGTGGGGCTCACCTGTTCCCATTCCGAACACAGAAGTTAAGCCCACCAGCGCCGATGGTACTGCGAAAGCGGGAGAGTAGGTCGCCGCCAGTCTTTATTTAAAACTCCTTCATCATAAGATGAAGGAGTTTTTGCGTTTAATACACAGAGCGTATAAATAAGATTTTAACGAAAAATGCTGAGAGTAAGATATCCTTATTCATCCAAATTTTAATTAAGAACAAAGTTAATTTCTTTTGTTCAGTATTACACATGCAGATCTATGCATTTGAAGTTCAGACCATATATAATAGTATTAATGTAAGAACACTATAAGGGAATTAAAAAGATACCAGAGAAGCGTATTTTACGGATAGAAAAATTAGTAAAACTACTGTAAAATTGTTGGCCGAGTTTTAACGGTCCTTGTACAAAATTACAGAGAATTAATGACAGTCATTTAAAACAAGTAATAGAAGTTACCTATGCAAAAAATTGTTAAAAAGGGAAGATGGAATTATTCAAATGGATCTTTAGAAAAAGTAATTATAGTTGAGCAGGATTGGGATGAACTTTTCGAAGAAGGATATAGTGAAGGGGATCCATATCTGAATGATTTAGGGTTAGTATATTTTATTCATTTTGGTGATTATAGCTATAATGAGTATGGAAATATAATTTCAGAAAGTATTTCAATACCTTTTTTATCTTTAGATAAAGCTGAAAAATATGTACAACAAAAAGTTTCTCATTTAGAATGGGATGAAACAATGTAGGTTAGGAGTAATTACTGAAATTTTACTATGATGAAAGTATTATACACTTATAAACAAGAATCTGTTTCACCTGAAACAGATTCTTTATTTATAACAGATTACTATTACTGCAAACCAGACCATCCCACCGCCCAGGCTGGGCTTCCCATTCCGTTTCCAGCACCTGTGGCATCATTTTTTACGGTAAATGTCGTATCAGTAATAGCTATATTGTTGCCTGCCGTGGATTTTAAAGAAACTTTTGTCGTTACATCCGTGTCAAAGAAAGAATTGGTAATCTTCTTTTTGCCGTTGAAACGGGTCACTGTTGGATCACTTTCTACAGAAATCCCTGTTGTCCAGTTGGAAACCACGATATTATCCAGTGTGGCATACGTTCCTGAATAGAGCCTTATCGCATTGGATTCTCCGGCAGTTCCGCCCAGCACGGTCACATTTTTGATGGTTGGATTTGATCTGGGTGAAGCATCAGTATTAGATGCGTTATTCATTCCTTTTATTCCGGTATTTCCCGTACCGTCTGTTTTTCTTTTTGTATATATATTGGAGGCTGTTCCGGTCCAGCCGTCTTTCCAGCTGAATGCATCATCTCCATTTCCTATAGAAATGATATTGGAAAGATTTACCGTTCCCCCGTAAAGCTCGATCCCGTCTTCCGCGCCGTTTATTACCGCAATATTATCTACTTTTGTATCACTTCCTACCCCAAACAAAGAAAAACCGTTGAATTTTTTATCGGCTGCAAAATCAGCACCTGCATTTTCAATCCTCACATAGCTTAAAGCCCCCGAATTATCAGAGGTTAAAGCCCCTCCGTATACTGAATTTCCAATTTCGGAAGAATTGGTTGTTCCTGTATTCACCGGAGCTTTTCCGCAGATTACAAGGCCACCCCAGCTTCCCGGTGTAGCTGCAGAAGATGAAAACGATATGGGAGATAAAGTGGTCCCGTTGGCATAAATCTGTCCGCCCTGTTCTATCAGTAAGTAAGAAGCCGGCCCAGCTGTTGCAACAATTCTTGTTCCCGCAGGAATAATGAGCTTGCCTCCGTCTTTTACCCTGACCGCTCCGTTGAGCACATATACTTTGGTAGCATCCAGCGTTACGATCTGCCCGTTAGTCACATCGCCTTTAAAATTGCCCGGATCCTGTGCGATTCCTACGACAGCGATTTTTGCTGTGTCGTCGTCTTCTTTACTGCAGGAGTTAATGGCAAGTGATGCACTGATCATGATGAATGACAGTATTAAGGGGATATAGTTTTTCTTCATAACAAGTTTAATTTTATTTTTTTGCGGAATGATCTGAATGCCTGTATTTAAAAAGCGAAATTACATCTTTTCTTTATATTGCCCAATCCAAATATATGTTTCTGCCTGTAATCAAACAGCACCGGAAAATAATTTCCGATGCTGTTTGAATTTAATATGAAGAAACTAACTACTGACTATTGTAATCCTGCCAAAAGGTTAACCCCGTCTACGGTAGCCCATGCTCCCGGCGTTAAAGTTACTTTGGTAACGGTAGCCGTATTCGTAAACGTTTTTCCACCGTTCGGGTTATAAGCATACCCCCATAATCCTGCATTATCCGAGTTCAGATAAGTAAGAGGTTCTACTTTTATTTTGTTGGTATTCACCTGGCTGGTTTCGGTAGCATTATCCTGAATAAGCACAGAATAAGCTTTTTGTCCACCAATGTTTTTATATCCACTGATATAAACATTAGAGAAGATCCCGGTTCCCTGCTTTTTAAACTGAATAGCAGAAATTTCCGGAGAATTAGGTGATTCAGGATTGGTATTGTTATCTCTGATTAAAGTAATATTTGTAATTTTTGGAGGGGTATTGTCTGCATTGCTGGATGCTTCTATTTCCATTCCAAAATTTCCAATCCCGGTCTGGAATGCATACCAGTTGGTGTTGTTCTGCCCGCTCCATGCATCCTGCCAGTCAAAGGAATCATCATAGTTACCATAGGCAACCAAATTTTTTGCGCTAACTGTTCCTCCGAAAAACTCATACCCGTCATCCGTACCTTTGTAAGCAACCAAATTTTCTAAAGTGGTTCCGTCACCTACAGAATAAAAGGTAAAAGTATTTGTTTCTGAAGTACCGTCACCGATTTTTTTACCTGCGTATTCTACTCTTACATATTTTAAAATCCCTGAGCTGTAATTTGCATCATTACCACCATAAGTAATAAAGTTACCATCTTCAGATACAGCAGTAACATTACCGTTTACAGCCTTTATAGGTGCTTTACCGTAAATGGTAATTCCACCCCATCCACCAGGTGTTTTATTTTCTGTTGTAAATACAATAGGCTGACTATCAGATCCAATAGCAAATATCTTTCCTCCCTGTAAAACCACCAAACTGGATGTTGTACTGGTTGATACTTTAAATGTTGCACCTGCTTCAATAGTAAGAGTTGCCCCGTCGGCTACTTTTACAATACCTTCAAGTGTATATGTTCCTTTCTTTATTAATAGATTAGATGTAATTTCTCCGGACAGTTTACCACCTTCAGGAAGTATACCTGCCTGTGTTCCTGGTGTAACAGTTGTATTATCTCCTATACCGTCGTTTACTTCAATAGTACAAGATGATAAACTTATTAATAATGTTAATGATAATAAAGTTAAAAGATTCCTTTTCATTTTTATTTTATTTTAATTTTTTACTCTTATTTATTAGAATGTATAACCTACAGTTAGATTGAAATTTACTCCTCTGTAATAATCTGTTAAGGTGTTGATGTTGTTGGTATTTAAAGGAGCGTAGTTGTTATCTCCCAACTGGATTTTATATTGACTGTCTAAAATATTTTGGATGGCAAATTTTAAATTCCAATTCTTAGTAAGTTGATCTTGATAAATCAAATCGAGCTGATGGAAAGGCTTTTCATAAAAATTATCAGTTCCATTACCGCCGGTTGCAAAGATTTTACTTCCGGAAACATTATAAACTAAAGATATTGTTTTGGCAAAATTATTTTTATTTTTATATTCATATTTTAAATCTGCATTAATGGTATAAGGAGAAGCTCCCTGTAACCCTCTTTTCTTCAGATCACCTTCATTACTCCATTCTGCTTTTTCTGTTTTCAGCTGATCGATACTTCTCTCAACATTAGAATGCATGAATGTAGCATTAGCTCCTAAAGTGAATTTATTTAGGGATTCGGAAATTCTGCTTAAATTAAGATTCCCTTCTAATTCTACGCCATATATTTCTGCCTTGTCTGCATTTAAGAAAGTTATGGTTGTTCCTGTAGCATTAGCAGAAGGCGTTAACGATCTCTCTATAGCATTGTCAATCCTTTTTGCAAATAAGTTTACAGCAAACATTTCTCTGTTTGTTGGAAAATATTCCCATTTTAAATCTATATTATAATTGTCACTGGATTTGATGTTTCTGTTTCCGATAATCGAAACGTTATCCGGACTGATATATTCAATAGGCATCGTTTCAATAAGAACAGGTCTGGTAACCGTTTTACTGAATGAAAATCTAAGGTTGTTTTTATTATTTAATGCTTTTTTGATAGCTAAAGAGGGTAAAAATAAATCTCTGACTTTATCAAGATTCTCCTTTTTTACTGCACTTTGTAAAGAATAACGGATTAGGGTCATATCTTTTTCATAGCGTCCTCCTAATAAGATATCCCAGGTTTCATCAGGTTTATAGTTTACATTTACATAACCCGCATTTACCATCTGATAAATTGAACTATAATATAAAGCCGAATCGGATCCTTCTGTATAATTAAGGTGGCCATTCGCTATAGACTGATCAAAAACAGATTGTGGTTTATCAATATCTATCACTACGTCTGTAATATTTGAAGAGGTTCCGTTTGGAAGCCCAAAGATAAATCGATATGAATTTTTTCTGAAGTCAGAAAAACCATTATATCCTACAGCAATTTGAACTGGATATTCTTTTTTGTCCCCTTTTTCACCTAAGGATAGTGAGTATTCCGCAAATGCAGAACCGTAGAATCTGGAGTCAACATCTAAATATTGTCTGATAAGGTTGTTAGCTCCATATCGTAAAAATAATTGATTATTAGGTAACTTATTTAAATTAACATCATCAAGACTTCCATCTATAATTTTACGATCCGGCTGGCTATAGTTATTAATTACATAACTTATACCGCCTTTTACTTGATGCCTGTCATTTATTTTTTGAGAAGCTGTAAGCTGTAAATCTAAAAATTTCGAAATATCTAATTGATTGGTTCTGAAAAACCCATTATTAATATTCTGTACTTTTTGATCTTTATATCCATAATTGTCCTCTATAATATTGTTGACGTTTTGTAAATAGATAGCATTGAAATTAATATTTGTCCCTTTGTTCTTATAGCCTAATCCCAATAAGGCAGATGACTCAATTTCATAATTATACTGTTTACGGTTAAGGTAATTGTTGAAAACAATTTCATCTCTTCCAAGAGGTCTGAATTGGTTATTGGCACCCTCTCTGTAAGAATATTTTGTTCCTTGGTTTAATGAAAATAAAATACCAAGATTACCTGTCTCACCTGCCTTTATTTTTTGAACAGTAGTAAATCCAATGCTTGTATTAGGAAGTGATTTTACACTATTAACATTCCATGAATCTTTAAAAGAGTGTATGGATTCATTAGAAGTAAATTTATAGTTGCTTGGTTTTGAGTTTCTCACTTCTTCAGGCAATCTTCTGTCTCTGGAGTTCAGGCCTAAATAACCTTCCATACCATCTGCCCCTTCAGCAATCTTAAAATTATCCCTGAAAGTGCTCAGTGTATTTACTCCGACACTGAATTCAATCTTGGAAAAAGCTTTGTCAATGGTCAGTGTTTCAATATCGAAAGTCGCTCCGGCAAAGTCGCCGTATAAATTGGAGTTGAATGTTTTATAGATATTAAGCTTGCCCACAACGTCTGTCGGGAACTGCTTTAGAGCAATGATTTTCTGGAACGGGTTGTTGGAGGGAGATCCGAGGCCGTTAATTAAAAGATAATTGTATCTTTCTTCCAGACCTCTTACAAAAAGCCCTCTTCCTTCTACAGTGGTAATCCCGGTTACTTTCGTAAGACCCTGCTCAACGTTGGAAATCCCTTTTCTGGAAATTTCTTCAGCACTTACAGCCTGCTTTTGAATGATTGCTTTCTTCTGTTCTACCAGAACTGCGGTTTCCGTTTTCCTGTTACTGCTTCCCTGAATCACTACACCTTCAATTCTCTTTTCTTTCTTGATGGTGTCGCTTTTGGTTTCTTGAGCGTAAAGTACAGTTCCGGATGTTGTTAAAAACAAAACAGCGATACTCAGTTTTCTAAAATTCATTTCTTTTCTTCTTACTATATTCTTTCGCTGCAAAGGAATGAAAGAATAGCCGAGTAAATGGTTTAGCGAAATTTAATTTTTTCTTAACTAAACATTAAGAAAAGATTATTATTGTTAACTTTATGTGAACGATGCCCGTTTTATTAAACTGTGATTAAAATATTATTAACTTTGACTCGTAAAAATCAAAAATGAACCAAAAGAAAATCCTCCTGATTGACGATGAACTGGATATTTTAGAAATCCTGTCTTACAATCTGGAAAAGGAAGGCTATGATATCTATACAGCCACCAACGGTAACGAAGGTATTGACAAGGCAAAAGAAATTGTTCCTGATCTGATCCTGTTGGATGTAATGATGCCGGAGAAAGACGGGATAGAAACCTGTCAGGAACTTCGCCGGATCAAGGAGCTTCAGAAAACATTAATTGTATTTCTTTCAGCAAGAAGCGAAGAGTTTTCGCAGCTGGCAGGATTTCAGGCAGGTGCCAATGATTATATCGTTAAGCTGATTAAACCGAAAATCCTTATTTCCAAAGTCAATGCTTTGCTGCAGCTGACCTCCCAGGTTTCAGATAATGCCAAGCTTATTGAAATCGGTGATCTTATTATAGATAAGGACAACTTCAGGGTTTCTAAAAGCGGGCAGCAGTTCCTTCTTCCGAAAAAAGAATTTGACCTTCTTTACCTACTGGCATCAAACACCGAAAAAGTTTTCAAAAGAGAAGAAATTCTGGAAAAAGTCTGGGGCAATGATGTTATTGTTGGAGAAAGAACCATTGATGTACACATCAGAAGATTAAGAGAAAAACTGGGAATCAATACGATTCAGACATTAAAAGGAATTGGGTATAAACTTATTGTTTAATACTCAGTTTCAATTCTTACCTTTACGTATCAACCCTAAAACAGTGTAAAATTGAAATTTTACAGACTTACCCTTGTCGCCTCCTGTCTCCTGACACTGGTGATGTTCCTGTTAGTAATCATTTTTGATTCGCTGAAGGATATCTATTACAGTACCCCTTTCTTCAAAATCGGGCTGTTCATCTGCCTCGTATTTATTTTTATCATCAATTACATCGTACTGGAGCTGCTCTTCAATTATTACGGCAAAAAACAGGTGCGCGGTCTTTCACGGATCCTGCCGCAGGAAATTGTTACCAATGATAATGAAAATATCACCATCAAAGAATTAGGCGAGCGGTTTTCAGACCTCAATCAGAAGAAGATCACCGAGCTTGATATGATGAAGGAAATGGAAAGCTACCGTAAAGAGTACATCGGCAATGTTTCCCATGAACTTAAAACCCCTTTGTTTTCCATTCAGGGATATGTAGAAACCTTGCGAGACGGCGGTGTCGATAATCTGGTGATCCGGGATAAATACCTGGAGCGGATTGATAAATCCGTTGAACGCCTGATTGCCATTGTCACCGATCTTGATATGATCAACCGTCTGGAAGCAGGAGAAATCAACCTGACCGTTTCAAAATTCGATGTTAATGTACTGATCAAGGAAATTTTTGACCTTCTGGACCTGGAAGCGGAAAAGCACAATGCCACGTTACAGATCCAGACCCTGCATCCGCAGATTTTTGTGGAGGCAGACAAACAGAAAATATCACAGGTTTTTATCAACCTGATCTCCAATGCAATACATTATGCCAACCGCCAGGAAGCAAAAGTGGTGGTAAAAACAAGCATTCTTAAAAACAAGGTTTTAATAGAGGTGATAGACAACGGAATGGGAATCAAATCAGAAAGCCTGCCGAGAATTTTTGAAAGGTTTTACCGTGTAGAAACCAGCCGCAGCAGGAGAGAAGGCGGTTCAGGACTAGGTCTTGCCATCGTAAAGCACATCCTTGAGGCCCATAATGAAAATATAACGGCAGAAAGTGTCTATCTTGAAGGGACGAAATTCAGCTTTATGCTTGAAAAAAGCAAATAGCTCCGGCAAAATGTAAGCAAAAAAAATGTTTTAAAAAATCAATAAATATTTTTTTGTCCCATCTCATTTATTTTATATTTGCAATAGAGATTTATCATAATAATAAAGGCAAAAAGTAATTTAAAACTGATGGTTTACAAAATCCGCGTAATATTAGATGCAAAAGAAGATATTTTCCGGGATATCGAAGTTAAAGGGAAACAGACGCTATGGAACTTACATTTAGGTATTAAAAGCGCGTTCAGCCTGCAGGGAGAGGAGCTTTCTACATTTAATCTTCTGGAAGAAGACGGTACAATCATAAAAAGTGTCCCGTTGGAAGATATGAGTGATGATGGCGACGGCGAGATTATGTCGGATGTGTACATTGACGAGGCTTTCGAAAATACAGGAAACAAAGCGCAGTTCCAGTACGGTCTTCTTGACCTTTGGGAATTCTTCTGCGAACTGGTGGAAATTATTGATGAAACCAAAGGCGTTAATTATCCGATCACCGTATACAGATTCGGGAATGTTCCTATGAAAGCACCGATTAAAAGTGCTGCGGGAGGATCCAAAAAGAAATCGGCCATGCCGTTACTGGATGATGATTTCGGTTTTGATGATGATCTGGTAGCAGGCGGAAACTTTGCAGATGAGGATGACGATAATTTTGATGACGAGGAAGAAGACGATTACAACGATGACGTTTTTGATGAAGAAGACAACGAAGACGAAAGATAAACAAATACAAAAATAATAGACAGCCCCGGATGATAATCCGGGGTTTCTTTTTAAAGATAACAAGTAAAAATTTATCCTCTGCCACTTTCATTAAGTTAAAATGCCGTCATTAATAATGGAACTGCATTTAAATTTATCTTCCGCTTTTAAGCAGTGGTTGTGCCTGCTTTAATTGTTCTTTCACATAAAATTCACGCCTTATCATGGCCATTTTTCAGCCACAATTGTTATTTTTGTTAAAAGGGACTGAATGAGAAAGCTAATTTTAATTGCAGCCATAAGCCTGGGAATGGCTTCGTGCACTACTCAAAATATAAAAAACGATATGACAGATTTGCCTAAAGACTGGAAACATACAACCAATATTTACGAAGTCAATGTAAGACAATATACCAAAGAAGGAACCTTCAATGCTTTTGCGAAAGAAATGCCGAGACTGAAATCTATGGGCGTGAAAACCCTCTGGTTCATGCCGGTTACACCCATTGCACATCAAAACAAAAAAGGCAGCCTTGGAAGCCAGTATGCCGCAGCAGATTATACCTCCATTAATCCGGAATTCGGGACCATGGAAGATTTTAAACGCATGGTGAATGAAGCACACCGCTTAGGATTCAAGGTAATCATCGACTGGGTGGCCAACCATACCGGATGGGACCATGTCTGGACCAAAACGCATCCTGAATTTTATCTGAAAGATCCGGACGGGAAATTCCATGTTGCTTCAGGAATGGATGATATTATTGAACTGGATTATAAAAATCAGGAAATGCGCCTCGCCATGATCGATGCCATGAAATTCTGGATCAGGGAAACGGGTATTGACGGCTTCAGGTGTGACCTCGCCTCATGGGTAGAAGTGGATTTCTGGCAGCAGGCCCGTCCCGAAGTTGAAAAAATAAAGCCCCTTTTCTGGATAGGGGAATATGATGAACTTGAAAATCCGGATTATGGAAAAGTCTTTGACGCCAGTTATTCCTGGAAATGGATGCATAAATCCGAAGATTATTATAAGAAAAACCAGCCGCTTCAGGAACTTAAAGATCTCTTAACGCAATATTCAAAAATCGGGGACAGCTCTATGAGGGCATGGTTTACTACCAATCATGATGAAAATTCCTGGAACGGGACAGAGTATGAAAAATACGGGGATATTACCAAACCGATGGCTGTATTTTCGGCTACCTGGAATGGGATTCCTTTGCTGTATTCCGGTCAGGAGCTTCCCAATATGAAAAGGTTGGAATTCTTTGAAAAAGACCCTATCGCATGGAACGGCACTTATGCATCTGCAGATTTCTACAAGATGTTATTCAATCTTAAATCTTCAAACCCGGCCTTAAGAGGAGGAGATCCGGAGGTAACTACATATTTCCTGAACACCACAGCCAACGATAAGATTTTAGCTTACCTGAGGAAAAACGGGAAAGATGAAGTGCTGGTGGTTTTAAATATGTCAAAAGAACCCGTCAACTTCATCATTGAAGACGGACAGGTATCAGGAACCTTTAAAAATGTTTTTGATAAAACGAAAAAGAATTTTGATGAAGGGAAAACTTTCAATTTCAAAGTTTCGGATTTTGCTGTTTTTGAAAAATAAAAACTGAATTTTTAAATAAACAAGCAACAGGCTGCCGGAATGAATGGCAGCCTGCTTTTGTATCATATTATCTTCAATATTAAAATTATTTAATACATTTGAATGTTTGCCAAATGAACAGAGCCGTTAAGCCGTATGGATAAATCTAAAATAGCAGAAATCGTCAGAAATAAAATCACCGGGAAAATTCAGAATTTTGAAAATCTGATTGCAGAAACCAGGGCCTCAAGCAATGATACCAAAAGCTCAATGGGTGATAAATATGAGACGGGCCGGGAAATGCTTCAGCAGGAGATCAATAATCTTCAGAGACAGATGAATGAAACGCTGAACCAGCAGCTGTTGATTCAGAAAATATCAGCTGAGCCCTCATCAAAAGTACAGAACGGCGCTTTGGTAAAAACCGATAAGGGACTTTTTTATATTGCCGCTTCGGTTGGGGAAATCGTTCTGGACAATCAGAAAATAATGACGGTGTCCGCAGAATCTCCTTTGGTAAAAGCCATGACAGGCTTGGGCAAAGGACAGAGTTTCTTTATCAATACAATCAGCCAGACCATTGAGGAAATCTGGTAAACCTGTATCAGAACAGCAGTTGAAGTTCAAATCATTCTGAATAATTTAATCAAAATTGATTTACTATTACACTTAAATTAAGTTCATCAGGTAGAATACAGCAGTAGAGGTATTGGCAAAATGAATGGTTTTTATTCGGTCTTTTGATTTAGATTCTTTAAATTTGAGCCATAAAACAGCTTTTCAGAATGCAGAATTATTTAGACCTTTTACAGCATATTGTAGACCACGGAACAGACAAAACAGACAGGACGGGAACCGGAACCAGAAGTGTTTTCGGATACCAGCTGAGGTATGATCTTTCCAAAGGTTTTCCATTGGTGACCACCAAGAAAGTGCATTTGAAATCGATTATCTATGAACTGCTCTGGTTTTTAAAAGGCGAGACCAATATTAAATATTTAAAAGACAACGGCGTTTCAATATGGGATGAATGGGCAGACGAAAACGGAGACCTGGGTCCTGTTTACGGTGCACAGTGGAGAAGCTGGAACGGTGCAGACGGAAAAGTGGTCGACCAGATTACGGAGGTAATTGATCAGATCAAAAAAAATCCGGATTCCAGAAGGCTGATCGTTTCCGCATGGAATGTTGCCGAAATTCCTAATATGGCCCTGGCTCCCTGCCATGCGCTGTTTCAGTTTTATGTAGCAGACGGAAAATTATCCCTTCAGCTGTATCAGAGAAGTGCTGATGTTTTTCTGGGAGTGCCTTTCAATATTGCCAGCTACGCCTTGCTGTTGATGATGGTGGCGCAGGTGTGCGATCTGGAAGTGGGGGATTATGTTCACAGTTTTGGGGATGTACACATTTACAATAATCATTTTGAGCAGGTGAACAGACAGTTGTCAAGAGAAACAAGGCCGCTCCCGACCATGAAATTAAATCCTGAAATTAAAGATATTTTCAGTTTTGATTTTGAAGATTTTACGCTTGAAAATTACGATCCGCATCCGGGAATAAAAGCACCTGTTGCGATTTAATTTTTAGTAATAATTCATTAACTTTAATTCAAATTCAGAAAGTATGGAAATTAAAATCAGTCTAGACGAATACGCAGATGTTCCTTTCATCAAAAAACTTTTATCCCAGATAAAAGGGGTTAACAGTATTGAGGTTTCCGAAAATGATAAAGTATATTCCTGGGATGAAATAGAAAATTCAGAATATTTTTCAAAAGTTATGGAGCAAAGTGAAAATGATTACAAGAAAGGAAAAACTCAGGAACTCACAGATGATTTATTAAATGAAATATTCAATGGAAAATGAAAATTACAATTTCAGAAACTGCGAAAACCTCTTTGAAAGAAATTGTTGATTTTTTAAAAGCCAACTGGACGGTAAAAGAAATTCAGGTTTTAGAAACCGACATCAGGAAATTCAGACAGACAATTACTGAGGATATCGTAAAACACCAGTGTTTAGAAAGGTTCCCTGATATAAAATATACGCTTATCGGTAAAAAACAAATTAAGCTGATGTATGAAATTAAGACAGACCAGGTAATGATTAAATTATTTTGGCACTGCAAGCAGGATCCTGCAAAATTGAAATACCTATTAACAGATAATAACTGAAAGTGAAGCGCAAAACTTCACTTTTTTTGTAACATTCACCGGATTTTTTCAACCTATTGATTAAATCTCAGTGCATGTTAAAAAAGTTACTTTTTCTTTCGGCAATAAGCATTTCAGGTATTGCTTTTTCTCAGAATAATATAAAGGAAAAACTGGGGAATTATTTTGATTCCCTCTTCGTACATCATAAAGTGATGGGAAGTTTTGCCTTTACCGATAAAAATCAGACAAGTTTTCTGAAAGTAGTTGGATTTTCCGATGTTGAGAAACAGCAGAAGGCCAATATGAATACCCGGTACCGCGTGGGTTCAGTCAGCAAGACTTTTACTGCCGTTCTGATCATGAAAGCAGTGGAAGATAAAAAGATTTCCTTAGACCGGAAATTATCAGATTTCTACCCGGAGATTCCCAATGCAGGTAAAATTACCATTGAACAGTTACTACAGCACAGGACGGGCATTCAGAATCTGACCAATAAGGCTGAATTTGCGGAGTATTACACGAAACCACAGACGGAGGCAGATTTAATCAATACCATTAAAAAATATGCAAGTGACTTTGAGCCCGGATCAAAGCATGAATACAGCAACTCCAACTATATTCTGCTGGGATTTATTCTTGAGAAAGTCTACAAAAAGCCGTATGCAGAATTAATTAAAGATAAAATTGCGAAGCCTTTAAAACTGAATTTAACCGGAGTCGGAGAGAAAATTGATACTTCAAAAAATCAGGCGGGATCTTATCTGTATGCCAACGGGAACTATCACAGGTTACCCGAAACAGATATGAGTGTCCCGGCCGGTGCAGGAAATATTACCTCAACACCTACTGAACTTATAACATTTATAACCGGTCTGGAACAGGGGAAACTTATCAAAAAATCGAATGTTGATAAAATGAAAAATTTTATTGACGGTTACGGATACGGACTGGTGAAACTTCCTGATAATACAAGTTCAGGATTCGGCCACAATGGGGTAATCGACGGCTTCATATCAGCAGTATTTTATTTTCCCGATGAGAAACTGGCTGTCAGTTATACCATAAACCAGGCTGATATGGATACGGATGAAATTTTTGAAAAAATGATGCTCACGGCAAAAGGCAAAGATTTTAAAATGCCGGGCTTTAAGACTGTCCAGATTGCCGAAAGCGAACTTCAGAAATTTACCGGAACCTATTCAAGCAGAGACATGCCTTTGAAGATCAATATCTTTATTCAGGATAAAAAGTTAATGGGACAGGCTACCGGGCAGAGTGCTTTTCCGCTGGATGCTACTTCTGAAACCAGCTTTAAATTTGATATTTCAGGAATCGTAATCAATTTTCGTCCTGAGAAAAAACAGTTTGATATCATTCAGGGAGGCGTAAAAACAACCTTTACAAAAGAATAAAAAATGAAATATTTAAAAATCAATACCGAACAGGCGGCCGATCTTGAAGCGTTGAAAAATGCCATCCTTCAGATGAAAGGCGTAGATACTGTAGAAATCATCGATGATGAAAATCCGGAAAGCGAACTGAAAAAAGCATTCCACAAAACCAAAGAGCAGTTTAAGAAAGGAGATTATGAGACTGTGGTGAATGATATTTTCGATATTTTAACTAAAAATAATTCTAAAACAAGTAATACATAAATGAAAAAAGCCGTTTTAACGATTGCTATCCTGGGAGGGATTTTCTTTTCCGAAAATGTAGCAGCGCAAACCGAAACTTCAGGAAGGCAAAAAGTCTACAGGGCTACCCATACCAAAGTAACAGAACTGAAGCATACCAAGCTGAAGGTAAATTTCGATTATCAGAAAGAACAGATGAACGGGGAAGAATGGCTTACCGCTGCACCGTACTTTTATCCTGCCAATGAACTGGTACTTGATGCAAAAGGAATGCTGATCCAGGAAGTTGCATTGGATAATAAAGGCAAAAAATCACCCTTAAAATATGATTATAAAGATGATGTTTTAAAGATCACGTTGGATAAGACCTATCAGAAAAATCAGGATTATACGGTTTATATCAAATATACGGCCCGTCCGAATGAAGTAAAACAACAGGGAAGTGCGGCTATCAATGATGCCAAAGGATTGTATTTCATCAATGCACAGGGAAAAGATGCGGACAAGCCTACCCAGATCTGGACGCAGGGCGAAACGGAATCTTCTTCTGCATGGTTCCCGACCATAGACAAATCCAACCAGAAGACCACCCAGGAAATCTACATGACGGTTCCTGACAAATATGTAACGCTTTCCAATGGGGTATTAAAAGAGTCACAGAAAGAAGCAAACGGCCTGAGAACCGATCATTGGGTAATGGATAAAAGACATTCTACCTATCTGTTCTTCATGGGCGTAGGCGAATATGCGGTGGTGAAAGACAAATGGAGAAATATTTCGGTTGATTATTATATCGAAAAAGAATATGAGCCATACGCTAAACAGATTTACGGAAATACACCGGAAATGATGGAGTTTTTCTCTAAAAAGCTTGGTTATGACTATCCGTGGGCGAAATATGCGCAGATTTCCGGAAGGGATTATGTAAGCGGTGCGATGGAAAATACAACAGCAACTTTACACGGAAGCGACATTTTACAGAAACCGGGACAGTTAATCGACGAAAATACCTGGGAAGATACCATTGCCCATGAACTGTTCCACCATTGGTTCGGGGATCTGGTAACGGCGGAAAGCTGGAGCAACCTTACCGTGAATGAATCTTTTGCCAACTATTCCGAATACCTGTGGAATGAATACAAGTACGGAAAAGACCAGGCAGACTACCATCAGATGAAAGATGTGAATAATTACATCCACAATCCTTCCGATTTCAAAAAAGATCTGGTAAGATTTGATTATGATTCCCGTGAAGACGTATTTGATCTGGTTACCTATCAGAAAGGCGGCGGAATCCTCCATATGCTGAGAAATTACCTGGGTGACGATGCCTTCTTTGCAGGAATTCAGGATTACCTGAAAACCTATGAATACCAGAATGCAGAAGCCCATCAGTTGAGGTTATCATTTGAAAAAGTTTCAGGAAAAGACCTGAACTGGTTCTTTAACCAATGGTATTTCGGAAGCGGAAACCCGAAAATCAGTTATTCCTACACATTTGAACCGGTTAAGAAACAGATTACCGTTACCCTTGACCAGACTCAGGAACAGCCGTTTGAATTTCCGCTCGCTATCGATGTTTACGATAACGGAAAGCCTAAGCGGTACAATGTCTGGGTGAATGCAGCCGCAAAAAATACGTTCAGTTTCGATGTTTCCAAAAATGCAGACCTGGTGAACATCAATGCAGACGGTGTTTTACTGGCAGAAATTACCGATACCAAAACACCTGAACAGTACCTGATGCAGTTCACCGGTTCCAAAGAATTCAAAAGCAGGTACAATGCTTTGAACGGGATTAAAGACCAGGCAGGAAAAAATCCGGCAGCAACGAAATTACTGGCAGCAGCATTAAAAGACCCTTTCTTCAGAACAAGAATTAAAGCTTTACAGCTAATGGACCTTTCAAATCCTGAACAGTTTAAAGCACTGGGTTCCGATGTTGAAAAACTGGCTTCAAATGACCCGAAAACATTGGTTCAGGCTGCAGCAATTTCAGCATTGGCAAAAACAAAAGACAAAAAGTACCTTCCGGTTTTTGAAAAAGGAGTTAATGCCGTTTCAAATGCTGTGAAAGGCAATTCCGTAAGTGCCGTGGTGGCTGTTGACCCGTCAAGAGCAAGTGCTCTGGCAGAAAAGATAGACCTTGACGGAGCATCTGAAACTTTAATGAGCCAGATGCTGCCGATTGTCGTGAAAAATAAAGTGACTTCCCAGATGTCCAATATTGCCCAGCTGGTGGCATTTTATCCCTTCATTAAATTCCAGAATCCGGAATTGGGAAAATCTGCAGAAGAAGGGTATACCTGGATTATGAGTTCTGATAATCTTAAAGCAACAGAAAGCATTACAAAAATAGTAATGCAGGCAAAAGGCCAGATGGGAGACAATCCTCAGGTAAAAATGATGATTTCCCAGATGCTGAAAGACGGACTGAATAAAAAAGTAGAGCTGCTGAGACAGAATCCTCAGAATGCAGCAAGCATCAACAAACAGATTGATGCCATTAATAAGGCCATAGAAGATTTTAAATAATCGAATAGCCTCTCAAATTCAAAAGCACTTCTGAAAAGAGGTGCTTTTTTGTTTAATGTTCCAATTTTAACACTCTTTCTTAAAAATCAGTCAGATATCATAACAGGTTAAACGTTTACATTTTTTAAATTCGTATAAAATTTAACACTATGACTTTCGGAATTGAAGCAGCCAGCTTTTATGTACCCTCATTATATTTGGAAATTAGAGACCTGGCGGAGAAAAGAGGGATCGAACCTGCAAAGCTGGAAAAAGGATTGGGCCTGCATAAAATGGCACTTCCTGATGTGCATGAAGACGCAGCTACTTTTGCTGCGGAAGCTTTACTTAAATTAATAAAAGATTACCGTCTTAATCCCAAAGACCTATCCAGAATTTACCTGGGAACGGAAAGTGCTTTGGATGCTGCGAAACCTACAGCTTCTTATGCCATGCAGATGGTTGAAAAAGTACTGGAGCAGGAATTCGGGGAAAGGTGCTTTAAAAACTGTGACGTTGTTGATATGACCTTTGCCTGCATCGGAGCGGTGGATGCGCTTCACAATTCATTGGATTTCGTAAGAACCAACCCTGATAAAAAAGCAGTGGTCATTGCCAGCGATTATGCTAAATACGAACTGGATTCTTCCGGGGAATACACGCAGGGCGGAGGTGCTGTTGCTGTTTTGGTTTCTGCAAAACCGGATTTACTGGAAATTGAAAACAACTGGGGCGTTGCCACAGAAAGTGTTTTTGATTTTTTCAAGCCAAGGCGGAGTTTCAGTAAAGAGGACCTCATCAATGCGCCGGAAAATTTTCCGGATAAAATAGAAATTTTTACCGACGAGCCGGTTTTTGACGGGCAGTATTCCAATCAGTGCTACCAGGATAGAATCCGGGAAGCGTATGACCATTACAAACAGGTTACCGGAAAAACAAAGCCTTATGAAAACTGGAAATACCTGATTTTCCATCTTCCGTATGCTTTTCACGGCAAAAGGGTGTTCACGGAAATTTACAGCCTGGAAAACGGACTTCCCTATTCAAATCCTGAAGAACAGAAAGCCGTGGCAAAATCACCGGAGTATATTCAGTTCATCAGTGATAAAATCGAAAAGTCTCAGAGGGCTTCATCAGAAATCGGCAACATGTATACGGCTTCCATTTTTATGGCTCTGCTTTCGGCCCTACAGGTTTCTTTTGATGAAAATGAAGAACTGGCCGGACAGGAAATAGGGTTTCTGGGTTACGGAAGCGGCTCCAAATCAAAAGTCTTTGCCGGGAGAATTTCGGAAAACTGGAAAACAGTGGCCTGGAAATGGAACCTGTTTGAAAGCTTAAAGAACAGAACCGCCATTGATTTTGAAACGTATGAAAAACTGCACCGGAAACAGTTGGAAAAATCCGTCAATGAAGATTATAAAGGCTTCGGATTAAAATATATCGAATCGCAAAATCCGGTTCTGAAAGGAGCAAGATATTATGAGGATCAAAAGTAAAACCAATAAAAAAAGTAAGCACTTCAGCCGGAGTGCTTACTCTTTATAAGTAGTAATACCGTTAATATAACAAAGACTAAAATCGATAAATTAATAATCAGGTTTGCTTTCCTGCTGATTTTAACCCCTAATACATATTCGATAATATCTTTGGGTGGGATCATAATCAGTTGTTATTCATAAATATGATGTGATCCTGATAACTTTTCGGGGTGGTACCTACCAGCTGCTTAAATACCCTTGTAAAATAATTGGTGTCCGAAAAGCCCGTCTGATAAGCGGTTTCCTTGATGCTGTTCCGGCTTGCCAGCAGTTCTTTGGCCCTGGTTATTCTTTCGTGCAGGATAAATTCGTTGGGGGAAGTGCCCAGCTCGTCCTTAAACATTTTAAAGAAATTGGATTTGCTCACATACGCCATCTTTGCAATGCTGTCCACCGACAGTTTCTGATGAAGGTTTTTCCTGATGTAATCAACCACAAAACTGATCCTTGATTTATGCTTGGCCCGGTTTTTTTCCACCATGCTCCTGGCCTGCGTCTGCATCAGGCGGATCAGCAGCTCCTTCAGTGCAAAATCTGCCATAATATCTTTTTGTGAATTGTCGTCCATGGCAATCCGCATAATGTTGTTGGTAGCAGAAGCCAGGGACGGGTTATTGAAAAGGAAATATTCATCCAGCTCAATATTCCACTGCGATGTTTCATCGGCTTTCGGGCTGTAATAATTTAAATAGTTCAGGGAATCTTCAATAAATTCAGGGTTCAGCCTCAAAGAAATGCACTGTGACGGCGTTTCATCAGCTTCAGGAAAGTCAATCACCATCGTTTCCCCCGGTGCTACCAGCATGCTTTCTCCCGGAAGGTAATCAAAATAACCGGTCTTGTTCTCCAGTTTCATGTGTTTTTTCCCGCGGAGCATGGCTGTAAAAGCGATGGTGTCAAAATGCAGTTTTACGTCAAAAGATGCCTGATGCGTTTCATAAATGCTGAATTCACAATTGCTCATATTGAATACAGTCTGGTTTTCAACCAGGTGCAACAGCTGGTTCTGACGCTTTAATTCAGGGGTATGGAGTAAAAATTTAGAATTGTTCATTGCTGAATAGGTTTGGTGCCTGTTTTACCCAAATATAAAGATTATCAGACTAAGCAACTGTTAATGAAATGATAAAATTCGTGGTAGGTACGATTGTGAAGTTTTTTTGCACGATTGTGCTATACAATTAATATAGGGAACGGTACCTTAGGATCAGCAAAAATTAAAATTATTAAAATGAGTACAGTTACAGAACAGGAATCAGGAACCGTTTTACAGTGGCCTGAATTTAAAAGCAGATATGATAATTATATTGACGGGAAATACACGGCACCGGTAAACGGGCAGTATTTCGATGTGGTTTCTCCGGTGAACGGAAAAAATTTCACCCAGGCAGCACACTCGTCCAAAGAAGATCTGGAACTCGCTGTTAATGCCGCGGAAAAAGCATTCCAGACCTGGAAAGATACTTCATCTACCGAAAGAAGTATTATCTTAAATAAAATTGCCGACAGGATCGAGCAGAATCTTGAATATCTGGCTACCGTGGAAACCATCGATAACGGTAAGGCGGTAAGAGAAACGCTGGCTGCAGATATACCGTTGGCTGTTGACCATTTCAGGTATTTCGCTTCCGTAATCAGGGCAGACGAAGGTTCTCACAATGAACTGGATAAAGATACCGTTTCCCTGATTGTTCATGAGCCGCTGGGTGTTATTGCCCAGATCATCCCATGGAATTTCCCGATCCTGATGGCCGTATGGAAACTGGCACCGGCACTGGCAGCAGGAAACTGCGTGGTTCTGAAGCCGGCAGAAAGTACGCCGATTTCCATCCTGGTATTAATGGAGCTTGTCGGAGACCTTCTTCCTCCGGGAGTTGTTAATATCGTTAATGGCTTCGGGGCAGAACTCGGAAGGGCACTGGTGACCAATCCTAAAGTTAATAAGGCAGCATTCACGGGATCTACGGCTACAGGCCGCCTGGTTATGCAGTATGCTACGGAAAACATCATTCCGGTAACGCTGGAACTGGGTGGTAAATCCCCGAATGTCTTCTTCAGTTCGGTAATGGATGCAGATGACGAATTTTTGGATAAAGCTATTGAAGGTGCGGTCCTTTTTGCCCTGAATCAGGGTGAAATCTGTACATGCCCGTCCAGATTACTGGTTCAGGAAGATATCGCCGATGCTTTCATGGAAAAAGTAATTGAAAGGGTAAAAGCGATCAAAGTAGGGAATCCGCTGGATAAAACCGTGATGATGGGGGCACAGGCTTCCAAGATCCAGAAAGATAAAATCCTTTCCTACATTCAGTTAGGAAAAGAAGAAGGTGCGGAAGTACTTGTAGGAGGCGATGTCAGCCATATGGGTGAAGACCTTGAAAACGGATATTATATCCAGCCGACCATCTTCAAAGGAAACAACAGGATGAGGATTTTCCAGGAAGAAATTTTCGGGCCGGTACTGGCGTTCACTACATTCAAGGATGAAGAAGAAGGTATTAAAATTGCCAACGATACCATTTACGGATTGGGAGCAGGGGTCTGGACAAGAGATGCACACCAGCTGTATAATGTTCCGCGTAAGATCCAGGCGGGAAGGGTTTGGGTAAACCAATACCATTCTTACCCTGCAGGAGCACCTTTCGGTGGATATAAGCAGTCGGGAATCGGAAGGGAGAACCATAAAATGATGCTGGACCATTACCGTCAGACTAAAAATATGCTGATTTCGTACAACAAGAACAAATTAGGATTCTTTTAAATAAAGTTAGGGCGTGCCCGTTTTTTTGCCTCAGCTGATTTGGCCGGGGCAAAAACGGTCGGGCTATGCAGGGCTCCACTTCGTTTCGGTGCTCCGCTTCGCTCCGCACTCTTGCTTTCAGCAAGACCCTTTCTATCCCTCACGCAAAGTACAGGGTAATAGAGACCGCTGTAAGGAACAGAAATTGCAGTAGACTTACGTATAATGCTGAGGTAAACAACGATAATAAATTAAAGGTCCGGCTGAAATTAATCGGTCGGACTTTTTTAACTTTCTACCCTATAATTAAAGACAGGCTAAAAGAGTCGCTTTATTTCAAAGCATGATCAGAAAATAGTGTCTTTATCATAAGCCGGTATCAAACCAATAAAAATCAGAGAATATGCAGACCACAATATCCAGAGTGTCCGTTACGGAAAAAGCCCTTGAAGTTATCTGGGAACTCGAAAAGAAGTACGGCGAACTCATGTTCTACCAGGCCGGAGGCTGTTGCGAAGGTACCCAGCCGCAATGTTTTGAAAAAGGAGGGTTCTTCCCGAGAATGAATGATGCCATGATCGGAACTATCAACGGCCATGAATTCTGGATCGACCGGGATCTTTTTGAATACTGGCAGTATTCACATTTCACACTTGATGTCACAGACGGTTTCGGGCCGGGCGGCTTTTCCCTGGAAACGCCGTTGGGAAAAACGTTTAAAGTGCACTATAAGCTTTTTACCAAAGAAGAATATGAAAATCTGCAACCGGTAAAACGGAGTGAATAATTGGATTATTTGTAATTTTTGAATTGCTTATTTTTTTGAAGCATAAAATTCACTTCTCTTTCAAATCATATTTATCTCTTTTTATATTTCTTTTTAAAATAAAATACTTGCTGATTACGATGATGCATGGAAAAGCAATAATGAAATAATTGTTATTATTTACAATCTCTGCAGCAGAAATAATTAGGAAAAGGAGAACTGCTAAGATGGCAGTCACAAAATGGAAAACGAAAGGAGTAAATTCCATCTGAATATATGTTGTATTATCTTTTTCTGAAATATTTCCTTTTATAATGCAATGAAAAATATTATAATCAAAAAAATGACTTCTCCTTTTAATTATAAAATCACTTTTATTAACAGTTCCCCTGTATTCAAATCTTGTAGGGATACCATAATCAGGAATTAATGTGATGAATGCGGTATTAGTCTTATAAGTAATCTTTTTCAGACTTTCAGAGAAATCAGATTTTTCCATCTCAATATTAAAACTCAGATGGTCATATAAGCCTATAATTTTATAAAAGGAATCCATGTTAATTTCAATACAATTTAATGTGTTCTGTCTGCACAGTTAAATCTTCACAAACCGGTTCACAAACATCGAAGCCACGAGTTGTCCCACGGCATTCAGAACCGTGGCCAAAGGATCTACCAGTGTCCCGATGATCATCACCGCAGGAATCGCCTCCTGGGGTAATTTGTAGACAGAGATCATCAGCATTTCACCGATATACCCGCCGTTCGGGATTCCGCCTGCCACAATGCTTACGAAAACCGTAATTCCCAAAGCCAGCAGAAGATTAACCGGATCAAAAAAATCCCTTCCGATGATCAGAAAAGCAACGTAAATTTTAATGATTGAAGACATTGAAGAACCGTTTTTATGCAAGGTTGTTCCGATAGGGATGACGATATTGGCCACCTGGTTCTGAACCCCGATTTTAGATGCCGCTACCAGATTCGCGGGCATTGTTGCAAAGCTGCTGCAGGTGCTCAGAGCGGTTAAAGTAGGATAAACAGCATTCGTCCAGAAACTTTTTACACCGTAACGGCCTTTGGCCATAAAAGCATACAGGGAAAAGAACACCAGGAAATACACGATGCCGGCTGCATAATACAGTCCCAGAGGCTTTGCATAAAACCCGAAGAGCTGAGGCCCAAGAGTAGCCACCTGATACGCAAAATAGGCACCGAGACCGATTGGCGCAATGTTCATGATCAGCATAAGCAGTTCTTTCATCACTTCATAGCCTGAAGCAATAAACATCCTGAAAGCCTGGCCTTTTTCACCTGCTTTTCTGGTAGCAAATCCTGTCATGAAGGCGAAAATCAAAAGGGCCAGCATATTCTGCCTTGAGAAAAGCTGGGTGAATTCCCCGACGGTAAAAAAGCTGACAATCCTGTTTCCCCAGCTTTCATTATTTACAGCTTCTTCAACCATTGTTTTGCTTCCCGAAACGCCTGAAACCGGAAATAAATAGACCGCACCAATGGTAAAAACTGCGGCAGTAAGAATGAAAAAAAGAAAGGTAAAAGCCATGGTCACCATAATCTTCCCAAATTTCGACTGCTGCTCCAGTGAAGCAATAGAATTGGAAACCGCGAAGAACACCAGCGGGACCACACTCACAAAAAGGAGATTGAGAAAAATATCTCCCACAGGTTTTACATAATCAACAACACCGGGTGCTACAATTCCGAGAATGCTTCCGGCAATGATGCCCAACAGTAAAAGTAAAATGCCCGAGTAGTTTTTTATGACCTCTTTCATACAGCGCTTTTACTCAAAGATAGGTTTATTTTTAACATTCCGTTATATATTTTTCAGTCTTAAAATTCTTAAATTTGGGTAAAAAGGTTTCTATGGCTTATATAGATTACTATAAAATTTTAGGCGTAGACAAAAGCGCGACCCAAGACGATATTAAAAAAGCGTACCGGAAACGGGCAAGGAAGCTGCATCCCGATCTTAATCCCAATGATAAGGAAACGGAAAGACAGTTTAAGGAACTGAATGAAGCAAATGAAGTGCTCAGCAATCCGGAAAACCGGGCAAAGTATGATAAATACGGAGAACACTGGAAGCATGGTGAAGAATATGAAAAAGCGCAGCAGCAACAGCAAAGACAGTATCAGCACGAAGGCAGAAATTTCGGCGGTGGATTTTCCGGTGCGGATTTCGGGGAGGGTGAAGACTTTTCAGATTTTTTCCAGAGCATGTTCGGAGGTACGGGAGAGGGTTTCGGCAGAAGTTCAAGAGGAAGTGCCTCAGGAAAATTCAAAGGACAGGATGTGGAGGCAGAACTTACGCTGAGTTTAAAAGATGCAGCAATCACGCATCCGCAGACTTTTGATATCAACGGTAAAAAAGTAAGAATTACCATTCCGGCGGGAGTATATGACGGGCAGCAGATCAGGCTGAAAGGCCACGGAAGCCCGGGTTACAACGGCGGACCGGCCGGGGATTTATACATCACCTTCAACATTCCTGCAGACCCTGATTTTGAAAGGTCCGGCGATGACCTGAAAACAAAGGTAGCCATTGACCTGTATACCGCCGTACTGGGCGGAGATGTAACGGTAAATACCCTCAGCGGAAGCGTTAACCTCAAAGTAAAGCCCGGTACACAGAACGGAATGACCGTAAGGCTTAAAGAGAAGGGCTTTCCGGTGTATAAAAAAGACGGACAGTTTGGAGATTTATTTGTGACCTATGAAGTACAACTGCCGACCCATCTTAGCGAAAAGCAGAAAGAACTTTTTGAACAACTTAAAAATTCCTAGGCTATGAACGAAAGAATATCGAGGGAAGAGCTCGTAAAAATATACAATATAGAAATCACTTTTTTTGATGAACTGGTAGATTCCGGCTTGCTGGATATCCATACGGAAAATGAAACCCTGTATCTGAAGTATGAAGATTTACCGTCTTTTGAAAGGTTTACCAACTGGCATTATGACCTTGAGATTAATCTTCCCGGACTGGAAGTGATCCACGAAATGCTCAGGAAAATGGATGATCTGAAACAGAAAAACCGCGAGCTGATGAACAAAATTTCTGCAATTAGTGAGAAATATGAGGATATTTAATTTAGTTTTGCAGAAGAACGGTTAAAGCCATTAAAAAATCCCAGGATGAATGACGATAAAATCATCAGTTTACAGATCAACAGGAAAGATTTTGAAGAAGTTTACTTCAGCGGTACTTCAGGAAGCCTGTTCTTTTCATCAGCTACAAAAGGAAAAACCGTTACCACGCTGATTGTTGGTCTTATTTTGGCTATTCTGTTCATCTTTAAAGATGATTTCAGCAAAGAAAAATTCGGGATTTTATATTTTGTCAGCTTTTTATTCCTGCTCTGTGTAATTTTCCTTTCCGTAGCCATTAATAAAGTCTCGCGATGGAAAAAGGAAGTTATTGCTTACCTGAAGACTTTGGAAAATGCAGAAATTTACCAGATTAAATTCAATAAGAAAATTTTTACGGTAAATATAAATAATGCGAAAGAAACCTGTCTCTGGACAGAATTTACTTCTGCGGAAGCCGGTGAAAAATTTATTGCTCTGGAAGGAAAATACAATTATATGTTTCCACAGAAATCAATGAGCCCGGCAGACTATGAAATACTGAAGCAGGCAGTGAAGAAAAATATTAAATAACAAAAAACTCAGAGTCAATGAATGCTCTGAGTTTTTATTTATAGATAGGAAGACTGATTAATCCAGCCAGCCCATTTCTTTCATCCACTCGTCATTGTAGATTTTTCCTACATATCTGGAACCGTGATCGTGAAGAAGGACTACAATTACATCATTCTCCGTGAACTGATCTTTCATCTGGATCAGAGATGCAATGGCGCTTCCCGCAGAATAACCGCAGAAGATTCCTTCTTCTTTAGCTAGTTTTCTTGCATAAACAGCACCGTCCTTATCCGTTACTTTTTCAAAATGGTCAATAACAGCCATATCGTAATTTTCAGGAATAATATCTTCTCCGATTCCTTCCGTAACGTATGTGTAAGCATGATCGTAATGCAGCTCGCCGGTTTCGTGGTATTCCTTTAAAATAGAACCGTATGTATCTACACCGATTACTTTAATGTCCGGGTTTTTCTCTTTGAAGAATGTTCCGCAGCCCGTAATGGTACCTCCCGTTCCGGCTCCTACTACAAAATGGGTCAGTTTTCCGTCGGTCTGTTCCCAGATTTCAGGAGCTGTTGACTCGTAATGAGCCGCTCTGTTGGATAAATTGTCATATTGGTTGACATACCACCCGTTTTCCGTTTCTTTTGCCAGTCTTTTGGAAACCGAATAATAAGAACGCGGGTCTGTAGGTTTTACATCGGTAGGGCATACAATGACTTCTGCGCCTACGGCACGAAGGATATCACATTTTTCTTTTGACTGTTTAGAATTGGTTACAAAAATACATTTGTACCCTTTGATGATTGCGGCAAGCGCAAGGCCCATCCCCGTATTCCCGGAAGTTCCTTCAATAATAGTTCCTCCCGGTTTTAATCTTCCGTCCTTTTCAGCATCCTCAATCATTTTTACGGCCATCCTGTCTTTTACAGAATTGCCCGGATTGAACGTTTCTACCTTGGCCAGGACCAAAGCCGGAAAATCTTCGCCTAAAACCCTGTTAAGCTTTACCAGTGGCGTATTTCCGATCGTTTCAAGAATATTTTCTGCGTATTTCATAAATGTTTTATAAGCATGGCAAAGATACGGCTTTAAAATGATTATCAGAATTAAGGTTCACCTAAAGAATTGACCGTTAAAGTATAAACAATGGATGGCAGAATGTGATTTGTAGAGAAAGAACCATTCATTCACAATTTTCATTTGATTGTTGATAAAATATAATTTATAATTTTTTGAAGCTGTTTCCCGCTTTCCGCTGCAATCTTTTTCTTCAAAAAAGGATTTTCACTGCAATGGTAAGTTTGCTTTAGTAAAACTACTTTAATAAATTAGTTAAAAAAATTAACCAAAGATAAAAGCAGCAGGATAAAGGCTGACATTGCTTTGATACTTAGATATCGCCCCCGATTTTCT